>Ga0181612_113240_pt1 | contig 11647 bp, 9 predicted proteins | sample HoacroProtozoa21_FD_119630 | JGI IMG/M metagenome (GOLD analysis project Ga0181612, IMG submission 119630) | Hoatzin crop microbial communities from Cojedes, Venezuel. Combined Assembly of Gp0051906, Gp0051904, Gp0051908 | reverse complement strand
TTAGGCAGTATAGTTATAGTTCCTTTTTCTTAAAGGCAGTTTCCTAAATCTGGCTTGGGGGGCTTTCAGTGGAGGTTTTATTTTTTTTTTTATTTTCCCTTTTCCTTTGGTCCTTGGCATAAATGTATTTCAAATACTTCATTTATTTGATTGTTCAAATTCTGAGATACTGCATTGTGTAAATGGAATTTTAAAAGCTCAAAAACATTGGTTTTCCTTTCCCTTTTCAAATCACACATGCACAAACCCCAAAATGAGTCTGAAAACTGAGAGTTAAGTTTCTCTGAGACAGCAGTTATCTACAAGACAACTTCTTCAGTAGCTGCTTTTGTGGGGTAAACCATAGTTTCAGCTTGCCTCTTGAATGAACATGGACTAACTTCCTACCACACTGGTGTAATGCTAAGCAGAGAGTAGAAAAACAGTAACATTGCTGATTTAACAGTAAAGAATGTGCAAACAAAGGGCAAGTATCTCAAAGTATGTGAGTACGTGTGACTGTCTAAGCAGCGAGTTACTGCTGGGAGGGATGGAAGGTCTGAGCTGTTGCTGGGGCTGATGAGTGCTGTGGGTGAGGTGGCAGTCGCGTCCGTAGTGTGGAGCGGGGTGCCAAAACGCTGTACTGCTTGTCAGGCTGTGAGCTTCCTGGAGGCCGCCGGTTGTCTGGCGCTTCTTCTAGAACTTGGAAATAATATTGTCACTTACTCTGTAAACAAGTGGCAGAATCATTTTATATGGATTGGTGTGTGTCGAAACACGCTCAAGGTTCCCATGGAACATGTGTGATTTTCCAGTGTCTGAAGATCCTTTTGCTAAAATAGAACAGCCTTATCTTATGGTATTTTAAAGGTACTTAAAGGTGAAGCAGTTAATAAGAAAAAGAGATATTAGATCAGAATGTTAAGGGGAGGAAATTAGAACATTTTGTGCCATACCCCTCACATTACTGTTGTTGGGGTTTTTGTTGGTTGGGGTTTTTTTAATACCTGTTCTAAGACTGCATGCCTCAGACAGGGGAACATTTCTCAAATAAATTATTCCTTAAACGTGTTTGTTCGAGATAGAGGTGTTTAAATTGATTCTTCTCTTTATGGAAGTAATAGATGCTGATGTTCAGCGTAGTCAGGATTCTATTGGCTATTCAGTGTATTAAGATATTCCAGATCATTATTTTCTCTTTCACTTCCAAGAAAAGAGTCAAGGTAGTAGAGGATGACAGAGAAGAATTTGGGTTTTTTGTTTGGTGGAGGTTTTTCTTTTTGTACCTGTCAGTGTGAAACTAGTATATTTGAAGATGGATCCATTTAGACTCTATTCTGGGAATACAGATGAGGTGGTTATTTGACTGTGATTTCCAGGGTGAGAAATCTCCCCAAGTTTCGTCGCTGCATGCAGTGTGCACAGCTACAATGCAGTCCTTCGGTGTTGTGTAAGTTATTTTCTCTCGAGTTAGCTGTGTTCTGTATTGTTGCTTAGCCCACAGATGAAGCTCTGGCCTGCCTTCCCTTGACGAGGGCAGCACTTCGCTCTTGTCTCCCAGAAATCGAATTTTCTTGTGCTTTTTATCTTGGTGTGTTCCTCCGGCAGGGCTCGTGCTATGTGTGTTATTTGGAAGGAACAGTTGTTTGTATTCCTGGCACAGCAGCTTTCACTATGCCAGCCTGCAAAGGACAAAATTACAAAAGATTGCAAATGAAGCAATGAAGTTTTTACCCCATAAGATAAGTAAGGTACGGAGCTGGAAGAATACAGCTTACATAGTACAGAGTGTGTTTTCCATGGATGTTGCTCAGAAATGAGGAACTTCCATCTTGCTCCTGTGGACAGTGTGTAGAATGACTTCTGAGTGGCGGTAAAGGGATACGTGCTTTCCAGACTCACTTCTGGTTACATTTCCATTAATTTTTGGATAATCATCTATATTTTGTTGTTTACTTTGTTATTACTAGAGAACATTTTCTCCCAGCAAACATTTAATTCGTGCCATCCACCACGCTTTGCAGCTGAGAGCGCCATTATAAATAATGATAGTGGCTTTTCAGTATACCACTTAAAATTTTCAGCGGCGTGCTAGAGTTTTAACCTTTAGATGTAACACTGTAATGATATGTTATCCCTAAATAATGAAATACCAGCTGCCTACTGAAAGTAATATACACCTATTTTCAGCCTGAAAATCGTAATTAGTTTTTACAGCAGCTTAAGTTTCTCAGCAGAAGTGCTGTCCAGGCTGGTGTTATGGTGGTGAGCAGGACAGCGGTGATAGGAGGAACAGGGTCCTTATAATCAAATTAAACACAAAACAAGCCACAAACAAACCTGCCTCATTAAGAACTTTTTAATTTAAAACAAAACAAAACTCGGTTACAGACATCTTAGAAGTTCCTTGTTGCTAATCGTTAGCTTCCAAATGTGCTATGATTCCCAAGTAGATTTATTTTTAGGCAGAAAATACATAGTAAAAATGTTCTAATTGACCAATGGGTCAATAATAAAATAATGTAAAAGTTTACTTTGGCAGTAGGAGCGACTTCTGAATCTTTGATGTCTCTTCATGTAACCAACGTAGCTTTCAAAAACTGTACTTTTTTTTTTTTTCTCTGTAAGCACAGTTTTAAGCTGTCTTCATGTTCTTGTGGAGGATTATCTTGAGGAAAAAAAAAGGCTTTTAAACTCAAGTTTCTTCCCACTATGGTCTTAATCTTGAAGTAGATTAAATGAAAGTTACCAGAATAATTAGATCCTAGCTTAATTTCAGTGTTGAATCTTTCTTTTTTTTTCTTGTAGGAACCACGCTTCTGTGCTTGCATGTTGTGTAATCTCCTATGGGCAACATGTTAGCATGGCCTTTACAAACCGAGGCGTGTGCTCCAAAGTTTTCCCATTCTTAAGGAAAAGACTTTCTGTTTTTACAGCCTAGAAATAGCATCCTTGGGGCAGAATAAATATTGTGAGTTTCTTTATTTGCCTGTGGCAAGTGGTTCTGTGATTACTTAATATGGGGACACACACACACACGACTGTTGTGAACATCTTCATACACCAAAACAACTTTCTTACGCCCTTAGACTGGTCTATGCACTGCTATCTCAAATACAGTTACGTAATAAAGCTATAAAATGTTAAATATAACCTTTTGAGTTCAGAAAAGCATTACTAAAAGGTTTAATTCACTCTGGATTTATAGGAAGAATAATGAACTTTCCTTGCTTACTATACATTTAGACTGTTTTTTTAGACTTGAACAAGTGCTGGTTTTCTGCTATTCTCTGACACTTTTAATTTTCATGTTTCTTACTACTTTTTGTGGTAGAAATCAAATAATCAGATGCAGGACTAACATGTTATGTGTTTAGATGCCACTGGGGATGTGCAGTGGACGTGTACTTTAATGACAGGACTAAGCAATCCAGGGTCATTGCGGTTTCAGTTATTGCTTCACATGTAAATAAAGTCTGACTGCAATGTGCCCTGTCACTGGGTCCTGTAAGAAATGAAAAGTTATTGATCCTGTTTACCGCAGTGTGTCTGTAAGAGGCCTGCATTTCCCTGCAAAATTATGCTAGCTGTCAAGCCTGTTGGATAAAGCAGGATTAAGTATCTAAGTATCTAGAAGTCGCTGCTATAGCCAGAAGTTATTAGGGAGATAGTAGTTGAATGGTGTTAACTTAAAAAGGGTAAAGTCTTTATCCCCTAACTGGCTGGGCTCTGTTTGCTTCAAGGAAAATCATTATATTGACTTTTTTTTTTTAAGAGAAGGTAGATATAAAAGTTTGGATTTATGTAGCAGTCTTGCAGCATTTCAGTTTTTCAGAGTAGTTTGTTACATCTCTTCACCCACTTGTGGGGGAGAGAATGAGCAAATGGAGACACTTTCTGCAGCCTCTTGTATTCAGGAGCTGATCTTCTGAAGAGCCACATCACAGAAGAATTTAGAAACTGAAGAATAAGAAAACCAGTGGAGTGGAGCCAACTGATGTATAATAACCTAAACTGAACTTGATTAGGAAGCCGTATGAATGTCTTCTGGAATAATTCTTTTTTAGTATCTTTAAATAGAAATTTTATTGTTAATCTGGAAAAAAGGCAAATTCAGTAGTGTGGCTCCCCAAGTTAAACAGTCGAGCGTTGATTTAATATTGCTTTACAGTGGATCTCTTGAAGCAGACAGCCTGCATGAAGGGTGCTAATGGGGGCTGGCTGATTTTGTTTTCGTTAAATTTATCCCAGTTCCTTCGATAATAATTTTAAAGTATTTTGATCCTGAAATACTTATACAATGCCTCATGTTCCCCTTTATACTGACCTCCTAGTATTACCTGTTATACCAAAGTTTTTCTACAGGCATGGTTCCCTGCTCACAGAGAGGAACAGTACGGTGTGTTATGGAAAGATCCTCAGAAAGTTTGCCTAGCAGTATTTCAGAATGAAAATAGGTTGGCTTCCGTACGTATTTGCTTGATTTTAACACTTTGACTACAGTTTTGAAGGAATGCTTTTAGGTATGATCGACAGGTATGAATATCTATATTTAGTCTCGTTCGTGTGTCTGAAGTATCAACTATATGGTCCCGTTGTGTCAGAAGTAGTTATTCAATTAAATGTTTCTCAGTGCTTGGGATCTATTCCAAGACTTGTCCTTCTTGGTGTACAGTGGGAAGATAAACCTTCTGGTGAGTAGGAAATCAACCTGCTGTTGACTTTAGCTCTCTATTCAGTTTTGCATAAAAGAACTTTTTTCCGCTGTATTTACATTGAATATCATATTACTTTTCTACATGTCCACAAAGATTATCTGGGCTATATCCATGCTGTGCAGGTGGTTGCACCATGATGCATCCAAACCTCACTGAAAGTCAACGGGGTCCCTTCTGGTTTTGCAATTCTAGTGGAGGTTTGTGGAAAAGTTTCTGCTTTTGAGCATTTTCTAAAAGATGAACAATGCTATGATAATAGCTTTAAAATGCTTTATAAGGGCAAGAAATACACTTTTATGTATGTAATTTATGCAGTTCATACAATTAGATAAGAGTATATTATACAGTAAAATTATATGGGATATAATTTATGGATAGAAATGTAAGCCATGATACGTAAAGCAGAGTAAGACATACTGCTCAAATAACTATAACAGTCAAGATTATGTATTACTGCAGGTAAAGTGATCAGGAGTGATTATTGTAAAGTCAATGGCAACGCGGTCACAGAAATAAGGATAGCCCCGTGTGATGTGAACAAGAAACGCTGCCAAAGGAAGGAATGCTTAGCAGTGCAGTCTTGTGTTTCTGTTTGCTGTTAGGTAAGTGGAATGAGAGTTCTAAGAGTTTTAGCTTTGTTATTAGCTTTCCTTCAGAAAATGGATAACTAACTCAGGCTGGAGTATAAAAATATTCCTAAGTACTTGACTGCAATTAGAAGCTATATTGGTTGAATAAGCAACAGATCAGCATCTGAGGTACGGAGGGGCTCGGCCATGCTGTGACCTGTGCTGGGCCCTTGGTGGAAGCAGCTGTGCCCGGCACGGGGCAGCCCTCTGCCCTCCTTGCCGAGGTCCCCACGCTTGGGCACGGACACCCAGGGCAGCTCCATGGGACGCAAGGTTCAGCATTGAGCTGTGTTGCTGCCAGCGTCCATAGTCTGGCAGTGACTTTGTGAAGTGGCATAATATATTTTTGGCTTCTAAAGATGACGTTCATACTAGTAGACAAGCGTGCTTCTGACTTTTCTTGCCTTATGCTGAATGCACCACATAGCCTACAAAAATGTTCAGGTGTTGGAACAGATTGGGTAAATTCAGAGTTATATGCAAATTAACTTTTCTGGTTTTCTTGTAATGAATTGTTCAGTAATGCAAATTTGAAGGTTCTTGCTTATGTTTGTAAGTCTTTCCTTTCTTGTGCAAACTCCTCTGAACTTGTGCCCTCTCTGCCTCTCATGCTGGTGTGTGCTCCCTGGAAGCAGACCAGCCACGTTATGGCAGGGCATCGGAGTAAATTGGAGTCGCGGTGCTTGTCTGTCTCTATTCTGGGATCACTCCTTCTGCAGCTCAGGTTTTCTGGTTGGCTGGTTTTTTCTATCTTACCTCCTTACGTTTTGCATGCAATATGTTACACTTTTGCCAGACAGCTGAGGGTACTTCACCACTGTATAACTATGCTTGACATTTAATTTAAAATCAAAGATACCATTCCGTAATAGTTTGTTAAGCTGTGCCTCAGTCCCAGGTAACGTAAATAACCTTATTTTCAGTGAAAGAGGCAATTCATTGCGTTAGCTATATTTTTGAGGATGATTTTGTCTCGGAATAGGAGAGCTGAAAGGTTAGGTGCCATTCTCCATCACCTAAACAAACTCAAACTGAAGTCCCATAATTTGTATGAGTTGTTGCCACAAAACTAATTTCACTTCAAATATTTTCATTTTCTTACTGGTATGTAAGCTCTGTAAAAAGCAAGTATGTGAGTAAACCTGGAATTCTGTATTATCTTGTTTATGTAGTTGTGTGGAGAGGAGGTGGATATGTAAATACTTAATTACTTGCATGGCCTCATATCTTCTGAAGGGTAAGGAGAAGGAAGCAAGGTTAAACAATTAAATGTATATTTATACCAAAGGGTTTTTTTTAAAGACACAAACTAAGGGCCAGGTCTTGCAATGCTGATTCCAGCTCATTGGCTTTGAACATCTGTTGGAACTGAAACCGGTTATGCAGTTTGTTTGGGTTTCTCTAGTCAAGTAAAAGAGCCAAAAAATATTTCAATTTCATGAAAAATGTATTTGCGTGTAACATACCTACAAACTTGTCAGTGTTTTGTAGCCAAATGCCTACATTTATAATATAGAATGTTGCATGCTCCCAGTTCAGTTGCTTTGTTCCAGGGTGGACAAAAACATGTGAAACCTCAGGGTTTCTTGTTCCCAGTAGTGGAGTGGTTTGCCTGTAGTGATTCTCTGTCACTTATCCTCCTGTGAGTTTCACTGTGACCCTAAGAAGTGTTCCTGGAAAGTGTTTCACTCAAAACTAAGAAAAATGCACACAAAGTTATGGTTTTGTCAAAACAATGCTGAGTATTAGAGGAAGGCTATGAAAGTTATGACAGAATTTCCAGGCATATCTGGAATAACAAATCATAAAACCCTTTCCAGAGTTTCATCTGTTTGAAACATTCTCTTCGAGAATACCTAAACCAAACCACAGAGTGGATACGTCGACAGCATCTCTTGTCGTACAACTGTATACAAAGCTGTTTGAAAGTATCAAGGGCATCATGAAGTTGTGCTTTAAAAAGAAGATGGCGACCTACGTTATACATGGCCTGATGGGGTCTGAATAAGTAGTGAGAAGAGTGGTTGTACTTCTGACCCGTAATAAAACTCAAGCCAGTTGCTTGCTTTCTCTTTGCGCAGAGGATAATACTATTCGTAGGGATGGTCTGTGCAGTCTGCCTGCAGCAGGGACTCTTGGTGGTACAGATGCAGTGAGGATTTTTCTTTGGGAAGTTGATATTTGTCCCGGTATTTGCACATTTGTTGTTAATGATGAAGCAACTTATATTCTGGTGACATCTAAGCGTAGACTCAGCTGCTAGGTGCTTTAAAACATAACCTATGCTTTAAAAATACTGTTTCAGAGCTAGGGAACTGTGACATCTTAAAAAAACATGTACAGCATTGCAAACCTTGCTGGAGTGAGTGAAGCTTAGTTTCACTTCTTGCAGGCTGCCTGCCACCTGATGGGAGTGATGCATTCTGCCTCGAAGGTGACTAATGGCAATCAAGAGCCCTAAGATCTCATTATGATCTTCTGTGAAGGGGCAGTCACTTCTGAAGCTATTGCGATTCAGGCACTGAACTAATGTTTAAAGCATAAACTAGTACATTTTTAAGGGTCTAGTATCTAATGCTAGAAATGGCTGCAGTGCTTTATCTCTAGGGAGACAAGACATGCTTGCTGTCCTCAGAGGGCAGCGTGATGTACATAATGCAGCTGAAGTTTGTTGAAGAGCGAGCTATTTCTGGAAGGGTTGGTTTGGTCTGAAGCGAAGAGACAGAACTGCTGTGAGCAATGACTTATGTAAGATATTGCTGTACTAGGGATAATAACTTGGATTTGGGGAGTGAGGGGAAGAGGTGTTTACGGTTTTTTAGGGGAGCGAGTACTAGAGAGCTTTTCTTGTTCTTCTTCCTTTGAAATAGGTGGAGAGTGTAAAATGGTGGAGTAAGACCAGGAGTGGTGATCAGGTTCCATTACCCAGGAGCAGAAGCCTTTCTCGCCAGCTCCATCTCTCTTAATTTTGTGTGTTTGTTGTTCCCCCTCGCCTGAGAATTTTCAGGAGTTGCTGATGGCAGTTTCCCTGCTTTTCGAGAAGCTCGGCTATACGGGCTAGAGGGCTGTGACAGAACCTCAGCCTGCCCAGAAAAGGTGCGTGCCCCCGCTGGGGAAATGTGCCTGAATTAAAGTTTGACTTAAAACATAATGAAAGAGCTTTGTTTTTTTTTCCATTTCAACGGTTTATCAGGGCCAAGTATTCCTTTTTTTTTTTTTTTGGGCGGAGGGGGAGGAAGGAGTTTGGGGGACAGGGTGACCTGTGGTTAGAAAACAGAGATCTGCTGTCTGAATTACTCATAGGATCTTAGTAAGAGAAACTGGAGTTCTGTGAAACACTTCCAGAAGTTCTTGTTGTGCTCTACCTTGTTTTGAAGTTTTATTGCAAACTCATTTTTTTGTCAGAAATTATGTAAGGATCATACCTTTGGTGGGAAATCAGTTTGAAATATTCAGAAATACTGGGATGAGAAATGATAGGAACAGGTAATTCAATTTCCTGGGGGAAAAAAAGAGGCTAAAACTTCACATATGTGATGGGAGTCGGGTCTTCAAATAGTGGCAGTTAAATAATGGACAGGCACTCGGGGAGATAGTTCAGATTTTAGGCTTAAAGGTCAAATACACTGCATAAACCCAAGCAAAATCATTTACATGAGAGTAAATGAGCTATCTACTTACAGCTTTCTAGAACAGGCCACTTAATATTTTTTAATTGTGGCTGGTCAATAGTTACTTAATATGATTAATCACCATAAACATTTAACAGCTTCCTGCTAATGAATGAAGATCATTAATGCTCATTTCTCTAACTTCTCTTGCCCTCCCTTGCTCTGCACAAATGACTTGCTTTGTATCGCAATAGGAAGCCTTCAGAGGCCTTCAGGAAATGATTCTTGACTGCAAAGCTTGTGCTTACAGTAACCAAGTGATCTCAGCCATGTGTATGAAAACAGTGGTGTTATTCCTCGCAAATAATTTGCTTGCACCTGATGGTGATATATGGAAAATCACTATACAGAAGCCTTCCTGGGATATTTGCTTCAGCTGACATCCTAATCCTCATTCTCTACTGACTCAGCAGACAAAACTCTTCTGAGTTCTCCTTTTCCTAAGGAAATTATTGGCCCTCTCTGCACTCCTGCACTAGTGGACTTTTTTCCTTTTTTTCCCCACTCAAAAAAACAGGGGCATAATTTGGAGTAACATTTGGATAAAACTTGAGATAACTTGCTCATTTTCACTTTAGTTATCATAATTGTGTATCTTGATGCTTTTTGGCCTGACAGATATCATAGAATTATAACAACTTCCAGCAAGAGTTTCTGGCGTTAGCCCAATGGGAGAGCTCATGGGAGCAGCTGGCCCTCCGTTGCGCTGGAGCACTCTTTGCTGCTTCGGGAGGTGTGGAAGCACAGATGAACTCTTTGGAGGGTCTCGTTATCAAACACATCTAATGACTGCAAGCACCTAATTTCTGTTAATGAAAACATCCAGATTTTTTTAGAAGGCTTTGAAAATATGGCTCTGACATAAACTGTGCTTTTTCTGACATTAAGATTTGTGAGGATTCTTCAGAGGGTTCCCCTGTTGCTAGCTTTGACTTATTTCAGGCACTACTAACTTCAGGCTGGTGTAATACATTGACATGAACGTTGTAGGGAGAGTGAATCTTTTTGTCATTTCATGGGAATTTTGTTATGTTCTTTTAAATGAAGACTTTCAAATTCCACAATGGTGTATTAAAAAAAAAAAGTTTCTTACATGAGTAACTGTTCTATTTGTCTGCATGTAAAACAAGCCAGGAGATTTAACTACTGTGTGCAGAATATTAGTGACATTATGAGATATTGAAAAATAGGGTTCTTGTGGCTGCTCTTCCACTTGGAAGTGCTAGTGGACCCTCGGGCTGAACTGGGAATGGAAATCATCTTACGAATGGTGGTTTGGGTGTAATTTCTTTAAGTCAAGCTTGTCCAATTATTTTGTTGGATTTATGCAAAAATGTGATGTTTTCTAATGTGTTGGTACGACTAAGTAAAATGCAAATGTCTAAATAAAAACACTCAGTGGTTGTAAGACAAAATTGAACAAGCAAGTGGCGGTTCAGTGCTGATGTGCTGAAGGATCAGAGCACAAAAGGTCCAGTTAGCAGCCTACGTAACGCCGCAGGTAGCTGGCCTGGAGTCTCTCACCTGAGGCATTACCTCTCATCCTGCAGCGTGCGGTTATGTGAATGAGATAGGTTACTTGTTTTACATGTGAAAATTTGTAACATTTTTATCAGCTCTCCGTTTCCTATTTGGTCATTCTTATTACAACTTCTGGAGACAAAGAGCTTAATTTTTTGCAATATATTTTCCGAGAGCTTTACAAAGTGAGAGGTGTATGTGCATGAATAAAGGACAGGCTATCTCACTAAATCAAGACAGCAATGAAGCTATTTTTTAGAAGGGTAATACCCTGTTGTTATGCACTGTTCTGAAGGTAGATCTTCCATGATGTGAGCATTTTTCAAAGGGTTGCTCCCATCCCAACAATGTGAAAATCTTCAAAGGCGTTTCTTCATCAATATGCAAATCTTCAAAAGGGGAATTACACAATAACAAGAAAACTCTCAAAGGGAAAGCAGTTACCCAAAGATGTAAAAGTCTATCAGGGACAGCTCCTCTGTGATTTAAAAGTTCTTCAAAGTGGAAATCACCTCGAGCAATGCAAATTCTCTCAGTGCATGGGAAATCACTGAGTGAGAACTTCCATGTGTAATCTTTAAAGTGGCAGTAAGTGTTCACTTGAAAATATTTTATAAATGGCATTTTTAAGAATTGGTGCTGTATGTACAATCCCATTACTGTAGGATACCTGGAGGGTGGCATAGCTTTTAAGTTTACTGGAGGACTTTTGGTTGTACCTGTATGAGGAGGAGACTGTGGTACCAAACAATACTTTGAGATGAGTGGTGTTTATTAGGAGCTGAATGTGGGATGATAAACTGTTGCATACAGTTAGTTTAGCAACTATTTGTCAATTCCGTTATATTTGCAACAGCAACAGGTACATTATTTAGGTTTATTTTAGATGCAACAGCTCCAACTTTGCAGGGACCAAAAGTCTTCCTTCTATGAATACAAAAGGAACATCAGTGAGAGAATCTGTGGTGTCTCCCTTTTCTCCCGAATGCTTGGTGATAGGATGCCTGCCCAGAGGCCATGCTCAGGCCTGTAGGCCAGGGAGCCATCACTGGCTGGCAGGCAGCATATTATGTGCATTTTTGCATACAGCAGTTCCTTAGTTTCCTGAAGATAAAGATTTTTTATTTTT
>Ga0181612_106088_pt1 | contig 11647 bp, 8 predicted proteins | sample HoacroProtozoa21_FD_119630 | JGI IMG/M metagenome (GOLD analysis project Ga0181612, IMG submission 119630) | Hoatzin crop microbial communities from Cojedes, Venezuel. Combined Assembly of Gp0051906, Gp0051904, Gp0051908 | reverse complement strand
ATAACTTGCCTGCAAAAAGAGGTTCTTTACGATAGGTTCGGTGTAAGTACCCTTTACACTATAGTTCCAACTTCTCGTAGGTGTGGTATTCCATCTGTTGGTACTATATATGGAATCTTCCCCCTCTTGGTTGAGCAACTGATACAACACCACATCCGATAACGTCAGTGTCTTACTGTTGCTATTGGTCAATCCACTCCCCAATGTAAGTGTAACACTCCTACCCTTACTATTAAGTTTTCTGTTGAGCATAAGTGTACCACTAAGGTTGGTGCTCGACGAGTAGCTTACCGATGCGTTCTTTATCGAGTTTACGAGAACATCATCCAAACTATCTATCTTAGATTCTATCTCTTCATCATCAAGAGGATTGGTGAGGTATAGATAGGGATCCACATTAAACGCTTTCGATACGGAAAGGAGTCTCGAGTCGCTGGTTGAAACACCGAAATTTTCTCTCAGATGCACCTTTGTCATGGTATCTGGTTGCCATTCAAATCTCATGTTCTGATTCCAACTGTCTGAGCGAGTCATGTTCTTACTGCTACTATTACTGAAGGCACCGCTACTAGTAACAAAGTTTTCTACTGATGCGATGGAATACACATCTCCGTCATTATGGTTCCATCTCAGTCCGAAATTAAATTTCAGCTTATCCTTTTTCTCGTAGTTAAGATTGATACCCAACATCTTAGCAGCGTTAAGACCGTTGTTACCTCCAAAGCCTCCGGGACCGCCACGTCCTCCGCCGGGGAAACCCTTGTCGCCAACGTTGTTCGCTCTACCGAAAACCATCAGTTGGAAATCATTATGCATACGTGCCACCATCGTCTGCAAGGAGTAGCGTTTCTTCGTACCGTAACCTAGATCGGTATTCGTAAAAACGCCCTTCTTCATTCCCGGTCGCACGCCGAAATCGAGTACGGTCTGATCGTTACCATCATCTACGCCCGTCAGTTTCGACATATCGCTCTTCTCATCGTAAGCCTTTATATTCTGTATCATCGAGGTTGGCAGGTTCTTCATCGCCGTCTTGGTATCACCGGTAAAAAACTCCTTTCCGTCTACCAAGATTTTCTTTACCTCCTTACCGTTAATGGTTATCTTACCGTCATCGTCAATCTGAGCACCGGGAAGTTTTTTCACCAATTCCTCCACGACACTTCCCTCCGGTGTTCGATACGCATCAGCATTATACACAAAGGTATCTTTTCTTACCACCACCTTAGCAGCATGCGATGTAACGGTAGCACCTTTCAGCATTATCGCCTCCGCCTTGTATCTGATATCTCCTAAATCAATATCGGCACTATCCTTAATCACTATATTCTTAGTTATCTTAGGATAACCAATATTAGTTATACTCAAAATATATTTTCCATCAGCCGGTGCCTGCAACTTAAAGCTACCGTCTTCGCCTGACAGAGCACCCGTGATAAAGGTACTGTCTGGTTGCAGCAGTTGCAACGTAGCCTGTAATACCGGTTCGTCCGTGTCATCATCGACAACCGCACCCGTTATCACCCTATTTTGAGCCGACAAAGAAAAAACTGACGTCATAAACATCAGTAAGGGAAGTAGACGTTGTATCATAACATTAAACTTTCTTGTTGATTTGACGCAAAAAAACAAGAAAAGTTTAATGTTTATTCTTAAAGGTATTTATTTTATCACACCACGTACATCAAGTAGATGGTAGTTACGATAGTAACCAGCATGATGATGTTCATGGGGATACCAATCTTCAGGAAGTCGGAGAATCTGTAGCCTCCAGGACCGTAAACCATGGTGTTGCCAGGGGAACCTATTGGTGTAGCGAACGACATCGATACGCAAAGCATGAGCATGATACAGAATGCTTTAGGGTCAACACCCAGGTTGTTGGCTGTTTGGAAGAATATTGGATAAAAGATGGCACTGCACGCCGTGTTGCTGATAAACTCGGTCAGAGTGAGCGCTGTGGCCGAAAGGAGTACCATTGTGAGCAAAACATTGTCTCCGCAGATACTGGTGATACCCGTCACCACGACATCGGCAATACCGTTGTTTTGTATTGCTTTACCAAGCACCACCGAACAAGCAAACATCATAATGATATTCCACTCGATACTTTTCTGTGCTGTTTTCGGACTACAGCAACGGAATAACACCATTGCCAATGCTGCAAGCATGGACGATTGCACCACTGTGAGCACTTTGAAGCTAGACAACAAAATCATGCACAACAGGATGATCACCGACACTATAGTCTTGCCGCTGGTTTTTATCACTTCCTCGTCTTTTACCACGACGAAATCGTCTTTTGTCTTTTCTGCAAAATCTTCTATGGTCATCGTATTCGGACATTCCATCAAGAGCGTGTCGCCTGGAGCCAAAATAATGTTGCGTGGACTTTCATTAACGCGTTCTCCGTCACGTGAAACTGCCACTACCACCACACCGTTGCTCTTCTCAAAGTCGGTATCGCTCAGACATTTGCCAACGAGGTCACTTTTAAACTTCACAGAAGCAGTACGTATTTGTCGGCTCCGGCTGTCGTCTCCATAGAGAGTAAACACTTGATTGTCGGAAACGGCTAGATTGTGCGTCTTCTTCAACTCACCTATTTGCTCTATGTTTCCGGAGAATACCAAACGGTCGCCACCCATCACGAACTCATCATTGGATACAGGCGATATCACTTCTTTGTCGAAACGGATAATTTCTATGAGGTGACCTCCAGGCACATTATTGAGACCAGCTTCGCCGACGGTCTTGCCAATCTCGGTAGAACTCGATGGTACCATCAGTTCCGCGGTATATTCGTTGGTATTTTCAAAGCTATCGTCTGGACTCTTTCGTGTTGGCAGCACGCCCTTCATCAAGATGATTGCCAACACAAACACCATCAGGCATACCAATGACGCAGGTGTGATTGTGAAGATGTTCATGCTGTCGCCCGTATCGTCAGCATAAAGACCGCTCACGATAAGGTTGGGCGCTGTACCTAACAATGTTAGAGTTCCACCCACCAAACTAGCGTAAGACATTGGAATAAGCAGTTTGGATGCTGCAATATTCAGTTTTTTAGCCCAAATTTTCACAACTTTGATAAAAAGTGCTGTTACCACAGAGTCGGTAACTACAGAACTCAACAGTGCAGCAGGAAACAACAGACGGATGATAGCCATAGCGTAGCTTTTGGGTCGCCCCAAGACATGATTGACTACCCATTTCAGAACACCTGTCTGATAAAGACCTCCCACCACTATAAACATAGCAGCCACGGTGACCACCGAAGCTGATGAGAAACCGCCGAGCGCCGATTTCTCGTCAACGGCACCTGTAATGAAAAGAATAGTGATTGCTGACAGAAATACCACGTCAGGGGGAAGAGATGTCTTAAACAAAATGACGAACATCGTGATGATAACGGCTATAGTGAGCCACGCCAAAGCAGATAATCCTAGGAACATAATAGTACTAATTAATGTTTTTGTTATAAGTTAGTCGTTAAATTTATTCTTCAACGGCTTTAACTATTAAATGCAAAATTAATGTTTTTTTTATTAAGACAATAGGTTAATTCAAAAATTTTACCAATTTACATAAAAATCTCAATTTATATGACAGAAGAATAAATAGACCAAGTTTAATTATCAATTATCAACTATCAATTATCAACGACTGACGAGCCAGATGAGCAGACCAAGCTTGCTTGGTGTCTGTCATGGCGAGGACGTCGCACTTTGCGAAGCAAAGAACTAAAAAAAAATAGGGAGTGTCATTTTTGACACTCCCTATTTTTTTATTTTAAATATTATTTCAGTTTTGTGAAACCATATTTAGCAGCACTTCCAAGCTCTTCCTCGATACGGATAAGCTGGTTGTACTTAGCCATACGGTCTGTACGACTCATAGAACCAGTCTTTATCTGACCAGAGTTGGTTGCAACAGCAATATCAGCGATTGTGGTATCCTCTGTCTCACCAGAACGGTGACTAGTTACTGTTGTATAACCGTGACGGTGTGCCATCTCGATAGCCTCGAGGGTCTCTGTGAGAGAACCGATCTGGTTAACCTTGATAAGGATAGCGTTAGCAGCACCCATCTTGATACCTTTCTCCAAGAACTTGGTATTTGTAACGAAGAGGTCGTCACCAACCAACTGACAACGGTCGCCGATAGCTTCTGTCAGTTTTACCCAGTTATCCCAGTCGTTCTCATCAAGACCATCCTCGATAGAATCGATAGGATACTTAGTTATCAGTTCCTCAAGATATTTAATCTGCTCAGCAGCTGTAAGTTTCTTTCCGTTAGGATCTTTCTTCATACCGCTCTTGAGCTGACGATAGTCGTAGAACCACTCACCGTTCTCGCATGTAGCAAACTCGCTGGCAGCGCAGTCCATAGCAATCTTAACATCTTTTCCTGGCTCGTAACCAGCGTCTTTGATTGCCTGGCAGATGCTATCAAGAGCATCTTCGATACCATTAAGAGCAGGTGCGAAACCACCCTCATCACCTACGGCTGTAGAAAGACCACGACTCTTAAGAAGTTTTGCCAAAGCATGGAATACCTCAGCACCCATACGAATAGCCTCAACCTCAGAAGGTGCACCTACAGGACGGATCATAAACTCCTGGAATGCGATAGGAGCGTCAGAGTGAGCACCACCATTGATAATGTTCATCATAGGTACTGGCAACACGTAAGTGTTTGTACCACCGATATAACGGTAAAGAGGAAGACCCAGACAAGCAGCTGCTGTATGAGCTACTGCCAGTGACACACCTAAGATAGCGTTAGCACCGAGGTTGCTCTTTGTAGGAGTTCCATCGAGTTCCAACATCTTATAGTCTATAGCTCTCTGATCGAGAACAGACATACCGATAAGCTCAGGAGCAATTTTCTCGTTTACATTAGCAACGGCCTTAAGAGTACCCTTGCCACCATAACGCTTCTTGTCTCCGTCACGAAGCTCAAGAGCCTCATTCTCACCTGTTGATGCACCTGATGGAACAGATGCTCTACCCATGATACCTGATACTGTAGTCACTTCTACCTCAACGGTAGGATTACCTCTTGAATCCAGAATCTCTCTGGCATGAACTTTTTCAATAATCATAATGGTTTATTTTAAATAACTGAAATTTCAGACCGCAAAGTTACAAAATATTTTCAATAGATGGTATGGGGAAAATAATGAATTAACATCTTTTATATAGTTGAGAATGGATAATTGAGAATGGATAATTAATACTCCCTAAACATTTAATTATCAACTATCAATTATCAACTATTTTTTTTGGTTGCAGAGATTTTTTTTGTATATTTGCCACATAAAATAACATAACTCTAAAAAATCTACAATTATGACAATTACAATGATTATCCAACTGCTGATAGTTTTATTAGCTTTGTATGTTGGAAGCCGTTACGGCAGTTTGGCATTGGGAGCTATATCCGGTATAGGTTTAGCGATCCTTGTTTTCGGATTCGGAATGAAACCGGGTACTCCTCCTACAGATGTGATATACATCATTATAGCTGCGGTAACGTGTGCAGGTATTTTGCAGGCTTCAGGAGGTATGGATTGGCTTATCCAACTGGCAGAGAGATTACTACGCAAGCATCCCGACAGAATAACATTCTTAGCTCCATTATGTACTTTCTTCCTGACGGTACTCGTAGGTACAGGACATGTGGTATATACCATTATGCCTATCATCGTGGATATAGCCATCAAGAAGGGTATTCGTCCGGAACGTCCTTGTGCCGTGGCATCGGTAGCAGCACAGGTGGGCATCACCTGTTCTCCTATAGCTGCTGCGGTAGTAGCCTTCGTTACAATCAGTAATAGTAATGGTTTTGATATTACGATACCACAAGTACTGATGATAACCATTCCTAGTTGCTTGTGTGGAATAATAGCAGCCGCTGCAGCATCATATAAACGTGGTCTCGACTTAGACAAAGACCCTGAGTTTCAAAAGAAGCTTCAAGATCCTGAGCAAAGAGAATATATCTACGGAGGAAATGCGACGACTCTCGACAAGAAGATCGATCGCAACGCAAAGATGGCAGTGTACATTTTTATGGCTGCTTTAGCTGTAATTGTATTCTTTGCTGTTTTCCCTAGTATGCTACCTTCATACAAAGCTATCGAAGCTATTAAAGGCGCTGATGATATATTAATTGGAGATGGAACAGCAATAAAGGCATCCAACTTAGCAAAGATAGGAATCGTACTTGAGGGTGTTACACAAGAAGTTAGTAAGACTCTCAAAATGAACCTTGTCATTCAGATTATAATGATCTCAGCTGCAGCTCTGATGATAATAGTATGTAAGGCTTCTCCTAAAAAGGCGGTGGCAGGGGCTGTATGGCAAAGTGGTATGGTGGCTGTGGTCGCAATATATGGTATAGCATGGTTGGCAGATACCTACTTCGCTAATTATACCAACGAGATGAAGGCTATGCTTACAGATGTTGTCTCTGCACACAAATGGACTATAGCTATCGTCTTCTTCCTCGTCAGTGTACTTATCAACTCACAGGGAGCGGTGGTGGTAGCTTTCCTTCCGCTAGCGTACTCCCTTGGTATACCAGGACCGGTACTGCTCGGTGTACTGCCTAGCGTCTATGGATATTTCTTTATTCCAAACTATCCTTCAGATATCGCAACGGTCAATTTCGACAGGACGGGAACGACGGTAATAGGAAAATACCTGTTAAACCACTCGTTCATGATGCCTGGACTCATCAGCGTCTTCGTATCTACGATAGTAGCCTACTGCCTATCGAACCTCATATACTAATTGATAATGGATAATGGATAATTGATAGTTGAAAAATCTGCGCAACAACGTGTCGCGCAGATTTTTTATTATCAACTAAAAGCGGGTGCGCGTTACGCGCACCCGCTAACAACACAAACACAAAATAAAAACACAATAGTGTGCCTTAGCACTACATATTGCTTTTGTTTAACCCTTTCCTAATTTTACTTGCCATTTCCACGCACTGCGCAGTACGTCGTCAATAGGCGTCTCGGCCTTCCATCCTAATACCTCGTTGGCTTTCTTAGGATCTGCCCATACCTGTTCGATATCACCCTCTCTACGAGGAGCGTAGGTCCAGTTTACTTTTACACCTGTAGCTCTCTCAAAACCTTCTACGACCTCAAGAGTGCTCAGACCCTTACCTGTACCGATGTTAAACACCTCTAAGCTGTCGCTATCAGTATCTAACACACGTTCCATGGCCTTCACATGTGCCTTAGCTAGATCTACCACATAGATATAATCACGTATACATGTGTGGTCAGGTGTATTATAGTCATGACCAAAGATTTTCAGTTGTTCTCTCTTACCGATAGCAGTCTGTGTTACAAACGGTATAAGGTTCATTGGCACACCGTTTGGCAGTTCACCGATAAGAGCTGAAGGATGAGCACCAATAGGATTGAAATAGCGCAATAGTACCGCCTTGATTGGGGCACCGCTGTGTATATAGTCACCTATTATCTCTTCGTTAATCTGTTTTGTGTTACCATACGGAGACAATGCCTTCTGTATCGGTGCATCTTCCGTAACGGGAAGATGTGCGGCATCAGGTTGTCCGTAAACCGTGCAACTAGATGAGAAGATTATACCCTTCACCCCATGTATGGGCATCAGTTCCAACAGGTTGAGAAGCGACACGATATTATTGCGATAATACATTAACGGTTTCTCTACACTCTCGCCTACTGCCTTACTAGCTGCAAAGTGGATGATACCATCGATGGCAGGATACTTAGAGAAGATATTCTCCATCGCGGTCTTGTCTGTACAGTCAGCCTTTACGAACTCAGGTTTGATACCCGTAATCTGAGTTATTCCATCCACCACATCGGCACGTGAATTAGACAGATTATCTACTATCACAACATCATATCCTGCCTGCTGTAACTCTACCACGGTGTGTGAACCGATGAATCCTGTTCCTCCTGTAACTAATATAGTATGTTTCATATTTTAATATGTTTTATATCGTAAAAACGATAGTTTTTGTCTTTTGTTGTATCAACTTAAACCGAATAAAGCACGTAGTCCTCCGTCTACTCCGCTGAAACCCATAAAGGCTAGAGAAAGTAAACCGGCCGTAACGAGTACTATACCCATTCCTCGCATACCCTTCGGGATATTAACCAACTCAAGCTGTTCGCGGATACCGGCAAAGACGATAAGTGCCAAAGCAAAACCTAGAGCTGTAGAGAAGGCATATACTATACTCTCCAAAAGAGAGAAATCTTTCTGTATAACCAAGATGGCTACACCAAGAACGGCACAGTTGGTCGTGATAAGAGGCAGGAAGATTCCTAATGCCTGATACAATGCGGGAGAAACTTTCTTCAGGATTATCTCCACCATCTGCACGAGGGCTGCGATGACCAATATAAACGCCAACGTCTGCAGATACTGTAACCCGTAAACGTCCAGGACAAATTTCTGCAGGAGATAGGTAACGATGGTTGACAGAGTAAGCACGAAAGCTACTGCCATACCCATACCTATCGCCGTCTCTATTTTCTTAGATACTCCTAAGAACGGGCAGATACCCAAGAACTGCGACAATACGATGTTGTTAACAAATATCGCGGATATAAATATCAGTATATATTCCATATTCTTTCCTTTTAAGAGTTATTACTTACTGCCTTTCAGTTTATTTACCATTGCGATTAGGTATCCGAGTGTCAGGAAGGCTCCCGGAGGAAGTACGAAAAGTAGAGTGTTATAATCTTTCGGCAATAGCTGCAGTCCGAACACCGAACCAGCTCCTAATATCTCGCGCACCGAACCGAGAAGTGTCAATGCCAAGGTAAAACCAAGACCGATACCTATACCGTCGCAGGCGCTCGCTATAGGATTATTCTTACAAGCGAAAGCCTCAGCACGACCGAGTATGATACAGTTTACGACGATGAGTGGTATATACAAACCTAATGCCGCATTTATCTCCGGTAGGTATGCTGCAAGCATCATCTGAAGAATCGTCACAAACGCAGCTATGACAACCACGAAAACGGGGATACGCACCATGTCGGGCGTAAGATTCTTTATCAACGATATCACTATATTAGAGCATATCAGCACAAACATCGTTGCCAGTCCCATAGACATACCGTTGATGGCACTGGTAGTAGTGGCCAACGTTGGACACATACCAAGGAGAAGTACAAACGTAGGGTTCTCCTTGATTATACCGTTTATAATATATTTCAGATTATTCATTGTTCTTTTTATTTGATTTTGACGCACCCGACACGGCATCTGCCGGCGTATTCTTAAAAGCGCTATAAGCGTTTGCTACAGCCTTCAGAAAAGCTCTGGAAGTGATTGTCGACGCGGTAATAGCATCAACCTCGCCTCCGTCTTTGCTTACCGTGAGGTTATTCTTAGAAGGGTTCTTACCTATTATATCACCCTCATGACCTTTCTGGAACCATTCCGTTGCCTTAGCACCAAGTCCTGGTGTCTCTGCATGTGAGAGTACGGTATAACCGAGTATATCGCCATTTGGATCGAAACCGACGAGTACTTTTAGGTCTCCACCGAAACCTGAGGTTGTCGATTCCACGGCAGCACCGAGATCTTTCTTCGATGCATCTACCGTCTGGTATATCGTATAACTTACTTCCTTACCGTCGATGGTCTGTTTCACTGTATCGGTCTTGGCTACCGACAGTTCCACGCCACCCATTACCGATTTTATTCCGTCAGCCAAAGTCTTCTCTGCCTGTGCCTGGATAGGACCGGCAGTAACATTGTTGACGTATGCGAGCAATCCGCCTGTTATCAGAGCAACAGCACAGAGCACCACGACCATATTCGTTAGTGATGATTCTAATTTCTTCATTTCTGTACCTCCCCGAAACGTTTTGGTTTAACATAGGTGTTGATAAGCGGAGTAAACGCATTCATTATCAAGATAGCGAATGACATACCTTCTGGATAAGCTCCCCAATTACGTATTATCACTGTCAACAGACCAATACACACGCCATAGATCAGTTGACCCTTACCTGTCATCGGGGATGTTACGTAATCCGTAGCCATAAAGATAGCACCCAACATAAGACCTCCTGAGAATATCTCTGTCAGAGGATCAGCATATACTGGACTTGCGAGATGTAACAGACCTGTAAACACAAATACTGTACCGATGATACTTACAGGAATATGCCAGGTTATGATCTTACGCCACAACATAAAGAGCAGACCTATTATCAATGCCAAAGAACAGACCTCACCGATACATCCTACTCCACCGTCGGGATTCATACCGAGCAACAGTTGTGTGGCATCAGGTATCTGCTCCAACATACTTGCATCGCCCGTTTTTATCGCTGCCTTCATCAATGCCAACGGTGTAGCACCTGTAGTGGCATCGGTATAGCTCGTCAACTGTCCCGCTACTGGCCAAGAGGTCATCTGCGCAGGAAAAGATACAAGGAGGAAACAACGTCCTACCAAAGCGGGGTTAAAAGGATTTTGACCAAGACCGCCGAAAGTCATCTTTCCAACGCCTATAGCTACCAAGGCACCTATAATGATGATCCATATAGGTAGGTTACTGGGCATATTCATACCGAGCAACAGACCCGTTATCATGGCTGAACCGTCAAGGATGGTCAACCGCTGCTGTTTTAAAATAAACTTCGATATAACCCACTCAAAGAAGAGACAGGCTACGACACTCGTCATACATACTATGGCACTTCCAATTCCGAAGAAGTACAGCGATACCAACAATGCTGGTAGCAGGGCTATTACCACGCCCCACATATTCTTCTCCACGCTGTCGGTGCCGTGTGTATGCGGTGATAATGATACTATTAAGCTCATATTCTTTTCTCGTTTTTTCTTTTACTGTTTTTTAGCGTTACGTGCCTTGATAATACCATTAACGGTTGTCTTACCTAAGCGGATATTATCCAGCAACGGACGATGAGCAGGACATGTAAACTGACACGACCCACATTCTATACAAGAGGTGATATCCTCTGCCTCCACCTTTTCCCACATCTTCTTAGAAGAGCATGTGGCAAGAAGGAACGGTTCCAGTCCCATAGGACATACACTCACACATTTAGCACATCTGATACATGGATCAGGTTCCTTTCTGTGTGCATCGGCATCGGTGAGAATGGTTATAGCATTTGTTCCCTTACATACGGGAGTATCTAGAGAATTTACTGCCTTACCCATCATCGGACCTCCCGCGAGTACCTTGTTATCACCTTCAGGCATACCTCCGCAGAGATCGATAAGCTCCTGCATCGTGGTTCCCATACGTACGAGATAGTTACCTGGATTAGCTAAGCGTTTTCCTGTTACGGTAGTATATCTCTCGAAGAGAGGTTTATTCTTCATCACAGCTTGGTAAACGGCAAAAGCTGTACCCACGTTCTGTACCACTGCACCCACGTTGACCGGTATAGCAGGAGGTGCGGGCACCTGACGACGTACCACGGCATCCACCAGTTGTTTCTCACCACCTTGCGGATAGCGCTGTTTTAACGGTACCACCTCTATATTAGGATAATCCTTGGCACATTTCTCTTCGAAGAGAGCTATTGCCTTCGGTTTATTCGTCTCTATACCGATAAATCCTTTAT
>Ga0181612_148152_pt1 | contig 11648 bp, 6 predicted proteins | sample HoacroProtozoa21_FD_119630 | JGI IMG/M metagenome (GOLD analysis project Ga0181612, IMG submission 119630) | Hoatzin crop microbial communities from Cojedes, Venezuel. Combined Assembly of Gp0051906, Gp0051904, Gp0051908 | reverse complement strand
AAAGAAAATAAACCCCTGCATTCTGTATATGAGCACATTTGCTTTACTTGTGATAATTAAAACAAAAAACCGAACCACCAAGTATCCTGGGAAACAGACTAGAAATAATATTATGCAGATAGATGAACAAATACTCATTTCCCAGCATAAAGTTGGCTCAATCCAAATGGCTTCTTTGATTAAAATCTGTATTTCAGAAATAGTCATACTTAGATGGCCATTAGTTCCAAGCCAGCATGGTGAGTCCTCACCCTTACTGCTTATTCGGGGCAGGGGGAGATAGCACTTCAAACAGGTGCTGACATATTTGGAGTCATTCCCATCTGCAGGCTGTATGATATCACATGTCTCTAGCACTACTATTCCTTTCTGGCTATTGCTCAAGTAATAACTAGCTCTCTTCCCTTGGCTTGCCTAAAGAATGTTTACTGATGCTTAGATGAATTTACTGTTTATTAATTCATTCACAGACATTTGCACATTCTTGGCAGTTTCAAATGTTTCTTGACATATGCGGAAATACTTTTTCTAGCCCAAGCTCTAGAAGACCTGTAGCTTTTTGAATGAAACTTATTTAGAAGAAAATATAGTTTGCAAGAAACTTGAGTACTATGTTTTTGCATAAAAACTAAAAAATATTTTCTACTTAACAGAACAACAAAACCACTGTGAACACTCCCCCCTGTTGCTGTAGACAAGAAAAGAGTACACTGATACGTAAAGAAAATATTTAAAGAAATATATTTACATTTTACCACACAGCATATTACAATAAATCAGGTTCAGTTTTCAGTCTGAACGGTTTCAAAGCACTGCTGAAATTACTAAATATGCTGTAAATCAATATATGAAACACTTGAAACAGGATATTAACCAAATATTTGCACAAGCACCAAGGACATTACCAGGTAACACTTTTGCCTCTCCTCAGTATAACACACATCAAATCTTCTCTCTTAAATTTCAGAACAGAAAAAAATGTAAAAAACCTCAAAACAGAATAAGCTGCAGATAAACCTTTACAAGTCCTTATTTCTGATAAGGAATATACAAATATTTATTATTTTCTTCTTAAGCATTTCATTATTTCAGCAAAACAAAGCACATGTTTATCTACTTATGAGGAAGAGTAGCATGCCAACATGTTGTATACTCTCTAAAATAAGTAGAATTTATTTCCATTTTTGAAAGATCACAAAGACTGAAAATATATTTAGTTGCATTTTAACTAAATACAGGTCTCTACCACTATTATTAGCGTACTATTCCAAAGGAGAATGAAATAATTTTGTTGTGAATTATATTATTGCTATGTTTGTCATAACTGATAGCATTTAGCAAATGAGATATATCAACCTACCCAAATTCTGTGAAATCTGAACAAAGGTTATACACAGAAACACTTCCAACTTACACCCTTCCTCTAACATTTAAGTAATACCTGCAAAACAACACAGGACCTTTAAAAACAAAATTTTGCCCCCAGCTTTTTTATGTGACCATTATCTTTATACCTTATCTGTTGACACGATTATTTAATGAAATAAATCTTTCTTACCAATCCCTCTTTTTACTTTATGGAAAACATTTTCTGATGCTTCCTCTAGCTACACTTAAAAAAGTAGCTACTTCATAGCACTTAGATTTATACATCAATGTTTGTTAAATTAATACAGTGTATCATATTTAAAACAGTGAAAAGCAATGCAGCTGGAAATTCTAGTGACAAAGCATAATGTGAAATGAAAAAGGGACACCATACATAACATTAGCCACAGAAGGAAAGATGAACTAAGGTGATATTCAGCCACTTAGTGCAAAGGAAGTCAATGAGGCCAGCAGCTGAAAGAGTCTTAGACAAACGGAACAGAATAAATCATACCAACCCTTCTGAAGGCTAACATGCAATTTCTGTATACAGTCATGGCTTCCTCTATTTCCTCTGACAGTATCAAGGTGTGAATAGTCCACGTAGGTGAGGATTGCTCCCAAGGGCTAAACTTCACAAAATGTTCGTAGACTATCTTGAAATCTTGGAAAATTTAAGGTATAAAAACACAGGCCCTGCAATTATAACAGGAATATCACCTTTCTTCCATGAATACTCAAAGCCTAAGGCCATTACACAATTCTATTTAATCAGTTCTAGTCATTGTAGCTTAAAGGTGGCTCTGTTAAGCACTGCTGACCATTACAAGGGTGAAAGAAAATGCTCGAAACTAAACTCACCATGTAATCTTAAGGAAGAGATGTAAATCAGCCTCACTTATTTCAAAGCTATTTTAAGCTTCTATTAGTTCTTCATGCAGAGCAGACTTTCTTACCTCTGCTGACTGCTATTACAGTGAGCAGTCACAGTCAGACATGATAGGATTGACTCCCAGACAGAGCAACCACAGAACATTAAAAAAATTAGGCCTGGTTCAGAAAAATTCCATGCAAGCTGTGCACACCCCCTTTCCACTAGCTCCAAGGCACTTTCTAGTATTCATAAACAGCTGCACATATGAAGGACATTGCTGTTTCTTGTGTGCTGTGAATTGCTCTAACATGCTTAGGGAACACTGAGAGGATCAGATCTTCCAGTTCAGGGCTTCCTTGCATCATCAGCTCATTGGTAAGGCACCAGAGCACAGCAGAGGACTGGGTCATACAACTTGCGACTCTGACTACTCTTCAGAAAACACATCCATCTAGTGTTTCAAGTTGGCAAAAATAAACATGAATGCTTATGGAATGACGGCTTTTCTACACTGTTCCAAGCAGGCTCTACTGGTCCATTTTCAATTTAACATGTGTTAACACCACTTGGCAATGGGAAGATTCAGCTATACATAGCTCCATCGTGACTCCCAACAGTTGAGTACCACAGTCAAATCTATCAGCAGATAAATCCACTGGCTTTAACTGGCATTGCTCAGAATATATTCTCTTCCCACTCAGCTGTTACTGAAAAATTCTACTGAGAATTTTATAAAAGCATTTTTCCAAGTATATTTAAGTGCCCTGTATTGCAGTCATTTTCTGCCTCTGTTCTGGACAGATAACTCTAAAATGAAACTTAGACAAAAGTGAAATAAAGAGAACAGTGATTAAGTTTCAGCAGAGCACTTCAACACACGCTTAAAATAAAAATTTGAAGTAATTTCAAAACTTCACAAACTCCACCAAGTCAGAATTCTGAACTGAGGTTTACTGTTTTAATCCAAGTCCCTCTGAAGCTACTAGGGAAAAAAATTCCTCTATTTTAACACACAGTGGAAACAATCTCTTCTGAACATTAATCATGACCAAATGGCAATCAAGACTCTAAGAAATTTATCCTATTTCTGCTAAAAAGTCTAGTTTTAGCACTACAAAAGAACAGAGCATGAAATCAGACAAAGCACGGCATATATCACAAGGCAAATCAATTTAACAGTTACCTCTACAACACATTACTATTTCTTCTGTCGTTCTCCCCTTTCTGTTTCCTCAAATTTAAAACATTCAGGAAGATTTTCAGCATTAGGCTTCCGAGAAAAAGCATAATGAGGAAAATACCAATGAGTTTTCAAGAATCAGCATTTTAAGGGTCAGTATATAAAGCTACATGGTGAAGTGCCTTGCTTTAAATATAAATGATCCACTGGAAGGAAGATAATATTTTGCAGTTCTAGAAATAAGGCTTTCACTCATGCTTAAAATCATTTTAGGACCACTGTAAGAACACTAGGCTTCCTCTTTATTCAGAAAGGGGTTTCATAAAGTTGTATAGAATTAAAATAAACAAAACAGTGTAGAAGTTAATTTAGTTATGAAATAAAACTGTAACTAAGTACGTTCTCTTACAGCTCACCGAGTCAAACATAGTCAGTTGTTACTGCAGCAGTTAATTTTTAATGCTGAAATTACTGCCTGCTTTGTGATATGTCATGTGGTCACTAGCAATACTAAAATATTTAACAAGAAGCATTGGAACTATACACAAAACTGTTTTATAGCAACCCTCCATGATAATCCCCAGGTCTTTTTATTCTGTTTTTAAGGCCAAAGAATTTATAATGGTAAAGCACATAAAACACTCAGACATATGAGCTTCGAGGCAAAATTTTTTAATACAGTTCTTAAGTAGTTAAATATCTATAATTAATGATGCTTTATTCCATTTTAGCTTTGTCAAAAGATTTGTGCAACTACAGCAACTGTTAAATTCTCATTCTATGACGAGTAGAATCTTTCTAAATTCAGCGCTAACTTTGCCAAACCTATTTTGCCTATCTCAAAGCAGTGGCAGCACAGCTACTGTGCCCAGTTATACTGTAAACTCAGGAACCTGATATGTTCACAGATCCCAGACCACAGAAATGCAAAAAGGACCCTTTTCAAAAAGCACACCTTTCGTTCCACAAATGGTGTGCCTCTTCTTTAGGGGGTTGTAGATGATAAGCCCAAAATCCAACTCCATCAAATCGCTGAAACAGTAAATCCCTACCCATGGTTCCATAAAAAAGGAATAAAGCAGATGCTTCCAAAAGAGGAAGTGAGGTAATATCAGGTATGAAACACAATGTTTAAACTTTTCACACTCTAGGCTTATGTAAATTTTCCCACATCCTTGGTTTTCACACCTAAAGCAGACAGACCAAAGAACATAACAGCTACAACTGCTAAAACAAAAAAACAACAAAAACCACCCCCAAAAAACACAAACAAAAAAAACCAAACTGCAAAACACAACTTGGTGATATTTCATGTCTGGTAAATTCCATAGTTCGGTACTATGGAACTGAAGGAAGGTAAGGCTCTAGTGAGGCCAGCCATAGTATCTACAGTCAGCACAGGATCTTCCTGACTGATCAGTAATTGGCCAATGTGCCTCAAAGCTGACCAAAAGGCTTATTTATTTAAACACTAGGTGTAGTTCAGCACACTAAGTGGCAACTACCAAAGCTGCAAAGCTACTGGAATTATAAGGCCACAGGGCAATTTTCTGCAGAATTTATTTTTCACATTCCAGTACAGTTGAGCTCTAGTTTCTAGACGATGCTCCAATACAAACAAACAATACAAAGAAGGTTCAGTCACTTTCTGTCCTCTGACCTGCAATCCCAACTACTGCTGTGTGGCTCAGATAGAACTAGTGTGGATAGGCACACTCTGCCTCAGTGAGCTTTCAGGGCTGCACTAGGTTATGATGATTGCTAACGCAGAAGGAGCACACAAGAAAATAATTGGGACTTCTATTCCATATTTCTGCTGAAACCAAAATGCTAGTTGTTAAATGCTGTTGTTTGATACTATCCACTGGGAACCTGGGCCATCTTACTGACTCCCTTTTCTATGGTTTCTCATAAAAGCCAATACAGAGCAGTAGCAAAACACACATTCAAGTTATTTCCATAAGATATATTGTTTGTATTCTTTATTATGCATGGCAGCTGCAATGATTTTTAATACAATTTTCAAGCACGCCTTTAAGTGAAGAAGAATCATAAAATAACACTTGCTCTTTTCTTGATAGGAGTATGCTTATCTGGTCTTAAAATAAACATCAGGTTACTTTTTGTATCTTTAGTTTCTAATGTACTCCTAGTCAGGATAAGCTAGGTGTATTTTTGACCTCACCTATTCCTGTACAATGCTACCAAAAAAAAAAAAATAAAGGCAGTTTCTGTATTCTCTAAAGCCAGTGGCTTATTCAGTACATACTAGAGCAGCCTCCAGCTTCAAAAGAAGGTGCATGGACCCCAAAAATAAACAGATGTGGAATTAATCCCCAAAAAAGAAAATCCCCCTCCAATCTGAGCTATAATAGCTCTAAAGAAAAGCCCAAAAGCCTCAGTTCACCATCCACTGCAAAGTTAGTTACAATTCAACTATTGTTACTGATATCAAACATTGTTTTATGTAACATTTCAGTTGAATACAACAATTCAAATGTATGCCAAATCTCTGTACCGAATTATTAGCTTACGCTTTAAAGAGAATGCTTAGGAGAGACACTTGTAGCAAATTGCCCTTGAAAGCACCTGGCATTTTGTATGTAATGATGTTTTACCTGATGGTTAGCAGTTGCAACAATTGGGGCCCACACCCCTGGGGTGCCCGTGTGAACTTGTGGGGTGCCTGCTCACCAACACATGGGTTAGCAGACTGTAGGGAGCTCCACGGGTACACACAAAAGCTAAAGCACCCACGTGTCCCACATGGAGATGTGTGTAATAGGGGAACCCACATCCACAGAAGAGGCTGTTTCTGCTTGTAACCAACGCCAGGTGTGAGAGAGCAAAGGTGCGCCTCTAACTGTGAATGTGTATGTGTGCATGTCTGTGCTATTTTAACTTTTTGGAATTAGTTATAGAACTGCATTTAGAAATTTGTAGGTGTCCCTTAACATTTCTTAAGCATCTCGTATTCTGGTTTATCTGTTGTATTGCTGATGTTGATCCTAAATACACAGTTCACTGATTTCTAGTTAATTATGTTTTTAATAAATCATCAAACTGCTTCAGTGTTGATATGTTTAAACCGTGGGAACTGAGCAGGGTTTTTTTATGACACTCCAACATTTCACAGACTAATGATTACCAAACTTCGTTTGAGGCTTCCAATGTGAATGGATTCATTGAGGTACGGAGTTCTCATTCTCTATAGCTTACTACCTTGACTATCCTTTTTCACATATTAAGTATCACGTTTCACGGCTCCAGGCTAAAATTAAGGAATAACCTATTCCATTTCACTGAACTGAGCTGCGTTTTACCAGATTTCTTCTCAATTTCCAAGTTAAACTGCTGCTTCTCAGTGGAGAAAGCTCTTCCACACCTGAAGTCCACGGAAGTTGTGTGCATGCTTAAAAATTATTTGCATTTTTTAAAAATAAAATACTTCTGCAACAGAGGGGCCAAAAGCCAGGCCATCAGATTCATACTCTCCAACCTGGTGGTTCAGGGCCAACTTTATTGTGAACAACTCTGAAAATTTATGTCTTTTATACATTAGAAATATCTTTCAGCTATTGCAAAGCTTTGGAAAAGTATTAAAATTTCTGCTAAAACAGGAATTCAGTAAGAGCTGGCCTTATGATACGGACTCAAAATCTTGCACACTGGATAACGCATCTGCCACTCTGTTTATTGCCATGCTGCTCTAAATGGTGACAACAGCAAATCCAAATTAAACATCGCCTTCACCATTTACTTTCAAAGCTGGTACCAAATTCTCGTTTCTCTTCCTTTACATCCAATGTGTCTCTTAAGTTCTGTCTGAAGATCTGCTCCTCACCTGGTACACCTCAATCTTTTCCAATATAGTCACATTTATTCCCCATCTATCCCAATATGAATGTCTCACATTGAGAAGCTAGAGGTTCCCTGTGCTTACCAGCACTGCCTGGTGTGCAAGATACTTTGGAAATTCGTAATACTAATAGCTGAGGTAAAGGAAATGTAGTGAGGAATCAACAAATTTGAATTTGTCCCTTCAACAGACAATGCCACCATATTCCAAACTGGTGGTTTAAAACCAATAAGTTTTATAACTAGTTATAAACTTGCTTGCTATCTCCAGCAAAGGACCAACCAAACCAAACCAAACACACACACAGAAAAGGTGTTTTTGGTAGTTCATTCTTACTATCTTTTCTCTCACCAAGCACAAAAGAAGTTCTTTTACCAACTTCTTATATTCCTGTATCTGTATTGCTTTAGTAATCAGCACATGAAGTGCTAACATCCTCACCATTCTATGATTGCTCACCGTCCCCTGCAGTTCTCCAAGTATGCAAATTTCAGATATTATAAAAATAATTGCAGTATCAAAATACTTGAACTAATGCTGTTTACAAACAAAATGGAAAAGCTATAAATAACTACTCACCAGATTTTCTTCAAACCACTCCCGTATACACACTGCTGTGGCCCCTGGAATTTGATTGCGCAATGCTTCTTTCTCTTGAGGATCCTCTAGCATTTCCAGTGCCATCTTTAGATCTTCCAGGAGATGCAAAATTTGAAATGTCCCCAGGTATACTGATGGAGCAGGTGACACAATATCATAACCACCATTAGCATACTCTGTAGCTGACTTTGTACCTAAAACAAGTAAAAACAGGACAGACAATAATGTTAAATAACTGTTTTGTAGGTGACAAATATATAGGTACTACATACCACAATGTTTGGACTTCAGAGGCTAACTGACAAGTATCAGTACTCCAGGCTTAAAAATACTTGTGTTGGTCCCTAGATAAATAACAAACACTGAAGAGTTAAATGTGAGAGGTATGTACAAGCATATAAAAATGATTTTGAACTAGAAAACATTTGCAATGGCCATTAAATTACAAACGCCAAAACCTTACCACAAATCACCTGTAATTTTCCATGGTTACCATGAGATGGCACTAACTTCTCAGCTACGTAGTTAAAAGTCCCCACACAGAGCAGTGTTAAGCAATGCCAGAAAGATTGACGCCGTCTTTTGACAAGAAACTTCGATGAAAATAGATCGTGTTACCAGAACTAGAAACATATGTGACCTTGAGTAGCTTTAAAACCCTCTCACAGAGGACAAAGCCCAAAAAGTTAGAAATAAAAATGGCTGATGAAACTTTGCTAGCTCTCCAAATTGCGAAAAGCTCTCTAAATTACACCACCTCCCTCCTCCCAGCACTCCAGCACCAATATTATTTTCTCAAGAACAACAAGCACAGCAACAAACAATCTCACTTTATGGAAGAATTATATATAATACAAATTCTAATATCTCTGAGTCTTTTTGTCTTAATACCCTGTGTTTCAATGAGATGCACGCTAAAATCAGCTATCTTTTCTCAGTCCTGAATTTCAAATTTTGATTTCATTTAATATTCTTTTGTTTCTTTAAGAACTAGTCAGATAGAATACTTCTATTTGCTCTACTTTTACAGTTTTTATTTACAATTTATCACCTCATGTACATAATCGATTGTACTCACGTCTTCATTCCTGTTCTCTCTGGCATAAGCAATCGCATTTCCCCCCTTCTTTTGACTTCATGGGAGATTTTTTTTTTTAGGCTTTTGATCATTCTCACTGTACTCCCCTCAATCCTTCCATTTGGTAACGTACTTTACAGGTGTATGCTGGATCCACATAGCATACAGTATTCCTTAGAAGACTGTATCACTGATATACACAAGGGGATTATAAGAATCACCATAACATTCTTCATTTTACTCTTGTGTTTAACATAATTTACATCTTCCTTATGAAAGGAACAGAAATGTCCACTGGGCCTTTGAAAATTATTTGCGAAGTTTTTTTCCTGAGCAGATGCATCTAATTTGAAACCCAGATGTATAAGTAATTCAAATTTTCTTCTGCAATGCACACTACTTTGCATAAATATTAGTTTGCCTGCTATGGTTATTTATCTACCATGATTCAGACATTACAACTTCTGTTTGAACCCAATGGTTCCTTTTACATATAGCCTGATACACAACTAACACCTAAATACAATTCATGATTACACTGACACTCTAGGTCCTAGTACACTGAAATGCTTTCTGCACCTGGATTAACTTTTAACCAAAATGCTAGCTGATGACTTAATCCTAATATTGTTTCCCCATCTCTATCAGTTTTTGATCTGAGACAGTATTTTTTCTCTCATTTTGTGAACGCTTAAATTTAACTCAAAGCTTTTGGGAAAAATCTAAATAATATCAAACCAGGTCTTCTTCAACCACTGCTTTAATGACACAAAGAATTCCATCAGACCAATTCTCTTTGCAAAAATTTGTGTGAATTCTAACTGTATGATTTACATGTTTTTTTGTTTGATTGTTTTAAACAATGCAAAACCATCCCTAGAAATTTCTGAAGTTTTGCAATGCTCAGAAGTAGGGATTTTTTTTTTTAAAGCAACACCTTTTTTTTCTCTACTGGAGTATTTCATAAAGCCTTAATCTCTTTTCAAACTCAAAATATTCCGCTTGGCCCTGTTGACTTCCGCTGCTCATGAGTTTATTTTGAAACCTCCAGTGTGAGATCTCATCTTAATTTCTGGCTAAGACCATCTCCAAGATAAAGTTTCTTCCGTATCCGGTGCTACAGAGACTGCTGCACAAGACAACTTAACCTTGTTAAACCAACTCTGTCTTCCTCAATTTTTTACTTTTGAAGAGAGGATCAGCTAACTGTTTTGCTGGATTTGAGTATTCTAACCACTGAAAGATATTTTCTTGTGTATTTCTATACTCTCAGCTACTTATATCAGCTGAGTTGTTTCTGTTTATGTACTTCCTAAAGAAGATTAACATTAAACTCTAGCAACTAAAAATAGCATGTGTCTAAATTGTGTAAGAGCCATTTGGATCATATAACCCCTTAAATCTTTTCATTCAGCCAGAGTGGCTCACTACTTACTTTCCAAAAGATACATGCACACAAACTGACATCTAGTACTGTCCCCGTAACTAACTTGATGCCATTTTTAAAGATGTGGCTTCCTTGGTGATTGTGACATTAGGACTTTTAAACTAGTTTTCTCACTCTTTCTTTTGGAAATTTTACTGTTCCTTTGCTTAGCAAGTACTATTCACACCAGAAAAGCAGGCAGGATCCAAAGTTATTTCGTAATCAGCTTTGGTAGCTACTGCCTCCATGAACTGACAATTTTAAGCAGATATGGAATGGGAAAAAAATCAATGAAGCATTCTTCTATGGCATTCTTTATGTTATTTATATAAATACTTCTTATATACAGACAAGAGAGAAACAAACAAACAAAAATTCACACAATCCAAACAAAACCACACAAACTTTCAGGCTGACAAGCAATACTTCAGGTGTGACATAAAAGCCATAATCTTTAAGTTAAACACAGATCTAAAGCAATTGTTCAGGAGTTCAGTTAATTATACCAGATATTTAGTTTATACGGCCAAATATACAGCCATACCATATATACTACTGTAAGTTTCTTGATGACAGTATTGGTGACATCTTCTCTCACCAGTCTAAATGCCTCACTACGTATCACATCTTGCCTCCATCCTTAGATTATCACAGCTACACCATTACTGGTAACATATACCTTCTACAGCAAATAATTTTAAATTCTGTAGGAAAATTCAATGACAGTGAAATTCACACATTTTGGCATACCTTTATTTGATTTGCCTCTATCAAAGCACTAGGAAAAAACCATATATGCACACTCTTTAATCTTGGCAAGCAAAAGAACTGTCACCTTAAGAAAACTAGTTCTATAAGGGTAAAAATTCTGAAGCGCTGGAGCTCAGGCAGAGTCAGCCAGCAATTATACGTTATGTGATTTCCTGAGACTAGGCGTACTCCATATGTGTGCTTCAGTTACCCCAAGCTATTTAACTGACTGTTCAGACTGGCAGACCTCTAAGCATCCTCAAAGTCTCACACTTTACACGGCAGTGGATGGTCATCATCCCTCAGAACTCTCAAGAACTGGGTCCATGTGTAAGGCACATGTTCTGAGTTTCCATAGTTGTAATCTAAGGTGGGTCAGGAGGACAGTCCTCTCCTGTGTAGAAACATTTTGAAGACGGTAATGTGTTTTTACTGGGAAAGAACATCAGCTTCATGTCTAGTGATTGAGACAAAGTCAAATTAAGAATTTTCAGGTTTTTTTTCTTACTGTTT
>Ga0181612_147240_pt1 | contig 11648 bp, 12 predicted proteins | sample HoacroProtozoa21_FD_119630 | JGI IMG/M metagenome (GOLD analysis project Ga0181612, IMG submission 119630) | Hoatzin crop microbial communities from Cojedes, Venezuel. Combined Assembly of Gp0051906, Gp0051904, Gp0051908 | reverse complement strand
TGCCATATTATCTTGGATTCTTTCTGCAAAATTACGTATTTTTGTAGGAAAACCAATATTAAAGTTAGAATGAAAGACTTTACCTACTATACTCCCACCGAGGTGGTATTTGGCAAGGATTCCGAGAGTAAGATTGCTCCCCTCTGCCAAAAATATGGTGCGCACAAGGTTTTGGTGCATTATGGCGGCGGCAGTGCGGTTCGAAGCGGACTAATTGACAAGGTAAAAGCCGCCCTGGATTCCGCCGGAATATCCCATGTTGAATTAGCTGGGGTAGTGCCCAATCCACTGCTTAGCCTAGTGCGCAAGGGAATCTCCCTTTGCAAGGAAGAAGCTGTGGATTTTATTCTTGCGGTAGGCGGTGGCAGCGTTATAGATTCTGCCAAAGGAATAGCATACGGAGTGTGCTACGATGGGGATTTATGGGATTTCTTCGATGCCAAGGCAAGCCCTCAGGGGGCACTCCCAATTGGGGTAGTGCTAACTATTCCCGCATCAGGAAGCGAGATGAGCGATAGCTGCGTGCTAACCAACGATGCTCTGGGGCTAAAGAGGGGATGCAATTCCAATCTGTGTAGAGCCAAATTCGCCGTTATGAACCCAGAGAGAACCTACACTCTTCCATCCTATCAAACCGCATGCGGCATTACCGATATCATGATGCACACAATGGAAAGATATTTCTCGTCAGATAGCCCCATGGAAATCACCGATGCCATTGCCGAGGGCCTCATGCGAACGGTTAGAGAGTGTGGCGTTAAACTAATGCAAGATCCTAACAATTACGAACTTAGGGCAAGCATAATGTGGGCGGGGAGCCTGTCTCACAATGGTCTTACGGGTTGCGGAGTGCAGTTCGATTTTGGCACTCACCGTCTGGAGCACGAGCTTAGCACCATGTACAATGTGGCGCATGGAGCGGGTCTGGCCGCCCTTTGGTGCCATTGGGCAGAGTATGTGCTTGAAGTGAACCCCGAGCGATTTGCCCGCTTCGCTTCCAAGGTAATGGACGTTCCCGACGGCCCCACAATGCAGATGGCGGTGGAAGGTATAGAAAGAATGCGCAGCTTCTATAAAACCATAGGTATGCCAACTTCCATTCCCGAACTTATTGGAAGACAGGCCAGCGAGGAAGAGATTTCCACCATGGCCCTGAGGTGCAGCAGGGGCAAGAGCTTTAAGGTTGGCAACTTCAAAGTTTTGGAATATGACGATATGATTAAAGTATATCATTTGGCAAATAGAATCTAATTTTGTATGTTTGCAGAGATATAGAACACTAAAAATCAAAAATACAACATCAAAAATGAAAAGAACATTCAAGATTTTAGCTCTAATGGCTGCCATGCTGGTGGCTGTTCCGGCCATGGCCCAGGACCATGAGGCCGTAAAGAGCGCCAAGGAAAGAGTAGAAGATGCTTCAGCAAAGCACAAAAAGCAGAGCGACAAGAGCAAAAAGGCCATCGATAAGAGCGAAAAGAAGATTGATGACATCAAGAGCGAGATTGACAAGCTAAAAGACAAAGAGAAAGCACTTGAAACCACAATCAAGGCCAAAAAAGACCAGGTAAAGGCTCACAAGGCAAATATCAAGGCCAAGGATAGCGAGCTAAAGGCCAACGGAGAGTCCAAGAAGGCTCGCAAGCAGATTCTAAAGGGAATGGAAGACGAGATGAACGAGGTTGAGAAGTCGCTTAAGGCCGATGAATCCGCAAAAGACAAGATTAAGGGCCAAATTAAAGAGCTCAAAAACAAGATTCAAGACGAAAACAAGACCATCCGTGCCCAGAAGGAAGCCATCAGCGCTTCAAAGAGCAATCTGAACTCCGCAAAACAGAGTCTTAAGAACGCCGAGAAGCAGGTGAAGGCAGAGGAAAAGGCTGCCAAGGCCGCCGAAAAGGCCGAGAAAGCCGCCGCTGAGGCCGAGAAGGCTCAGAAGGAAGTAGAAAAGGCCGAGCAGAAGGTGGAAAAGGCTGAGGCCGAGCTTCAGAAGGCTGAAGGTGAGGTTCAAAAGGCCGAGGGTGAGATTCAGAAGGCCGAAACCGAGATTTATGAGCTAGAGAAACCTGCAACTACCGTTGAGCAGGACCCTGATGCTCCAGTTAAGGCAGTTGAGAAGGAGGTAACTCCCCAACCCGTCTATTCGGAGTAATCCGGGAGTAAATACCTAAAAATAAGAATCTGCCTTCCCAACCAGGAGGGCAGATTCTTGTAATTATTGCTAACTTTGCGCTATGGCAGTAAGGATTGCAATAGTAGGCGCCGGGGCCGCAGGATGTTTCTGTGCGGTGGAGCTAAGGCGGCTTCTTCCCGAGGCGCAAATCACCCTTTACGAGGCGGGGAAGCAGCCCATGGCAAAACTCGCTCTAACGGGAGGAGGTCGCTGCAATCTTACCAATAGCTTCGAGGGCGTGGGGAACCTTGCACTGGTATACCCAAGAGGCTTCAATTTTATGAAAAAGGCCCTCAAAGTCTTTGATAATGAGGATGTTTCATCTTGGTTCGAAGATAGGGGAGTGCGCCTAACCACCCAAGACGACGGCAGGGTATTTCCCGCTTCGCAGGATGCAATGGAAATTGTAAACTGCCTTAAGAGCGGGATGAGGGGCGCTAAGATTCTTTGTTCCAGCCCAATTAAGGAATTGCCAGATGCTGATTTTGTGGTTCTCACCTGCGGCGGTGGCAAGGGTATGGATATACTGCAGGGTCTTGATATAGAGGTGGTTAAGCCCGTCCCCTCGCTATTTTCGCTAAAAGTGGATGACCCAATAACCCGGCTTCAAGGAATCAGCTGCGATGCCATTAGTTTTATCCCCGGCACCAAGTTTAGAAGTTCGGGGAATTTGCTCATTACCGATTGGGGCTTTAGCGGGCCTGCGATTTTAAAGCTGTCTTCGTATGCCGCCCGCCATCTTGCCGAAAACAATTATTCGGGGGACATTGGAATAAATTGGACCACCCTCGAAGAGAGTTTTGTACGCCTTAGCCTGCAAAATTTCTCGGAGGCCAATGCCGGGAAGATGCTCATCACAATCAATCCTTTTGACATCAGTGGCAGACTCTGGGAATATCTTCTTTCCCGGGCTGGAATTGAGGGAGAAAAGAGGTGGAAGGCCCTAGGGAAGAAAGAACTTAACAAGCTCGTATCTACCTTGGTTTCAGATATTTATCCCATAAATGGGAGGGCCAAATTCAAGGATGAATTTGTAACATGCGGGGGAGTGTCGCTGCTCTCGGTAGACCCTAAGACCCTTGAGTGCCGCAATCGCAGTGGCCTGTATTTTGCGGGGGAGATTTTGGACATTGATGCTATTACCGGCGGATTCAATCTTCAGGCGGCTTGGACAACGGCTTATATCGTATCGCACGCCATCTTTGAAAAATGCCGGAATTTTACTAATTTTGAAAGTTAAAACACAATGAACATGCGTGAACCCAAAGACCTCGAAAGCTACACTAAATATTACGATGCCCAAAAATTCACTTCCAAAATTGGCAAGATTGCCAAAAAAGTGGGCGCAAAGCTCGTTTATTACGCTCTAACCCTGTATTATGCGCTTCAGAGCGACGGCATTACCAAAAAGGAGAGGGCGCTAATAATTGGAGCACTTGGTTATCTCATTCTGCCTATTGACCTCATCCCCGATTTTCTGCCCGGCATTGGCTATACCGATGACCTTGCAGCCCTGCTCTGGGCCGCTCTAAAGGTGGTTAAAAACATCACTCCCGAGGTTAAATCCATGGCAGAAGCCAGAGTGAAAGAGATTTTTGGAGATATCGATACTTCTGAATTTGATGATGTCTCCAGGGTTCAGTACGATGACCCGGTGGAATCCAGAGTAGATTATGGCACCGAGGAGCAGCAGTGGACCAACGAACAAGATCAATAAACCTTTACCCAATATGATAAAGCAAATTACCCCCGACATTCTGTACATTGGAACAGACGATGTTCTAACCCCAAAATTCGACAATCATTACCTGCTTCCCGAAGGGATGGCTTACAACTCCTATCTTATTAAAGATGAGAAAGTTGCAATTTTAGATACTACCGATTCCCATACAATCAGGGAGTGGAAGACCAATCTCGAGACCGCTCTAAAGGGTGCTGTGCCCGATTATCTGATTGTGCATCATTTGGAGCCTGACCATTCCTCGCTTATCGAGTGGGTGCTTGAGACCTTCCCCGGGATTCAGCTCGTGGCATCGGCAAAGTGCATTGCGATGATTCCTCAGTTCTTCCCTGGAATCAAGCTGGAGGGTAGAACAATTGCGGTTAAGGATGGGGATAGCCTGCCTCTAGGCAAGCACACCCTGCGCTTTTTCACCGCTCCCATGGTGCATTGGCCTGAGGTAATTGTATCGTTCGAAGAGGCTACCGGCATTCTCTTCTCGGCCGATGCCTTTGGAAAGTTCGGAGCGCTTGGCAAATGCGGCTTCACCTCCGAGCAGGAGCAGGATTGGGCCTGCGAGGCTCGCCGCTACTACTTTAATATCTGCGGCAAATACGGGGGTCCCGTTCAGACTTTGTTGAAAAAGGCTAATGCCCTGCCTATCAAGCAGATATGTCCTCTTCACGGGCCTATGTTAATTGGCGATTTAAGCGAGTATATCCGCCTATATGACCTTTGGAGCCGCTATGAGCCTGAGGCTGAAGGAGTGTTCGTTGCATACGCTTCCATTCATGGTGGAACCGCCGTTGTGGCAGAGAGAATTGCCGACATTCTTAGGGCAAAGGGGGTTAAGGTTTCTCTATCCGACCTTACAAATTCCGACCCTGCCGAGAATGTGGAGGATGCCTTTAAGTATGGACGCATGATTCTTGCGGCCTGCTCATACGATGGGGGATTGTTCCCGCCGGCATACCAGTTCCTGCACGACCTTTCTGACAAGGCTTGGCAGAACCGCAAGGTGGGTTTGGTGGAAAACGGCTCTTGGGCTCCCTGCGCCGGTAGGGTGATGAAGGAGATGCTGGGCACCATGAAAAACATAGAGATTGTGGAACCCCTTGTAAGCATCCGCAGCCGCATGACCGAATCCGACCTTCCCGCCTTGGAGGCCCTAGCAAACGCCGTGTGCGAGTGATTTAGGCCCTCAACCTTGAAAACGACATAACTCTAATTGCCGCCAAGGATCCCCTTGGCCGAGATTTGCAGGATGCAGAATTGAAGAAAAAGCCCCTCATTTTTTGAATACCCCGTGCTTTTGAAGCAGGGGCAGCAGCTTCGCCTTGGAAAATGCAATAGATTAGCTATCTTTGTACCGTATAAAACTAAATGCAATGAAAGTTAAAATACTATTCCCCATTCTGGCAGGCGCGCTGCTGGTTTGCTCTTGCGAGCAGAAATCCAAGGCTCTTGAATTTGAGGTTGATACGGCTAGCATAAAGGAAGCCATCCCTTATTCCGAGACTAAAAAGGGGACTCTTGTGGTGGACTATTCCTTTGAATATCCCTACACTGGAGAGCCCTCAAAGACCCTTGCAACCCTTCAGAAGAGCCTTATCAAGGGCCTGTTCCAGGATTCGCTGTCTACCGATTTCCAGATAGCTCTGGAAAGGAAGATAGAATCCCTTGCAGCGGACTACCGCTTGGATGTCGACGATATGTACAGCGACCCTCAGTACCCGCCCCAGGAATATATGGTGGACTGGGAGAACAACTGCTCGGGGCACTTCGGGGAGACCCACGGAAATGTGGTTTCGTACTATACGGTTTTCGGTTCTTACTCGGGCGGTGCCCACGGCGGCTACGGCTCCAGAGGGATGCTCTTTTCCCTTATCGACGGCAGCCGTGTAAGCCAAGAGAGTTATTTTATCGATGGATACAAGGAGCCCCTTACCAAGTTGTTAATCAAGCACTTAAAGGATATGGAGGAGAATCCCGTTAGGGACCTTTCCCAGCTCTTTACCGAGCCTTATCCCAACGACAATATCTTCTTTAAGGAGGACGGCATTGTGTTTACCTTCGAGCCCTACGAGATTGCCAGCTACGCCCAAGGTCAGATGAGTTCCACCATCCCTTGGTCCGAGGTCGAGCCCCTGATTAGACCGGAGTATCGATTATGACATCCTTCCCGCTCGTCGTCCAGGACCAGTTCGGCAATCCCCTGAACGATTCTGCCCCTATCGTAAAATTAGAAGTCGGTCGATGTGGCTTGAAGGCCACTTCTACGGGGGTATCACCCGATTTCTAATTTTACGTCATTCCCAACAGGGTCGGGTATGACGGTAAGAACGGGTAGGGTATGACGAAAGGGTCTCCGAACGGGGTCTGGGAAGACATTATATTTGCGCTATGTCTTCTATCTGCCAAGTACTGTTGTTAGTGAGAGTACAGAGTTTGGGCTTGTGGTTTTGGGATAGTTCGAGGACATAGAATTTGAACTTTCGGGCCGAGTTGTACTTATCGCCAAGGGCATTGCAAGCATTTGAGCAATAGCTATTTAGCTTATCCATGCTGATATTTCCACTATGATTCGATTGGCCATAAACCACGGCAAGAGATATGGCAAAGTCAATCTTATTGCGAGAATCCAGCAGCTTCATATAGTCAAACTCCAAACCACGCACATTTAGGGAATCATCGAACTTGAACTCCACGGCGCAAAAGGGATTGTCATACTTGCCAATGGCAAAATCCAAGAATCCCGAGCCGCCCTTAATTTCCTCCGAATCAGGGTCTTGAGCCAAGGCTGAGTCGTCAATAATAATGTATTTATCACCCTGCTTTTTGTATTGACCGCAATGAGTGGGGGAGCCCATTATATATGTAGCCCACTCGGGATGAACGAGATTCTTTTGGTCAAGACGTAACGCCCAGTAATTCTGTAATTTACGGGAGAATAAATGGTGAATGTACCTTTCGTTTAGATGAGCTTCGAAGATGTACTTTCGCTCTTCGCACAGTTCCCAAATGATACTCTTAACGATATTGTCTACTATTTTCTGTTCGACTGTCATTTGGCTGTTATTTTTTAGGCACCAGAGGTCGGGTCAGCGGCCTCTGGCGAAAAGAATTAGCTTTCAGATGAAGGAGTGTAGGTTACAACGACCTTCTGCAGTCTCCAGTGACCACTAGCTTCTTTTCTAGTGAGAGTAACTGAAGAGGCTGAACCTGTCCATGTCTGGCTGGTGGTTCCAAGACCATCCAAGGTACCAGAATCAACAGAACCATAATTGTTTTCGCTTGAACTAGATACAGGGCAATTGCTTGAGCTCGAATAGGTATATGCGATTGAAGTTATTGTACCAGGAGCTGCAACTTTGCAATAGCCTCCACTATATACACGCATAGCTGAACCAGTGTCATAATACTTACCATCATTGCTCCCACTTCCAAAAGTGACAGTTACATTATCAACTGTGGTTGTCGTATATTGAGTACCATTGCTATAACCCTGTTTAGAGAAATCCACCGTAACAGTTACAGGCGCAACTCCACCCTCAGCTACAACAGTAAGAGTATAAGACGCTTCGGAAGCATAGTAAGTATCATCGCTTGCGTGTGAAGCGGTGATGACTGTTGAACCTGCTGCTACTAATGTTACTTCACCGTCTTCGTTGATTGTAGCGACGCTTTCATCACTGGATGTATATGTTACTGAAACATTCTCGGAATTGGTAAGTGTAGGGAAGGTGTTCTCTGAGCCAATAGTTGCTGAAGCAGTTGTTTCACTATATGCCAAGGCAGGATCAGTCTTTACATTAGATATTGAGACAATCTTGCTGCCTGAGGTAATTTCGGGAGTCTTACTATTGTAGTAGACGAGTTTTCCGCAAACTAAAACTTCATTTTCCACATGAATCTGGTCTGTGGATGTAAATTTTTCGCCATCAAGATAATAGCCACGGAAAATTTCAAGTTGACTGGTGGTCTTCCCGTCATCTGAAATGTAATATGTAGCATTTCCATAGGATGTACTTACCTCATCAATCTGGGAAATAATACCTTTTACATAAACCTCAGCATCCTCATCGCTTTTACCACTTGTAATCAACTCAAGTGCTTCTGCAACTGTATATGGATTAGCAGCCGAGCCTTTTGCTACATCAAACTTATCAAGGTTCAATGCAACTGTGAGCAGGTCGTTTGCTTCCAATTCAAGAGCTGAAGGGAGAGTCTTGCTATAGGAACCCTTGTCGGTTACAACGGTGATGGTACCAGTGGTGCTTGCAGCTGCAGGAGCAACTACCATGTAAACGCACTCTGCGTCAGCCTTAGCCTCTGCTACACTTACACTTGCGGTTGCTTTTACAGAAGCTTCTGTACCATTTGCAAGAGCAGGAGAAGAAGAAGTGATGTCTACTGCATCGAAGCTACCAGCAACGCCATCGGCAGCATAAGTAATATACTTAACAGTCTCACCTGCATAGGTTTTACTGTAGGGCTTGAAAGCAAGCACAGCACCAAGGTTGTTCATCTGGAAGGTGCCAGACACCTCAGTGCCAGCCTCTACCTCAAGAGCGTCAGAGTACATAGGCATCGCGTTCTGAATGGTAGCACCATCCTGCTCGGCAGGAATACTGAATACTACTGAATTGGTTGCAGTATTGCTCTCGGAATAAGAATAGGTTGCATAGACCTTATCTCCCTCGGAAAGCTCTGACTCGAAAGTAGCGGTAGCAAGACCTGCAGAGGTTACGGAACCTTTTACGCTAGATGAAGCATAAACGTTGATTGTATCGCCGTCTTCCCACTTGTATGCGGTAGCACCGTCATTGAGGGTAGACTTAACACCAGGGTTGGAGAGAGCGAAAGTGTAAGTATAGCCACCTTCGTTCTCAACGGGAGCAGAGGTCTCCTTTGCGCAGGAGAAAAGCATCATCGCTGCTGCAGCGAAAGATGCAAGAGTGAAAATCTTTTTCATAAGGCAGAACGATTAAGCGAAGGGGTCTTGTTCGCCCTTGTCATTGAAATCAGGATTGCCATCGCTGGCGCAGAGAACACTTTCAACGGCGAGGTTGAAAGTCTCGCACTTGGGCTCTGCGTAGAGTGCTCTAGTGCTTAGAGAGTCAAACTGTGTTTTGTTCATTTTGTTGTGTGTTTAAAATGTTGAGTGTAATGTTGTAATCCGCAAATTTAGCTAAAATTTTTGCCAATGCAAAATATCCCGGCTAAACTTATAGCCTAGGCCAAATCCACCTATGCGTCTGCCTTTACTTTAAAAAGGCGAAAAATACGGCCAGAATTATTAGGCCGAAGGCTACAAAATGGTTCCACTGAAGCGGCTGACCCTTGAAAAACAGCATTACCACAACGGTGAACACTATCAGCGAGAGAGCTTCCTGTATTACCTTGAGTTGCACTATATTAAAGGGGCCACCATTGTCCACAAAGCCAATTCTGTTGGCAGGGACCTGCATGCAATATTCAAAGAAGGCAAGGCCCCACGATAGCAGGATAATGCAAATCAGCGGCCAGCCATCCGTAATCTTCATTTCCTGAAGCTTTAGGTGCCCGTACCAAGCGAAGGTCATAAAAACATTCGAGCACACTAGCAGCAAAACAGTCAATAATCCTTTCATATTCTAGTCTATTTTCCGATGCAGAAATGCTGAAAAATGTTCCCTAGGAGCTCGTCGGTGGTAACTTCGCCAAAGATGCTGCCGAGCTCGACGGTGGCATTGCGAAGGTCTTGGGCTATAAGTTCGGTGGGGAGTTTTTTGCTTAGGGCGGTGGAGGCCTGATTTAGGTCATCAAGGGCTCTGGAAAGGGCCTCGTAATGGCGCAGATTGCTTACCAGATTACCTTGGGTATCAGCGATTTTGCAGCTACTGCCTAGCCTAGTGCGAAGTTCATCAAGACCTTCTCCCGTCTTTGCCGAAATATCCAAAATACCAAAGCCCGAAGGAAGGCGAAGATGCTTCTCGCTAAGGTCGAAGGCGAGCTTGTCGGCAAGTTCCTCCGGCGAAAGGTCGTAAGTGCCAAAAGCCGGGTATTTAAGGTCCAAAATAGTATAGGAACTGTCCTTGGTGGGGAACTCCTCGGGATTGATGGCATCGTAGATATCCACCTTGTTTCTAATAAGGATAAGTGTTTGATTATCAGAGATATGCTCTAGTAGGGAAGTGCAAGCTTTTTTAGTCTCTTCGTAGGGAGCGGCCCCATCCAGAATGCCAAGCACCACCTCTGCCTTTTGCATACTGGCGTATGAACGTTCGATGCCGATTTTTTCGATGCTGTCGCCACTCTCCCTTAAGCCGGCGGTATCTATAAATCTAAACAGGGTGCCATCGATATTCAGAGTCTCTTCGATAGTGTCCCTTGTGGTGCCGGGAATGTCCGAAACTATGGCCCTATCTTCACCCAGCAGGGCATTGAGCAGAGTGCTTTTACCGGCATTAACAGGCCCAACTATGGCAACGGGAATTCCATTTTTAATGGCATTACCCGCCTTGAACGAAGCCACCAACCTCTCTACATGCGAGGTGGCCTTATCCAAAAGATTCTGAAGTTGTGCCCTGGAAGCGAATTCCACATCTTCCTCACTAAAGTCCAGTTCCAGCTCTAGTAGAGATGAGATATCCACCAGCTGGCTTCTAAGGCCCTTAAGTTCCTCGGAATAAGCACCTTTTAGCTGGCTTAGCGCCAAACGATGCGAAGCCTGCGAGTTGGAAGCAATCAAGTCGGCCACCGCCTCGGCTTGGGCTAGGTCCATCTTGCCATTGACAAAGGCCCTTCGGGTGAATTCCCCGGGCTCTGCCATTCTGGCTCCAGCGGCAAGCAAACGGCGTAGAATCTCTTCTACAATATATGTAGAGGCATGGCAGCTTATTTCTACCGAATCCTCGCCAGTGTAGGAATTGGGGGAGCGGAAGATGCCGACCAGCACCTCGTCCACATCCTTAATGGTTCCATACTTTAGGGTATAGCCTTCGGAAGATAGGGCTGCTCCCGTTTTGAAGCTGATTATACTATCGGCGAGCTTAAGGGCATCGGCCCCTGAGACCCTGATAATTGAAATTGCCCCGCTTCCAACCGAGGTCGCGGGGGCACAAATCGTATCTTCGAATTTAAGCATTTTCCTCTCCTATATGAAGTTCGTAACGAGCAATCTCAAATTCCTTGTCGGCACCCATCTGCTTGCCAATATCGTCGGAAATCTTGATTACCTTCTCCCAAGGGTCCTTGTTGCTCATGCGGCACTTTGACAGCTTCATCACGATATTCGCCGCCTTGTAGCCTTCGATGCCAGGGTCGCAGGTTATGTTGGTGCCGATGCCGGCACTAACCTTTACCTTGCCTCTAAAGTAATCCACAACCTCTTTGTATTTGGGGAAGTTGAGGGCATTGCTAAACACAATCAGCTTGGTCTTGGGGTCAATGCCAAACTCTTTCAAACGAGCTATAATAGCATCTCCAACCTCTTTCTCATCGCCCGAATCCTGCCTAAAACCATCCAGCAGCTTTGCCTGTTTCATGGTTAGGGTGCGAAGGAAGCTCTTGGTAGTGAAGGTATCTATAAGGGCAGTGCCAAGGGCACCGTCGTATACTTTAATCCAATCTTCGAGAGATAGGTAATTGGCTCTCTTATAGCCAAATACGCCGCTATGGAACATTACCCACTCGTGGGGGAAGGTGCCTACGGGAGTTACCCCATACTTCATGGCGAAGTACACGTTCGAGGTACCTGCGCAGTATTGGGGG
>Ga0181612_127692_pt1 | contig 11648 bp, 6 predicted proteins | sample HoacroProtozoa21_FD_119630 | JGI IMG/M metagenome (GOLD analysis project Ga0181612, IMG submission 119630) | Hoatzin crop microbial communities from Cojedes, Venezuel. Combined Assembly of Gp0051906, Gp0051904, Gp0051908 | reverse complement strand
GCTGCCCCACCACAGGGATTTTCCAGGCAAATTTAAGGGACCCCAAGAAAGAGTAAGCAGAAAGCAGACAAGCAGTTCTGGACACATTTTGTCAGGACAGTGTGGAGTCACCCCTACCGAAGGCATACTGTACCTGGATAGTAACAGTAATTTTTTTTATTCCCCTTTCCTAACTATAATAGTGCCTAACGCACGGAGGCTGGCAACAGCCCAGCTGCTTGCAGCACGTAGAGGTCTGTGGCTGGGTCGGAGCCGGGAGAGCTGGCTGCCACCACAACACCATTGCCAGCATCCCCGTGGCGGGCCGAGGGCACAGCTGGAGGGCACAGCTGGAGCACCAGCGGCCAGGCATGTGGTTGTGCTGGCCGAACAGCAACGGAGAAAAGCCAGAAGAGAAGCTAGAGAGGCATTAGCGAAAGCAGACACGAGTCTGTTTTTTGCATCTGCTTTGCTTTCTTGAGTATAGTGTTGGCCGGGAAAGCGGGGTAGCTGTCGTCCAAAGGGCACAAACCCCAGATTTAATTGAGGGTTTGAGTTTTGTGGCTAACTCTGCTCCATGGCTTCAACTGCGTTCACAAATGCTGCCCATAAATGTTTGTATCTGCAGAAGCAGTGTCCCAAGCCTGGAAAGGCAGCCCAAACTCTGCTTCCTTCTGGTGCGCGTTTTCTTTGCTGGTTTGTTTTGTTTTCCAAGACTGGCAATGGTGCCTCCTTTGTCTAATGGCTTTATTTTGAATGCTTGATAGGATACACATCACCAGGGAACCAGAGTGCTTAATTACAAACATTTTCAAAGAAAATGGAGCATCTTGCTGTGGATGGGTCTACTCAGCATCACTGCTGCTGCCTGGACAGCCAAGACAGACAACTGCCTGCCTTCCTGCCTGAGGGCTTTAGGACTGGCTCAGAGAGACCGGAGCTGCACGGATGAGGGTGATGTTTACGTTCCCACACTGTTTTTTAAGTCAAATCACATATTTGGTTGAACTGTTACTAAAGGAGAAGAGGAAAGTGTCAGGGTTTTTTCCGAACACTCTGTTTATGTTCTCCCAGGAGTGCCTGGAGAACAGGCACGTATTTAAATGTTTTTACGTTTTTGAGCTGTTTTTCTGTCTTCTGTGCACTCTGGCCATTCCTGCTGTAAATCCCCTTTGTCTGTGCCATGTATACATCCCTCTGTCAGGGACGGCGCGCTCCCCCAAGACGCACCCATGCTGCTGCCTTCCCCAGCGCAACAGCAGCGAGATGGCAGCGTGCAAGGGGTCTGCAGGGACACGGCGATGGGCTCTTCCCCAGCTCTGGCCGTGGGAAGCAGCATCAGGAGCTGCCCAGAGACTACCCCGGGGAGGCTGCTGCTCATTAATACACCAGGCTTTTAGGGCAGGCGCAGGCAGGTAGTGTTGCCCCCTTAAACCTGCTCATTTTAAGGGGGCAGGTTAAACACTGCTTTGCTCTCGGAGTGTCTTGTGCTCTGGTAAAGCCCACTCTCAGGAGCTGTCAGCCAGGTAAAGTGTGATTAACAGCCACTCCTGTTGTGGGAGAGGCTGCGTGGTCTCATCCCAGCCAAAACCCAGTACCAACTTGGTTGGTTTAATAGCAGAGATTATTATACCCAAAGTACCCATCCCTCATCAGAGAGCTCTTTGCCTTTGAGTTCGAGGCACTCAGTAAACCCAGAGCATGGTGCTGGGCAGGAGGAAGAGAGAAGAGCTGGCTTTTCAGCATCACCCAGAGGCCCCTCACAGTCCTGTGCCCGCAGCATGTTCCACCTTATAAGCCTCCCGCCTCCTCTGCACAGCAGTAGGTGGTGGAGCAAGCAGCTCCCCCAAAGCACCCAGGAGAGATGGTTTTCTGTAGAGGGCAGCGACAGTAAATTAACGTGGAAGAGACGACACAACATTTATAGATGGGATTAATCCAAGAGCCTGTTTCATGCTATCACTGTTGCACGAGATTGCTGCACCGGTGTCTTGTGCACTGCTTCCCTCCATTTCAAGGCTCATGTGCTGCGGTGTTGCCAAACCCTGACTTCTCCAAGCAGCTCTGTGCCTGCCAGCGACTCACTGAGCCGCAGCTTCACCTAGTCTTCACCACATGGCATAACTGCAGGGTTAGGACAGTTTCTCTGCTAGAAATTGTTCCCTGGTTGCTGTGCAGTTCTTGTGATTTTTTTTTGGTCAGCTTTGGCCCAGTTGTCTTTCGGTCGTCTTCCAGTGCCACCAGCAAGTCACAGCATCTTCTCATTCTCCTCTGAGCAGCTTCACCACATGCCTGGTCCAACCCCTTGGTCTGAGGCTTCTGGCCACCTAAGGGACATGCAAAGCCAGATGGACTTATGCAGCCTGGCACTGGGAGCCTGGAGTGGATATTCATAACTTTTCCCCAAGCATTTAAAGCCAGCATTGTGTTCTGTAAGTTAAACATGAAAGTCAGATAAGGTGGGGGAGACAGAAAGCAGCTGACTCGTGCTTAGAGGTTGTTGTCACCCGCTGGCATCCACACACCAGCCAGCCACCACAGTGGCTTGGGCGTGCTGCCTGCCCATAGCACCGGCATTGCCCAAGAGCTCTTGTTTCACCCCTTCAAGGGGTCAGGGCTTGTGTACAACTTCAGCTGTAGGACATTAAACCATGCTGTTCGCTCCCTTAATGCTCCTTTCTTCCTGCACTGTTTGGTTTTTGGTAATGGGATGGGAGCAGTTCTGCACCACCAGTGGTAACGGGTCAGGATGGATCACGCAGAAACCACAGCACTGTGAAATAATCTCCGCGTAAGTGTTTAAAGTGCATTTGGTATTCTTTTTAATGTGCCTTTTCATGCATTGCTAGCTCATCACTAGTCAGTGAAAAAGGCAGGAAACGCTGTAGAAAACAGCATTTGCATGCAGTCCTGCTCCTGCTGCCCCCCCTCCCCGGTCCCCGCACGCCCACACAGCCTTGGCTGCTCCGGCACAGGCTGGCACGCTGGCAGTCCTACCGCTGCCGCCAACACGCGTGGCGATGGCTCGCAGCCCCGCTGAGACCCCAGCCGGAGGCCAGCCGCAGCCCAGGGCAGGCTGGGGAAGAGATTGCAAGGACGGGAAGACTCCTTCTGTTCTCCAGCTGACCACAGCTACCCTGCGAAATGTTTTCTCGAGACAAGCCACCCAGTGTTTCACTCCTTCAAAGCCTGAGGACATCACTGTCCCTGGAGAAGCTGCCGAAGTAAATTGGAGGCACTTTGCTAAATCTTTTAAGTGAAAGATAGTGGGATTAAATTCCACTTTTGATATAATCCTCAGCCCCACCTTCAAAGGAAGTGCCGCACTGCCTCCAGCCCCGGCTGGTGCCTCTGTGCTGAATCACTCTGATCCCAACATAAATAAAGCTCTTTGAAAAAGGGCAAATGTTTTCTCAACTGCTCTCCTTCTCTTCAAAAGAAAAAGAGGGGATGATTGAAATTTTTATGTCTACAGACATAAATGTATGCAATCAACAAATGCTTCTTAGTAAGAAGCTATCTTCGCAAGATATCTGGGTTCTGGAAAGTACATTGTAAATCCATGGGACACTCCCGGACCACACTGCTCTCCTTACAGCTTTTCCTTCTCCTTTCCTTCAGTGCTACACATTTTATGAACTCCTGAATGGGTTGATTTCAGTAACTGCATATTAATATTAGCATGTTGTCAGTTCAGGCTCCTGGTGTCCCCAAGACTTTGTGTCTGCTTAGCCCCGGAGCTGTGTTGGCCCCAGGAGGCAGCAAACACAAACAGCCCCTTGGCATGACAGGCAGCTATGCTGCGAAGGATGAGAGCCCTGAGGTGGGTTCCCAGATGCCTTCTCACCACGGCGGCCGCTCGGGGAGCTCCCGTGCCCTTACCCATCACGTGGATGGTTGTATGCTCCTTCTCCTCCAGCTCCAGTTCTGAAACAAGAGCTGAAGCCCAAAACCAATGGGGCAACCTTTCTGTCAGCTCTGATGGCAGGTTATGGGTAGACTTACAGCGTGTGCTAAGCTCGGGACTGAACACTATGAACCCCAGCCCAGCTCTCCTCCACTTTGGAAGTTTTTAGAAACTAGACTTCAGCATTCATTCACAGAAGTCCAACGTTTTCCAACCTGAGAGGGCAAGTTCATGCCACCCTGAGTCCTTGGGCAGCACAGACAGACTCGCAGGCTGCCCATCCAGAGGGACAGGGACGATGGAGCGGGCATCAGAGACAGGAGAGGGCCCACTGAGCCCTCTCGATGGACAGCAGTGCTCTTCCCCCCTGCCCCAGGGCTGAACCTCGCCTGGCTGCAGGCACAGCCTCAGGCTCAAGTCCACTTTTGCCAGATGCCCTTATCGCAACGCCTTAACCCAGCACAGCCTGGCAGCTCGCAGAAAGCCTGGTTGGTTTTGAAGGCTGCCTGGAAAATGTCACCTAGTACAGAGCATCTCCCTGAGCCTCCAGCCAGCCCTGAGCTGGTCCCTTTGAAGGCCTGGCTGTCTCATAAAGCTTGAATGCTGGCCCACCGACTGCAGCAGCAATATTACTGCAACTTTTACCTCCCCTTGCATGGCCTTCACAGCACCAGACCTGTAACTGTTACACAGCAGCTCACTGTAGCAAAAATTTACATGCTTAACACAGAGCCTTCCCATTCAGCTACCCCACACGGCTTCCTCACTCCAACCAGACATCACCCCTACAGAAAACCTCAAGCTTGTGAATGCAATGCCAAAATAACACAGGGCATTCTATTAACATTTGTTATTAATAAATTACTTAAATTTAAGCAAAGCTGCTGTGCAATTTTTCCAGTCTTCCCACTAATGTGCTGCAGCGTTTGGGAAGGGTGTCTCGTAATCTAGATGTAGCTAGTTACAGGCTCTGGTGGGTTTATTGCTTGTAATAATATACTGCCTTGGCTTCATTTTGTGAATCAGTTGCTGTCCCTCAGAGACAAAGTGTTGTACTAAACGTGTAAGTATTTTTAGTAGTGCTGTTCTCTTTCTCTGGCTAAGCCATAAAAACCAAGGGCACAGATATTCCAAGCATCTTTTCCCAGCTTCCAGTAACCTACCATTAGCCACAAATCACAGGCTCGCAGCATGCATCAGCCTGGTGAGTACCAGCAGCTGTACCCAAACCCTTTCAGCAGCCAGGAGAACACGACACAACACTTCTAGGGTTGTTTGCTCCCTTTCAAATGCCAGTCGTGCCTTCTGCTTTTCCACCCTGTATAAAAACACGCTGTCAGCCCTAACAAACGGGAAAACATGCCAGGCAATGAGGCCATCGCTGCGGGTATGATGCTGTTCAGGATAGCACCCAGCTCTGCCCTAGCACCAGACATTTTGGAAAGGGTTGCCTTCTCTAGGAGAAAAAACAGCCTGCTGGGTCAGATGGCCATGGGGGTCAGACACTTTTCCTCAGGAGCTCTGGCAGCAAACCTACACTTCAAGCATTAAGAAGGAAAGGCTGACAGCACAGGCAAGGGATTTTTGCTGGTAGAAGCTGGCCAGGCTTAAGAACGGCAGTCTGGCCATCTCCTGGCTGAGGAACTGAGAGCAAAGTACATTCTAGCAGCTTACTGGTGATTTAATTTTTCTTTTGAAGTGCCAAGGAGATCAAAATAAAAGGCTTGGCTTTTTTTTTTAATCCCCTTCTTAGATTACCAGAAAAAAATCCACAGTTCTGGTGAGAAATCGGAACAAACTGTCACCGTGGCAGCCACTGCACCGCCCCCGACTCCCACCTCCACACTAGGAGCGAAAAAGTGACACCCTGATGCCGAGAGGGCTTCAAGTTCAACATTCGTGCCACTTTACATTTCCTGGACATTGGGAGAATGGATCTGCATTGCAGGGACTGGCTGCGGGAACTCCAGCTGCTGCCTAACGTGAGTCAGGCAAGATACTAGGAGGGAGCACCTCGTGCGGTGGGACAGAGCGAGCTACTGCAGGGCCTGATCCTGCCAAGCCTCTCAGCTTCCATCAGATCAGTGATGATAAAGGTCCTCAGTACTGCCCGTAGTCCTCCCAAATCCAGACCAGTTGCCCTTCAGTTGAGTGAAAGGGACTCCAGGTCAAGCCCAGCACAAGTCACATTCTGGTGAGGGATGGGGGTGTTCTGGAAATAGAAAACACACCTTATCTTGCTCAAACACAGAGCTTAACAAAAGTATGAGTGAAGGTCATGAGACAGGGCCAGTAATGGAAATTTTAAACTAGGGACTGAGCTCTTTAGAGGTTTTTTTTCTGAGCTTAGCTTCACAATTCAGTATTTGTTATAAGCAGAGATGTATCATCAAAAAGTGTTCCTGCCAGGATGGAGAAGACAAGCTCTAGTGCTGTCTGCTGGTCTACGGGCAGCAAAAAGAGATTAAGTTTCTTCTGAGCGAAAGCTCTGAAATATTCTTGTAAGGAAGTTGGAAATTCCCTTCCCAACACTTTTTTTTTTTTTCTCCTGTGAGAGGGGGAGCTTTTTTTTCATCTGACCTTGCCTGGACATGGACTGCATGTCGTGTGATTGACCCAGGGGCAGTCTATTTCCCACAGACTCTGCTCGAACGTGCAATGCACTTCCAGGTCCTGGGTGACAGTGTAAAGTTCAAGCAAGGATCGCTCTGCTTAGCTGTGCTAGGGGCTTGTAATCCCAGTGGGTCAAAATGTTTAGAGTTAAAGAGGTTACAGGCTGTTCTGAGGGAGTATTTAAACCCCATCTGTCAAACCACTTGCACGGAAGAAATTTATAGACTCTGCCAGTGGTACATTATATTGCTGTTTTCTTGTCTTTAATTTAGTAGCATGCATTGTTTTCATGTTGCCCTAAGAGAATAATTAATTTGTGGCAAATTTATGCCTATAAAAACAATAAATACTTGATTTAAAAAACTAACAACAGTAAAGCAATTCAAGGAGCCACATGTTGATGACAGCCACATGAAGAAGGCTCTTGGCAAAGCCGCTAGAATGCCTTAGGGGCCTGATCTTTTCAGAAAGCCATCTGAGGGACTTGAAACGTGCTTCGTATTCAGTTTAACGGTGCACAAAACCCCCGACTTTGCACATTAAAAGGAGAATAAAAAAAAAAGAGATATGCAGAGTTTTTTCTCAGGGTCTAAACAACAAGTTTGAAAACGAGGAAGTCTGGTACTGCAATTTTCCAGGAAACCTCAGCGTTGCTCCCTGCTGCTATTGTTCCGTACTTCAGTGTAGAATACAGATGCAGGTCTGATAAACCAAGGGCTTCACAGATTGTTTTCTTTGCATTTACAGGAGGAAAGGCAGTGCAGGGACACAAGTGACATCTGCTGCAAGTCTGAGACCACTTCAGTTTCTTTAGTTGCCTTGAAGAAGGTGAACAGACTGCTAATGTTTGACAAGAGAGAAGTATAAGTAAGACTGTGGTTGAAGCAATGTCAGGTCTAGGACACGATAAGCATTGCTCAAATACCCGTCACTGAAATACCCAAGCCGAGATAGCTTTTCTGCTCCCTACCTTTTTGATACAGCAAGTATTTCCGTGGACTGAATGTAGGTCTATTACACAGAAACAGTGAATGAATACCACGCCGGGGGTGGGGTGAGGGCGATAATCCGTACTGGAGCACGTTCAGCGAACAAAGGAGTGCTGAAACTCAGGTTCCTCCAACGCTCAGCTCTCCAACCTTGGCATTCCCTGTTGTAATAGCTCAAAGGCCACTCATCTGCAAAATACTCCACATCCAATAAAATATTCAAGATGCCGTTTCCCCATCTCCAACCCTTTCTCCCTCCTCCTGCTACTCCCTAGGCATCTCCCATACCTGGCCTCCACTGCAACAGCCACAGCTTCCCCCTGTGCCCCCAGCCTCTTCTGGTGTGACAGCAAAGCAGAGTTTGGCTGGATTGCACCTGTGCCAAGTGACTTCTGCCTAACAGGGGGTCTGTCCCCTGCCCCTGTTGCGACTGCTGCCCTTCAGCAAAATGGGATGAAAGTGAGCAGTGGACCGAAAGGTGACTGGGCACAGGGAGCAACTCCCCAAGACAGTTTATGTGTCTGTAAGTCTCATTTAGAACATTCAATGTGAACAAAACCGCTTAAAAAGATGAAGGCAACTTTCACTACAAGTAATTTTCTCAAGCACGTAATTGGAAACACTAGGGGAAAAAAAAAAGTGAGATGTTTTTGATGCTGGAAGAGGAACAGAAGCCAGGCTTTCAACATGAAGAAGCATAATAGTACTAACCTTGGTACATACATTCTTGGATTTCTTTAACAGCTAAATAAATTAGACACACTCCTAGGACTTTCACCAATCATATAAAAGGAAAATGTTTAATGGGGTGACAAACAACGAACCCTGATGTCTCCCACCAGGTAGGACTGGCCAAAAGGGAAGAGGGAAAAGAAAAATCACAGAGCTACAGAACTGTTGAGATTGTAAAGGACCTCTGGACGTACTCTGAAATACCTAAATATTACAACTAAAACTGAACGTAACATAAATACTTGGCTGAATTGGGCTCGAGACTGTTGCTTCCCAAACACACAGCAGAGTGCACAATTCTATTTGCTGTTTATTTTGGCAGCAAGACTTGTGCCAATGTGGTTATTGCAGAAGGATCAAGAAGGGCAAAAGTATCATGCTGGTTTAACACAAAGTGCAAGACAAGCAGCACACTGTTCAACTCCGGGATGTACATTGCAGGGACGAGCAAATGCAACAAGAAAGACGAAAGCCAGAGAAGTCTGCAACCGATCTGTGGGGAGCTCCACCACCTCTTCATTATCAGCAGCTTCCAGGCTCAGTCTTTGTCTGCCTGCCTGTGTAACCCCCTTCCCACCCACACACATTCCTTTCCAGCAACGCTGTTTTCTTTGGCTTATCTTTTTGTTAAACCCACTTAATTGGTGCATTTAACACTTTATGTTCCCTAATAGTCCCTCTGATATCACTTTTTTACTGAAAAAGCAGTCTTAGCCTTAAGTACTACATTTTGAAACAGCATCTAAATTGAGAAAAGTATTGACAGTCCCAGTGTTCAACTGCGCTAGCTCCATTAACTCACAGACACTTCATAAAACAGGAGGCATGACAAGGCAAGCTGGACTTTACGAGCTGTGAAACTGTCCAAGTCAAAGTCTGCACTCAACGAGGGTATTTGCAGAAATCTGAAGTCTCCATTTTCATAAGCTCCTTTAAGACAACGAAGCTGCATCCCCCTGCAATGAACTATAGGGCTTTTATTGCATCTATTGCAGATCAGAGGGGATCCTCTCTGCTGCTGGAAGTGTGATTAGTTTAGTCCACCACATACGCTATACCTGGTTTGAATTTCCACAGCCAGATCTATCAGGAATCTAAGGAAGAAGGAGAGGTGCCAGTAAAACCCTTAATGCCGATATAATTATGTCGGGAAGAAAAAAAAAAACCCAACCTTTGGCAACTTGGGTTTACTGGGGGAACTGCTGCAAGCTTCACACACACAAGTGCACCAACTTCAGGGCACCATCAGCTGCATCCACACTGGGAACTTTGTCATTATACCCCCCGAACTTTTAATATTGTAGCCAGTCTGCCTAGACATTGTCAAAGGCAGCATGCAGCTTCGATACACAGCTGGAGGCCTTCTTGTGAGTCTTTTTGTTGGGGGATTGGAGTCAGGGGGAGGTTGTCTTTTAAAGGTTTTGCTCCACAAGAATTACTTTACTACTGAAAAAGTACAAGCAGACTGAGCTATTAAAGCACCCTTCACTGCGGGTGTAGCACTACGGGTAAAGTTGAGCCTGGTACGTGTGTGTCAAGGCATCAGCAGAAGTGCAAAAGGCTAGACCAGCCAAAAGCAGGACCTTGCAAGGGCACAGCCACCTACATATCCTCTGCCAGCAGTTCTGTTGCTCAGAGTACAGCACTACGAACTGCTAACAGAAACCTGTTGCACAGATACAACCTAAATGTAAAGGCTTTGCTTTATTCTCAAACCCACTTGTAACTTCTGGATGGAAACAGTAAAGCCCTTCTAAACACAGTGTGTGGGAGGGAAATTAGGGGAAAAAAAATTCAGTAAAAACTGCTATAATGCCACATGTTCTTAATCAAGAGCAGTGTTTTTCTGTGATACCACGCTCTTGGGAGCAAGGCACCAAGGAGGATGTCTCCCACAAGGCTTTGGCAGAGAAGAGTCTCCACGGCCTTCCCCTGCCCACAGCAGCAAGGCCCCACTTCTGTCAGCGAAAACAGCATGCTTGTGACATGGTAACAACATGGGTTAAATTCCTAGCATCAACCAGGCGAGTTGTAGTTTTAACACGTTAACATGTTCTACCAGGGGAAAAGCTGAAGTATTTTTAGCATGGCCTGAGTGTTTGTCTCTGCACTGTTCTGGCCTTTTTTGGAATTTTTAACTCTGGAAACAAACACAATACCCTTTGCAATAGTGAAACACCACCTATTTTATTGTTTGCCACAAAGACGACTGTGAGTTGTACTTCTGGAGACATTAAAGGAGAAACATAAATCAGCTACTTTTGACACAGCTTTCCCCCTTCACGACACCAGACAGTTCACTTAATGTTTCCCTAATTCCCACCCATGCCCCCCAGCCTTTCCTACTTACATGCTTAACTCTGACGAAATCTCAGTGGAGAAAACATTTTTCTTCATTAAGAAATTCAGTCCTGAGTTGTTGCTTGAAGGCGTTGCCCCTCACTGTCCTGTTTGAAATGGTGTGTGAACACAGCAAGAGGACTCAACAAAATACACTTGCAAACTGCATCACATGCAACTGCCCTCAAGTCCTGCCCCTCGCCACAGAAACTCCGTCTGATGTCCAAGATACAGCAGGGAGAAGCATCTGATGACAGCACGTTTGTTTTTATCACGATAAAAGCTCACAGCTCCATTATCCCCTCCACCATGCTGTGCTGGGGTCAGAGCCCAGCAGGCTAAAGTTAGGTATAAAGGAGGAGATGGAGTTTAAGCACAAATGTAACAACAAGAATCAATGCAAGGCAAGTCAGAAGACTGAAAGGGGACTCACATAGTGCGAAGGAGGGACTCTCCTCCTCTCCTCCATGTTCTATCCCACTTCAAATAATACCCCCACCCTCCTCCCCTCTGCCTAGCACTAGGATAAGCACGCAACACAGCCATAAGGAGAAGATGTCTGACAGTCCACATTGCACACAGCTGCAGTCAGCGTGCCCAGCGACTGGCAACGTCCAGGCCACACACACAAGTCATCCAGGGAAACAAACTCTTGAAAGGATTAATGGTGAGAGAGGCTCCTGTGGCTGCAAAAAGGAGATCGTGGCGATCATCTGCTCCCAGCTGAAGGGAGAGGAGAACAAGCCTTTTGTCTGTCCCAGTTCTTCTCTTCCTCCTCTTCAGAGATTGCCATTACCACTGCTTCTGGAGTGGGGGAGGAGGTGGGGTAGGGGGCTGCACTTGGCGACTCAGATTCATCTCTCAGGCAGCAGGACGAAGAAGATAGCCTTGAGGAAGTGACCAAAGCTGCAAACAGCGGCCACGAGCCAGTGGGAGCGAAGGCTGGGGTCAGTATTCACCACGCATTTTGTGATGTCTGCCTAATGAGGAGGGAACAGAGATCATCAGAGAGATGCCCAGAACCATGTCAGCCACCGCTGCGGACTCTCCCAGCCCCGCAACCCGTAGCACCGTGCCACCGCTGCTGC
>Ga0181612_118586_pt1 | contig 11648 bp, 11 predicted proteins | sample HoacroProtozoa21_FD_119630 | JGI IMG/M metagenome (GOLD analysis project Ga0181612, IMG submission 119630) | Hoatzin crop microbial communities from Cojedes, Venezuel. Combined Assembly of Gp0051906, Gp0051904, Gp0051908 | reverse complement strand
CTTTGCACTTCCCATTGTTGAACTGCATGAGGTTCCTGTCAGCCCATTTCTCCAGCCTCTTGAGGTCCTTATGGTTGGCAGCAAAACTCTCTGGTGTATCAGCCACTCCTCACAGTTTTATATCAGGTGTATCAGCCACTCCTCACAGTTTTATATCAATAGTAATAAAGTAATTTGTTTCTGATTTATGTTCTGCTACAGAAAACACCAGCAGTGTGGTAATGCAGCCAAAGAAGAAGCAGTTTATGAAAGATATGCAGAATCTTGCAGGTAAGTGAGACCCTTTTCAGTTAAGATTATGATGGCTGCTGATTCTTGTAGACCTGTGTCATCTGTGCTGTCAATGCTATTTTTGTTAGAATGAAAAGAAAGTCCTGTCCATCAGGAGTGCAGTGGTGGTGCCTGATGTTCGGGATCAGGTCTAATCTTCTTGTAAGGGTGCATGGAATCTCCACAGCTGAAACTTTGGGTCCATTGAATCATTTTAAGAACGAATGACATAGAGGAAGTCAGTTACCCAAACTGATAGCCTCCTGAGTAGGAAAACACTTTTGTCTTCTGCTGTAGCACTTGGCTACACACCAGATTTTTTTTAAGGCCTTTCTTTTCTCTCGGTTTTTCCCCCCCAACTGTCCGTTACTTTCTACTGTAGTAATTCCTTTTTCTGATGCATGATGAAGGTCATACCTTCTGTCTCGCCGTCCTATTAAGAAATGTGTAACAGCAAAGGACAGAGCTAATGAAAATGGCATGCCTTGTTTTCTGTGCTATTTTTGCTATGACCTGCATAAGCTTCCTATACCTTTTCTTATGCTGAGTTGTCTTTCTCCTGCATCCCTGTAAAAGCAAATACACCCCCTGGGTAAAGAGTAGATTTGCAGTCTAGTGTAAAAAGTTTACGACATCATTACAAATTTGCTTGTAGATAGCAATGTGACCACTTAGGGGGAAAAAAGGCTTAAAAAAGCCTTAGAATTTATTCCAGCTGATGATATTTCTAGTTAGAAGAGCAATCTGTTGGGGTACTAACCTCAGAGGGACCTGAACTTTTAAAATATTAACTATATTTTCTGCTCACAAACATGCCATTCCTATGTCTGGCATCCTAGTTTTACAAGTAATGTTTTTTAAAGTTCTTAAAAATACCTGATATTTATATAGAAATCTTTAAAAACGTATGCTGATCTAGCAGTAGTTAATATGGTAGTACTGTGTAGTTCATGTTTTTATTTGTTTCCAAGTTATGTAACCACTTTTATTCTGCTTATCATGATTGAAAAATGAAATAAAATCTCAGAAAATTGATTTATATAATGATGTGAATCACATTAGGCTCTTTCATTAAATAATACGGATTACTCCACACAGTGCCACAGCTGCAGCTCTTAGGATTAGTGTAATGTATCTTTGGCGCAGTTACTTTGCTGAACGTTCCTGCCTCCAGAAAGAGATTGCTTTTTGCCTAGTCCCACTGTTTCCAGCAGCGATTAAGGGCAGGATTTGGTGGTAAGAAGCTAAAAATCCGGGTAAACCATCAGTAAAACATGCTGCTGGAGGACAGAAGCAGTGCCATCTTCTGTGGTAGAATCTCTGTAGCATTCCTAAGGGATGTGCTTTCCTCTAACTTTGGGTCTGTTGTGTTGCACAGAGGTTTTAGTTGTACAGATAAGCTGATGTACCTTCACTGATGCATGGTTTCATGGTTATTAAAGCTCAAAGTAGGAATTTTTACCTAGAATACGTTTGAAGGTATAGTTTATCACATTCTTTAGTTTACTCTGAGTTGAAGGAGCAGACTGAGCATTTAGGAGTGGAATTGAGGAAGTTAAGCGTTCTACAAATGAAGCATCCAATATAAAAAATACGGATGTATTAATACAGATACAAACATCTGCACTTGTTGCATGTAGCTGGGCTCTGCTGGGGCTTAGAGCACTGAGACTGCAAAGCCTGTGGTACCATCTGCTATTCATTTGAAGAGTCCTTCTGCGAGTATGCTGGTCTGGGTTCAGAAACTTAGAGGCTTGTCACTTAGAAAATATTATAGTCTGTGCCCACTATCATAATCAGTAGCTCTTTCTCCTTTAGTTCACTTCTGAGGTGGAGGACAGAAGGGGAATGTAGGAGGGTAAAAACCTTCTCCACAGGGAATCCGATCAATACCCTAGTCGATCTGCTGTTGTGGAGTGTCATATTTTGCCTGAGTTCCTCAGAAATGGAGGCAGGGTGAGGCTCGATCCCTTCTTCAGCATGCTTAACTGGTGTATAGTCCTGCCTTGCTGCTGCTGACGAGCGTTTCTCCAACTGCCAGGAGCGCTGGGCAGGAGCAGTTGCAGTATTTTGGTGCATGACAGCAAACTTATGCTTCCTACTTTTATTTTTTTTTCAAATGTGCATTCCTGTTGTAGGTGATTGCAAAACCTCCCTTGCTGATACATAGATTAGAACCTGGTTAGGGCTGTGCCTCTGGAGTTTTTCTATGGGGCCTGCTCACATGGAAGTATCAGTATAGGTGCTGAGAACTGCTGGTTTGAAGAAGTTGCGAGATGAGCTCCACTTTATTGAACGGATGACACTGGCTATCTGCGTGCTTCTGTCCGTGCATGCAGTCTAAGCTTTTAAAAGAATAACAGTCACTTCAGCTTAAGGTAAATCAGTTCTTTTTTTCTTTTTGCAGTCAACAGTAAGGAATTCCGTACCAAAGATGAAAGCAAAATCCCAGTGGATGAAGTGTTTTTTCACAGGTAATGAAATACTTGTGAATGTTCATTTAAAGTGTTGTTTTTTAATGCAATGCCATCAAAACCCATTACATTTCGTAAGTATTGTCTGGTATTCCAAGTGTTTGCAAAATTTAATTAATTTGAGTGACTTGTGATGATATTACTTTCCTTAGAACGTAATTTCAACATTTTTCTAAAGTGCTTAAGAAAGAGTATCACTTATGAACAAATGCAGTCAGTGCTTGTAGTCTACAATCAAATAAGTTGACATTATAATAAAGAGGCTTTAAATAATGGGTAATGATGAATGTCTCATGGGTTGTAATTCTCATGCATTAGAAGTATATTTAAAAAAAATAGAATATACCTTGCTTATGTTGGTAGCATCAATGCTTATTAGAATGGAACAATGCCAGAATGTCAGAGGAGTTCGTTTTCTGTGTATTTCTTTTTTTATTATTCATAGTTCTTTCTGTTTAGTTGGCTTTCCTCTCAGATTATTATATAAAAATGCAGCTGTAATACTAAAATTGAAGTGGTACATGTTTGCAAAGATTCGTTCTTATTAAATCAAAATACTTGTTACCTGTGTCTCCTTAGGAGATCAGTGTTCCATTATTTTGTTTAATTCACTTTGGTTTTTTTTAGTTTAATGTATTCATTGCTGTAGGAGCTTTTAAAGTTTTTTGAAATATCAGCTTAATGGAACTTATTAATTTTAATTACTTAATATTATAATATTGATATTATAATACTGGTTAATTAATAAAATGGTGGTATTAATTCTGAGATTAAAGAAAAGAACCTTTAAAAAATGCCCTGTGTGAAAAGTTAACAGTTTCAGTCATTTTCAGTGTAACAATACTGAGATTACACATTTAAAGTCTTCCATATGGAGTGCTCCACTGTTTTGCTCTTGTGTATGATCAGTTTTGCCTTCTGTGTTTGGTGGTTCTTGAATATGAAATGAAGGAGAGAAAATGGTTCAAAATAGCTGACAGAAGGTAAAACAAAGCACACAAAAGAAGAGGGCTACAGCGGAAAATTTAACAGAACTTCATGGGTGAATTTATCTTCTGCCCCCCAGTTAGATTCAAGTTGAACTTGAATGTTTCTTCCTTATCAGTATCAGGCAGATTTTCACATATTTCTTGTGCCCTTCTATAAATTCACTGTGTTCAAAATAATTTATGGCACCTTCAGCTGTGAAATTCCTATGTTTTAAATCTTGCAGTAGTTGCTTAGTCTTTGAAAAACAAAGAAAATACAAATCTCTGACTTGGGATGTGTTTGAAACCATTACTTACAATTTTCAACTGGCAAAATACATGTGAAACAATCTGCGGGTTGGGTTTTTTTGAAAACTTGTCATAAGGGTCATCACGTATAACTTTGTGTCTGAGAGCAATATGTTATTTCAGATTTTATGCGAAGTTCGATAAGAGGAGAGAGAAACAAAAGCGTCAGGATGACGAAGAAAGTGTGGAAGATGTGGATGATGATGAATTTGAAAGAGCATTGGGTAAGGTTGTGTTTTTCCTTGCCGTAACTATCCCAATATTTCCTGCTTTTGCAATTTATTAATTTATCCTTTTTATAGTTTATAAAAGAGCCAGATACAAGAATATGGGAGTGGAATAAAACTGGCTCTCCAATTCCCATTCTATGCTGCTCCAGCCAGCAGTTCATACTATCCATCGCATAAGACAACTGGATGGCCGTCTCGTAAAAGAGGTCTTGCTCTCACCGCTCCAGTAGCGTTCAGCTTGTTTGAATGGTTGGAAATTGTCTGGTTTTGAACATAAGCTCATGAGTGGCAGTTCATGCCGTTTTGTTCTTTTCCTAATGTAGTCTGAGAGTTAAATAACTTTTTCTAACAGTGTGTAACGTTTGCTTCTATTCTTTCTTTACTGCTTGGCCTTTTTCAGTCTTCCTTACAGTTTCTCTCATTGTTCCTAACACCTTTGATGAGGACATTTGTTCAGTTAGGTCCTTGGTAAACTTCTGCGGTAGTCTTAGCTCTTCTTGTAGCATGTACTTTGTTTGCTTTGGAATTAATGTATGATTTGTTCCAGAATCTAAATATGTTAGTGTACCATAAATGTCAATTATTTAATGATTTCGTATTTTGCTTATACAGTAATACAGGTATTTGGAAAAATAAAAAAAAATCCAGTTAGGTGTCCATAACTGTTGTGTACAATATTTTTAGGGAATTCTGAACTCCCATAGCAGGATTCTTCCTTAGTGACGCAATTAGTATGGTCTTAGTTATGACAAGAGTCTGTTACTAATTGTGTTTGTCGTTTAATTGTTAAGTATCTGTAATTAAAGTTGACTGTCCCTGAGGATTTGCTTCATAAACTCAGAAGCTTAAATTAAGGACCCTCTAATGTTAGCGTTTACTCTTTGAAACTGAACAGCTGTAATTTTTCAGATTTTGTTTTTACCTGCTATTTTATATAGCAGTCTGTTCCTAAGTGAATCCAATGATAGGAGCTTTCACCCTCTAGTCTGCTTGCTTTTCTGTCAAAAATTATAGTGAATACATCTAACTGGAAAATTAACATACAGATAAGCTGGCAGGACACTTGCTCGGGGTGTCTTAATTGAGTCTTTGTTCTGTCTGACTTGGAGCAAGTGTTTGGGACTTGTGATATCCCACCTGCCAACTAAGTTTGAATCACTGGGCAATTGTGTGTCCATTCGTGTCTGTGCTTCCCACATCATCGACTTGTGGCCAGAAATTACTCTTTGGATAAAAGAAAACTTCCATTATTTTTCAAAGAAAAATATTTTTTTCAGAAAAAGTCCTGTTAGCTTTAGGTAACTGTTTTGTGGAGTATTTTTCTATAGGAGTATGCACCCTTTGGTGTCAGGGCCCCTTGTTACTGATGCAGATCATATAAACTGTTCAGGAAAATGATACCTAAAAATAATTTATTTTGCAATGACTTAATATTTCTTTGTTTGCTTGTGTTGTGTAGTCATAAATAATTTCTTTCCCCCTAGATACATTCGAAGCTGCTGATAATGCCATTGATGTTGGCCAGGATGACCTTGATTTTGCTGGGTAAGACTTCAAATTGGTTCTTTCATCTCTTGTTTTAATACCTATATAGAGTTTTACTCTGCAAAATTGGATAGACCTTTTTCAGAAAGACTCTGAGTCTTGCAAAAAAGGCAGTAGCAGCTGAACGCTGGGTAATGCTGTTTTTCTGCATGTCCCATAATGGAGCATCGTGACCCTGTGGTGCTCACAGTCTGCTGGCTTGACGCGTGAGACCTGCAGTATTTCATTTATACAATGCAGTGACCCAGTAAGCAAGGTAAAATCTTCCTTGTTTTTCGTTGTCTCAGGTTTCTGTTTGAGAATTACCCAGTACAAAAGCGAGCAGAATGAGGCATAGTGGTACTGCTGCTGTAAGGACTGGTAACTGGACCTAACGCAGTAAAAAATCTTTGTGGAATCCAGAATCACAGAGCTCGGTTCTCAGGAAGTCAGCAGTTTCATTAATCGTACAGTCATAGAATCATTTGGGTTGGAAAAGACCTTTAAGATCATCAAGTCCAACCATGAATGATTAAGTAGCCTCTTTTTTACTTAAAGTATCTGCAATACAGCTTTCAAATCAGGACAGAAAGTCTTTTTTCTTGACCTGAAAGGAGAATTAAAGCTTAAACTTCTAGTGAAACCTGAATATTTTTGTGTTCCAGACTCGTGTGGGTAACAAATAGCAAAGTGGAGACAACAAACAAGTAACCATCTAGTACATAAAGAAGCATGTTTCCTTAAGAAAAAAAAAAAAAAGTCTTATTTCTTCATTTAGTAGAATTGTTAGAGATACCAGTAGTTTGCGTGTTTTACAGAAAAGACTTTCTGAAAAGGAGCAAAGGCTCGTAGGAGACAAAATGCCGAAGCTGATATTTCTGTGAATTTCAGTTCTCTACAAAACTTCTTAAAATGGTTGACTTGTATAATGCAGTATTATAATCAGCAGTTCCATATGCTGATGTTGAAGACATACCTGAGCGCATAATACGTTTCGTAGGTCTCAGCCTACATTTACAGTACTTTGCAATGATGTTGAACTTTTCTAACATAGTATTTGCTGGTAGGTAGATGTTTTCTGGATGCAAACAGTGTTCTGCCAGGTGAAGTGCTAAGCTTGTTACGTGTTTTTTTTAGTAATATAAAAAAGAAAACCAAAGGCGGTAAGAAAGGCCAAAGAAGCGAGGAATCCGGTGCTGACTGGGAGGATTCTGATGGTGAAGATGAATTCAGTGATCTGGATGATGAGGAAGTCTCCTTAGGAAGTATGGAGGAAGACTTTGGAGAGGATATGGATGAAGAGGGAGGTGTATTTATGGATGTGTCTGATGATGATAATGGCCTAGGTAAAGTACCATTTATTGTCAAGAAATGAGATGGAAAAGCTTTAAAAATAGGTTATCTAACATGTAATTTCATATATAAATTCAGATTTAGTTACCTAGGTGGGAGGTTTGGCTTTTAAGTAAAGAAGTGACAACACGTCCTCCTCCGCACAGTAAAGTCTGGAGAGAAACACTTCCTGGCACAGTCTTCTAGGGGGGAGTGGGAATTACGCACCTGGGTATAAAAACTTGCAAACAAGCCAGGTTTCTTTCATTCCGAAAACACTGGCAGTAACAAAAGTAGCTGTATACACAAATCACTGGCTACAGTAGGCAGAAATATTAAAAGATCTCAAAGAGAAAAATAAAAAAAATCTCGTACTTGGTAATTTCTTTAGCCCTAGTTAATGTTCTTTTTTTTTTTTTACATGAGGTAACTTTTATTTAAATTGCTGTCTCATAAGTAACAGCTTACTCTTCTAATACAGCTAAGCATCCAAATTCTTATTACCACTGTAATAACCGATCATTGCATCTGCATGGTTTTATTATCTTTTCAGCTGAAAAGCAGTTTACACAGTATACACTTTATGTGGCTGGTAAAGCACAGATTAACGGAGTATTTCAACTAATAACTTGAGGTCACAGAAAGATGACTGAGGGTAGAGGAGCTAAACTATTCATGCAGCTGTTAACACATTAAATCGTTCATGAGATTATTATTTCAACAAACTTACCAAGCAGACATTCAAGGTTTACATAACACCTGCTTTTAGCCTTCATATTTCATGTATCTTAGTATGATATTTCATTCATTTTTGGTGCTGCAAGTAAAAAGCATAAAGAATGGTACACCACTGACCAATTTTCAGTTGTCTGGGTTGAAGAAATCCAAGACTGATTGTGCACGCTGTGTTTTAAACTTTTTTTAAAAGTAAAGACTCAGACCATTATGACAAATACACCTAAAAAGAAATTTTAGCCTCTGCTGTGCTTTAAATACGTGCATATATGTGAGAATGAGGGATTGATTTTTTTTTTTTCCCTGTCAGACCCAAGCAGTGACAAGCAATTGAAGTCCATCAGTAAAAAGGGCAAGAGAAAGGAAGATATGAATTTTGTGGGATCATTTGAAGGTAAGGACACGCTGCCAGGATTTCGATTTGAGGAGGCTTAATACAAATATGGAGCCTGGAAAACTTTGGAATCAGGGGGGTTTAGTACAGTGCGTTATCTACGCTTTTGAATCTGGGTTCAGATTTGAATAAACCATAAATGGAAAGGAGGTTGTCCTCCAACCAGTGTGGCCTAATTTGAAGCGACAATCTGCTGCTGAAGGACTGGGAATCGGAGGAGGAACTTTGGAAGGAAGGGTGGAGTTGTACTGGCAGTGTGTGCATCTGTTGGTAACACACGATGCGCAGTTCTGTGCTATTTAGTTCTTGGCTGGAAATTTTCCCTTTTTTTTTCTAGTGGAGGTAGAGGATAAAGGTTTCTAACAGAGCTATTTTAGATGGTCTTGTTAAATAAATAAAAAAAATTTAAAACATGGTAACACTTTGCATGAGTGTCTTTGTGAACTTAAAATTCTGTCTTGTAAGAATAATACCTTTTGTTTTAAGGATCCAACCGAGGAAAGAAGAGAAAACTCAAAGATGCCAGTATACTGGCATCTGCAGAAGAGGTAAGTCTGATCAGCACTTAGCAAAAACCGATCAAGCATTTTACTTGTTTCTTTGTAACAAAATACTAAAATTTCTCTCTTTAAAGTTCGGCTATCTGCTGGATGAAAATGCTGGGTCCAAGTTTGACAATATCGGAATGAACGCCATGGCAAACAGAGATAACGCAAGTAAGTACACGCTACAAATGGCAGGCAGGTGTAATGCTGTTCTGCTTCTTTCTCTTCAGGTTCTGTACTTAAAAAGCTGCACCTTCTGTAACTGAAATACACAGGCGGTCAGAAACCAGACAGTAGGGAGAGCAGCTCCATGCCAGTAAGACGTGACTTAGTTTTCTTCAGTTACGAGAGATGCCCAGTGCCCATGCTAACTCTGACTGCCGGAGTGAACAAGGCTTCAGGAAAGAGGAAGAGGCTGCCATGTTGCCCTTTCACACTGTAAATAAGGACAGGCGGCATGCTGGTTGCCACGTGTTCCTGTGGATTTTGCTCTGCTAATGAGTGTCCTGGATTCTGGTGAAGGGAAGGCCTAAGGCATGGCTGTCTCCGCCTGCCTACCAGAGTATCTCCTTGCAGTATCAGTGAAGCAAAAGTAGTTTCCCGAAATAATTCTAATCAATTAGATGTGTATATGCACCGATTGAATAATCGGGCCTTTGTAGAGCTTTTACAAGTCTTGCTGGTGTCACCTGAAAAATGTTAACATAGGCACTCAAACACTGTACTCCTGACACAAGCATGTCTAGCATCAGTAAAATACAAAGCAATGGCAAGAGCGGTCTTAAACCCTGAGATTCTGAGATGGTGGGGCACATTTTGTGACAAATGAACAAACCAAAACTTTCTCTGGTGTAAAAAAAATTGGCAACTTGCACTTTATTAACATTTATAAATACAGTAGCTGAGTTTTAACTTTTACATGATGCATCAGTATTTCACATCATGGTCAGAGGTTATCCGTTGGCTCTCTTAATTTCTCACCTTTCCTCTTACAGATGTGAAACAGATCCAGTGGGAAATAGAGCGTGACAAGTGGCTTCACAATAGGGATGTGAAAAGCATCATCAAAAAGAAGAAACAGTTCAGGCACAGAGGGCTGAAAAACAAGTACAAGGGCAAGAAATCAAAAAGATGAACTGGACATTTTAGTGTGGACATTTTTACATTATTCTAAAAAAATTTTTTAATTAATGACACATCTTTCTTACTTTAGTTCTTGCTGCTTAACCATGTCATTTGGTCATTCTCCCTTATACCATGAATTCCAGACCACTCATTGGATTTGTAATACACTGAAAAATAGGAAAAGCCCTGTCAGCTGTGAGGCCTGGCTGAAGGTGAGCCACTATGTGGCTAGTTTGGTTGGGTGTACACTCCTCCAGTTCTGAGGATTCTATCCAGCAGGCTGACACTCCGGCCACGCCCGTACCTAACAGTAAACACTTCTGCAATGTCTCCTGGGCAAGTTTTAAGCAACAATAAAATCGGTTTTGTACATAAGACCCAACAGAAGCTTCAGCCATCCTTCCGAAGCCAACAGCTACAAACCTACCTTCCAGAATTGATGGAAACCTCTTCTGCATTGTGCGTCTGAAATCTGACGAGAAAGATAAATCAGTTACTTTACCCAATATGTTTTATGACAAATATTTAAATGCACTATTTTTCTAACTAGATTAGTTTTAGCTAATTTTGTCTGAGCTCCTTAGTTACAGCCACCATTAAATTATGTGATCTGAATTTCCTTTTATTTTTTCCCCCCTCGTCGTATCACAGACTGCATTCACATTACGCATATGCACAGCCCTATCATCACAGTGCTGTCTGCGCTTCCTCACAACTGTGATAACCAAATGGAAGCCACGGACTCACGGGAAGCTGAATGCCTCTCAGACTGACATGCAAATGAAAACTGGGAAAACAACTTTGTTCCCTTACACAGCTTTAGGTGTTCACTGAATCCTTCCATGGGCTGCCCTGGCAACCTGCTAGAAAATCATGTAATGATAGCTTTATTCTGTCTTAATGATTTACAGCAGATGATAGAGGGATCCTATTGATGCTGGTACTCGCACAAAGGAAGTGGTAAAAACCTCACTCCGAGTGCACTCGGCTATTAGATGAGCACTCTGCAACTTCCAGAACTACATGCACTACAGCTTAAGAAAAATCTGCAAAGGCATATAAGAGCTAGGACCTAAAACTGACAAGGTTAAGAAAACTATGAAAGTCTAGTACCAAGTTACCAAGACAGGCCGATCTATCTTGGTTATGTATTTTTTAATAAGAATGCAAAGGAAGATCGCTTAAGTGTAAAAGCCTGCCTGCATCTGAGTCCGAGATAACAAATGCAAACTACTGTAGCGCAGGTGAAGTTCAGCTTGAACTTGGTGTAAGCACACTACTGCGCAAAGGGCTGGGCTCGCGCCCTCCGGGCTGTCCGCCGCCGCGGCGGCCTTAGGCTGGCGCCCACCCTGCACAGCCCCCAGCGCAATGGGCGGCCACTGCTGCGCGGAGCAAACCTCCCCGCAGCAACCCAGCGCCGAGGCCAAAGTCTGAGAGGCTCGAGGGACTGAAGCGACATCAGGTGAGGAGGGCCTGCTCTCTGCCTGGGAAACCTCACGCCTCGCCTCATGCCTCGGGGAGCCAGGGGATCGCTCCAGGGGCTGAGCGCCGGGTGCCTGCTCCAGGGCCCGCCTCGGCTGCGGACAGCCGCTCCTTCCTAAGCCCCGGTTTGAGCCGCCGCCGTTACTATTAAAACCCCCAAGACTGACTCCGCTTCGGCCCCGGTGGTCCCGTGCTGCCTGTCAGGCGTTTCCCCGCGGTTCTGGTTTCCGAAAGCCGAAGCCCGTCCCTGAGGCGCCGCG
>Ga0181612_169932_pt1 | contig 11649 bp, 9 predicted proteins | sample HoacroProtozoa21_FD_119630 | JGI IMG/M metagenome (GOLD analysis project Ga0181612, IMG submission 119630) | Hoatzin crop microbial communities from Cojedes, Venezuel. Combined Assembly of Gp0051906, Gp0051904, Gp0051908 | reverse complement strand
TGGCTGGGTTTTGTCTGGGCTCTTCTCACTATAAGTGGAATTAATGTAGCACCAGGAAAACAACAGTGACTTGATGATAATTTGGAGATCCTGACCTGGGCTTTCCTATGCCCCCATCCCCACAGACTTCCCAGGATTTTCCTTACCTACCCCAGGCAGCGAGGTGCCTCCCTGAGAAGGCACCTTCCCTCTCCAGCCAAAGCCTTATTCCCAGCCGTATGGGGCTTACCGAGACTGAGTTGGGACTAACTGCCAGCTATCCTGTGTAACTGGCTGTACAGGGAAAGCTGTTACACACCTGCCCACTGTTTGCCTGCCCACCTCCTCCCCTACCCCAAGGAGTTCTGGCTACATGTAGCCTCTGGTCTCTCTCTCTCTCATGTGTCAGAGACTATCATGGACGTTCTTTTCTTTTAATTTTTCTAGAGAGGGAAGTGGACTCAGATGGTGCAGATTTGACTCATCTACAGCTCTTTTGGTGTTCAGCAAGCCATTACTGGTACTGAGGGGACTGGTGTATCTTACCTGCTGATGGGGTGTCATGTGTGTAGCCCCACACATTACATGCTCGAGAGCAAAGGCACAAAGGAGGAAGGAATCTGTTCTGTGTAAATGGGTGGTGAAAAACATGATTAGAGACTGGCTTTACATTCTCAGTTGCTGCTGCTTTAGTGTGAAAGCTCACTGAGAGACGCTTGTGTCTGAAATAACAGCAGAAGACACTGTCATGCTCCAGCCTCCAGGAATTTACCACAATAATACGTTGTGTGGTTTTGTAAGAGAAATTAAAACACAAAGAAAACCCCTTTGCATTAAAATTTGATTGAGTAATTAAATTGTGTGAATAATTGAAATGTAAATGCTATAAAAGCTTTCTATTTTTCTTGTTGACAAAAATATTTAAAGCATAGGATCCAGACATTATTCTGTAAATAGCAGTAAATAGCTGATACGTACAATATGGATTACTCAATTTTCTTTTGCCTGATGAACAGGGCTTCCAAAGCTTATTGTGGCTGTTTTGTCATTTATACAAGACATGCGGCTGCTGTGCTTTGCTTTTCTCGGTATCCCCTCCCCCCTCAGCAGAAACCTTTGAGCTTCAAACACAGATGTTACACTGTGCTCTTTGTGTGCATGTATGCCTATGAGTGTAAAACCATTAAAGAAAGACCACGTGGCTAACACGCTGGAAAACCAAAGCTGAAGCGCAGAGCTTGGCTTGTGACTTTATTACAGTGAGATGTTAGTGTGGACTAAGTGTAGGACTGATGTCTATGAACAAGCAGTGGTTTAAAGGCAGCTACGCTGCTTATTAAATCAGCCATTTAACGTAAGCAGCAATGGCAGTTTCATTAAATAATGCTATGATCTCTCAACCATATTCTTAACTAGTAATCTCCCCTTAGCAAAATACATAGCTAATCAACCTCCTAGCCTGTCAGTAAACTAGCAAGGGAATTAAATCCTGGAGGAAGAAGCCCGTAGCCCCAGAGGAAGGCTGAGTGCATGTTTCACTGTCGTCTTTTCAGCTCATCTCAGTGGTCCCACTGCTAGAATGTGCTCTGTTGTCATGGCAACCCCATCTCCTGCTTCCTACAGGAAAGATTAGCTCGTACTGTGCACTGGAGAGAATTTAGGGGAAGTCAAGCTAATCCCTGGGTGCACTGCGAGAGAAAGGTTGGACCTCGCCTGAGGGATGCTGTATCTGCAATGATAGAATTGGCCTGCCACAGACACTGGTATTTAAGTGGAAGAGCAGAATTCACAGTAAGTGTCAGATCCTCCAGAGAGGAATATTGAATGAGGTTTTCTAAGTCTTGGTGAAGACTGTCCCATGCCAACAGTGGAATGACAGCAGGAGGCTGTGTGTGGAATACCAATATGTTTCACCCGTTCAGGTGGTATTTCAAATATAGATTCAAAGCCTCAGTTCCCTGGAAACTAGGTGATAAAATTTTAAAACATCATCGTGAGATGTGCACCTAGAAACCTGAAGCATGTCTCATTTGGTGCATAAAGCTGAACAAGTGATGATGAGCATGCCTTACAAATTGTGTATGCACTGTGCGGCGTGCTTAAGAATTCCTGTGTGCTTAAAAATAAGCGGGAAAGCGTGAGGAAACCGATCTGTGTGTGCTGCAAACTCAACTGCAAAAGTGCTGAACTATCAAATTAAGCGAGAAAATTTACAACTACTGATTCGACCTTGTTTTTTCTTCATATTAAAACCCAAACAGAGAAAACATGAGCTATTTAAAGGTATAGTCATAATACAAGCTTTTCTTTGAGGAAAACGCATTTTAATGTAACTAAATTAAGGTGGTGTGTGACATGATGCAGCGTGTGAAATCTGTGTTTGTGTTCTTGGTGGTAGAGTTAAACAGAGGGGTATTCTAGCTATTCCATTTCTGGTTATTTTAATGCTCTGGCTTTCTTTGATATGGTCCTGTATTTCACTTTAATAGATGCTCAAGACTCCCAGTTTTAAACTAGACTGTTTGCAGTAGGATTTTAACTGTCTGCTTTTTATTACTGTCAGCTATTCCTAAACTTGTTTTTTTTCAACAGGGTTTATATGTTCAGCCTATGTATTTTTACATTTTCAGTATGCATGCCTTTTCTGTTGAGTTTTAAATAAAAAATAAATTTATCATTATTTAATAGTTATATATAGCAGTATTCTCTAACTTAGATCTATTTATGCATATATGTGTTTTACATGTATAAAATGTATGTGTGCATGTGTTTCTGCAATACATACGTGTATATACATATGCAGACAAATGGGGTCTTTGTTTTAATGAGGCCCGTTAGTGATTCATGACAATATAATATCAAGGAAATAAAATCCTGTTTTCACCTTGAAGGGTAGGTATTTTTCTTGTATCTAAAATGATTATTGTTGCAAAAACCTAGTAAACACACTCAGTCCGCTTTAAGAAACAGCATATGTTGTATTTCTGTGTGTGTTTATGAGTAAAAAGGGAAAGTGTCGTGACTGATACGATAAAAGAGCCCTGCGATGCCTTTCCAGAGACCTGGGTCCATGGAATAGGTAGTGAAGGGACATTTGATTTTTTCTGCTCCCTCCCAGGGCTGCTCAGAAAGTCACACATAAGCTCCAGATTTGTTAGTATAAGAGCACCCTTCCTGAAAACTTCCTTTTTTTGACCAGTTTACCAAATATTAAGAGCACTGATGATCAAAGACAATGTCTGTCTTCTTTGTTAAAAAACTCAGTAGTCAGTCATACACCTATTATATGATAGAGTATAGAAATAAACACAAAAGGTATGGAAGCTTTAAGCCATTATTCAGGCTGGCCCTTGAATCAGTGGTAGACATATGGGTGACAAGGAATCCACACAAGTGCCAAACAAAGCGGGGATTGTGGTAAGAGAAAATTCATCAAATAAATGTTTTTCACCAGAAAGAGCACTAAGAAATTATTGTCAAATTAAGTTACTGATTAAAAAGCCCCTTCTGTGATAAAATGACACAAGCAAGCATTTATTGGAGAGTTCATTGTGTATTTTCACCACCTCCATGAGGTTGTGTTTTAGAGTGACATCTTTTTACATAGCTGTTTACACCTTTTAAAAATTTTAGATGGTTAACTGCACAAAGCTTCTACCTTGCATGTCCTTTTATTAAATTAAATTAACCAAGATGTTGGATTTTTTTATCTCAAGGTCATGATTTGTTTCCCTTTTTATTCTCCAGCATTTAACCTGTGTGTGGGATAATGTTGGCTGGTCAAACATTGTCTCAACTTTTCCTGCCTTCTGCCAAATGTGTGATTTTGGGAAGTTGATCCAAGTCTTATTAGAACTGAGGTTTCACGAAGGGACTGGAAGTCCTTATCTGCATTTCTAGACAACTTTAAGCATCAGCTGTAAACAGGACTAACTGCATGTGAGGAAGTGCAGTGAGGTTCAAAGCATGCACCCAAACCCATAACCTGTGTTGTGTTCTCTTCCGAGAAAAGGATGTGAACCCTCCGTGTAGCAGTGGGACTGTATTACAGCGGGGCAGGTACAGTTGGCAGAGACCTCTCACGCTCAGGAGTCCAGGCCTCCAAACCCAAGGGAATTCCCGTATAAACTCTGTGTTTTGATTGAAGATAATTCCTTTCCTTGTTACCAGAAAGGAAAAAGCAGAGGTGACTCTACCGTATAAAAAAAAGCCAGGGTTCTTAAAGACCTGAAAATAATAGACGTAGCCTGTTCTGCCAGCGCTTCTCTATGGCACTATCTTGTTGGCTTCCCCACGGCAGTGGGTTACTCCTCTGCCCAGCCCTTTCTTTTCATCCCATTTTTGCCCAGAGTTTCTGCTCCCTGTGGGTTTTGCCCTCTTCCTGAGCTGCCTTCGCCCTGTGCCCGGTGTCCTGCTGCTCAGGCTGTCTGCTGGCTGGATGTTGAACTGTCTAACATGATGCTCTCCAGTCTGTCTTCTCCACGCACACAAGTAGCGTGATTTAATGTATGCACTGGTTCACCAGATCAAGCTTTTGAATTAAGACACCAATAAGAAAAATATTGTTAATAGTGTATCGCTCTCTTTCCTTGAATTTCCTTCTCACTATTGCAACACCCAACCCCTGCCCCCCCTCCCCCAACTTGTAAAGCACAGCTTCTGCCTGCAGCCTGAGATCTTCCTCCAGCTGGAATTCATGGGTAACAATTTGTCTCTCTTTTATTAAGATATTCAGGGAAAAATAGGTAAGATGTTCTGCACTTCCCGCGTGGTGCGCTGCACCTCACAGAACCTGGCCGTCTGTTAACACTCACAAATACGATAAAATCACAAACTCTATTCTGTCCCAGCAAGGATCTTGCTGCTGGTATTCTCATTACATCAATAACAGAAATCACAAATTTATACTATATGCCAACTTTACAAAGTATGTGTCTCTCCATGTCACAGATTTATCCTTCACAGTTTAGTAAGAAAACAGTAATAATCATTATATTTTTCCTTGGCTGCAAGGCATTTTGTTTCCCGAGGCATCTCTGCCTCTTTAATTCCTTTGAAATGTACATATATATGTTGTGTTTCCAAAGATGCTATAAATGGCCAGTGTGAAGGTAGCTAAAGTGGCCCTCAACGTTTCACTTGAAACAGGAAGTTTGAATCTATTGAGATTTTGTCTTTGAACATAAGCTCAAATATTTTGATTAATATGTATATTTTTCTTTGTTTAAACATATCTGCAAAGATTTAAAAAAATACCTTTTGAGTTGACAGTTTGGCCTAATTTGAAACAGTAATAGTCAGCCACATGGGTATATTCTGATTATTTTAAACCTCCTTTATCTTCCTTTTCTGCTCAAAAGTAAAAGTCTGAAGCCACTAATTGTATGTAAATTGCATAAATTTAATGGACTAAATTATTTCCCAGACAGCACACATTGACTCCTGATGACTCTAGTGACATCAAGATCGTATGCATGCAAAGGCAGATTTCAGCCCTGTGTATAGTGTTCTGGCCAGCTTTGTAGTAGTTAATTAAAAAGTTGTTTCTCAGTGCTGTGCTGCTGGCTTCGTGGCTTTCTGTGTCTGAAGTTCTCTCTCCTAGCTGAAGAGCTAAGCAAAACAGCAATGTTATTTTTCAGCAGGGCCAACTGCAAAGCAAGAGAAACCAAGATTTCCTGGGCAAATTCTCTGTTTCTAGTGGTAGTTGAGATACTACGTGCTGTCTGGCTGCCAGCCCAAATACTGAAAGGACTGGGATTGTTCTTGTGGCGGCTCCATTATTCAAGTTTTGTAGGCTATTAGACATAGCAAACTGATTTTTTTAGTCTTCTCCAGATGTCATTTGTAAGGCCGTGGCAGCAGATGTCTACAAGGAGCACGAGAGGTGTACCTGCACCCTCTAGGGCAAAGCTCAGGTTTATTTTCAATTTCAGATATCAAAATATCAAACATTAATATCAATAACATCAAAATTGCAATTGTAGTAGAAAGTTCTACAGTGGAAATCCAGGGTTTCTGTCATTCTTTTGCCAGAAGAGTCCACGTGGAGTTTTACAGGGGATAGGAGAATGAACAATCTTTTCACATGTAGTGCATTTTCATTTCTCATTGCAAATTTATTCTTGACAATAGATTAGTTATTGCATCCTGGTGTGGATCCCTTTAATGGTCTGTCTTCAGGTGGATAATCAGTCATTTTGAGTTTGTAATTTCTCTAGTCATTGTGGTTGAAATTGTTTTCTGAAACATGCTGAGGAGAAGATGACTACTGTATGTGTGGCTTGATGGCACCAACAGCAGCAATGCTGAGAGCATCTGTGATTTGAGAATGCTTCCAGCCAGCAGCAAAACAAATAGAATCTGATCAAAACTATGTTTTGGCTAGTCAAGTCCAAGTGCAAGAGGACCGTAATATTCACTAATGTCCTTCCATTCTGCTCTTTGTTACTATATAAACTACTGGAGCATGTTTTTAATGGCTCATATTGTGGTTACCACACGATGTAGAAATTACATCAACAGTACCAGTCCTTCTACGGTCTGCAGATGTGCTGTCAGCAAAAGTCCATTTCCGATACAAAAGCTCAGCCTTTACTCCCTGTATTTCATCTTAATTTCCTGCAGCAGCAGCTGTGGTGTTGAGTTTGGCAGGGACTTGTAGTGTAGGAAACTCCAGAAGCTGCAGATTTTAGTGCTCAAATGAAAAAGAAATGCATTTTGGGAGAACAGACAACTTGAGAATCAGGTGATAACATCTACATGAAAGTGGCTCCACACCAGTGACTTTCACCATGCTTGCTGAGTGATTTTTGCCATTTGTTAGAGATATTTCAGATTAGAGCTGTGTCAGGTGTTCTTCAGCAGAAGCAGATAAAGTTGACACTGAAGCAGCTCTGACGAAATGTTAATCTTCAAAGGCTTCTCAGGTTCAGCCTGAAAGACTTTGGACCAAAAATCCGAAAGGCTAGCAGAACATTTTTCCTAGGGTTGAGAGATGCAGGTTCAAACCTCTGATCTGAATCAAGTAGTGCAGTGAGTTGAATTTAGGTATTTTCTGCATCATTGGTAACTGCTCCATCTCCATCTATATGTGTTTTTCTCTTCTTTGCTCTGTTGATAATGTGTGTACAACAGGAGACAGACACGGACTCTGTATCCCGCTGTTCTGGGACTTCAGCTAGTACTGGGGAGACAGGATCAGGAACTGGAAAAACTGTATTTATCTGTTTGCATAAAGGGCAATGCCAAGAATATCTTTGAGGCATTACAAACTTTTCTAAAGAGGAAGCCAATATCCTTAGACTGCCTTCGAAATGCTTCTCTGTTGGAGCTGCTATGTTTGATACGGGGTAATAAAGAGTGGGTCTTTCTTTGAGAAAGACTGTCCTTTGAGTCCTCCAAAATGTTTTTGTTCATGTGTCGGAGAATCAAAGATGGTAACCATTTATTTGCTTAGACAGCTTAATTTTCTTTAAGTACCTGAACTGACAGATATAGTATGATCAGTCAGTTTGTGTCAATATTTTTCTGTATGTTGGACCCTGTCACCCTCACTTAATCAGGGGTAGTAAAATTATGCTTTCTCCAGATCGTTTTCTAATTTTTGGACCAATTCAATACCTGGCTCTGAAGTTTTCTGTTGTTTCCTATAGGCAGAATAATGAACAGTCTCAGAAGCTGTCATACCTGGAGCACCTCTAGGTGCCATCAGCAACCACCTTTTCCACCCAAATTTGTGTTTGAAGTGCAATTAATAGATTTGATTGCAGTGCATTTACCATAGCCAGCTTTCCCTTTGTTTTTGTTTTTGTTTTTTTTTTTCTTGTTGCATTGGTTGTATTATTTCTTCTGAAGGCTGTTATTTGCATTTGCAGAAAAAGACAAATCTGCTGCTTTTTTGTGAAAGAGGGCACACTGGGCATTTCACGCTGTTGGGTATCAGTATGATTGTTTGCTTTTGCACTGGATATACATGATAACAGCCCACCAAGATTGTAATAGTTACTGTAAATAACATTCTATTCATGATCAAGATTGATACCACAAGTTTCACTTTGCAGCATGCATAACTTTTTTACTTGATCCAATGGTAGCATCTTTCCACCCAGAAGCAATAAGCTTACCCTATTCTCAAACCAAGCTTCAGATCTGTGTTCAACTTCTAAAATTTTTTACCTAAACTTCTGGAAAACACAGTTCCTTCCTGTTATTTAGGAAGGAAGGTGATCAGTTTATGAAGGTGAAGATAAGAATTACAAAGCAATGACCTGAGATTTGAAAGAACTTCCCAGTGTTCTGTTGTTTTGATGGGCGTTTACAGTTTATTTAAGCAGGAGAAAGACCATCAGCAAGTGTTGCTTGTTCTCTGCATTGTTGTTTTCGAACACACTGTGTTTTCTAACTTCTCTGGAAGGTTTGGAACGTTTGCCATACTGTTTGTCATATAGCTGTTTCTGTTCCAAAATGCACATTTCAGTTAGACTGAAGTAGCTATACAGTGATGATCCCTTCAAAATGCAAAGTGTGTCATGGGTCAAATGATCTTGTTTACAGATTTTAAAAGGAAAACAAATTATGTAGCGGATTTTGCAATATCATTGTCCTTTACTTTGTTATTTAAGGTAACAGCAAGCATTTCTGTGAGTGGTCTTGCCCTAAGCTCCCCCTTCCTCACCGAGGTAGCTTTACAACAAAGAATATCATCTGTGGGGAGGATGCTTCGCTTACCAGGAGCACCCTGCTGGTTTCCACGCACAGATCTGTTGGGCCAGCTCAGAAAAGGGTCATGTCTCATTGTTTTGTGCTGCTCTTCTCTGTTAGCCAATCCCATATTATAAGGAGGCCAAATAGCTTTTACAGTTGGACTCTTTGGTTTGGTTTGATTCTTTCCGTTTCTAGTGCTCTGACCTTTAATAACAATCTGTACATAAATAGTTCTTGGAATTTTAGTGAGAATAAGACTGATTCACTGTGATTAAAACATTTGTGAATTTTGTTGGTAATGGTACCTCATCAATACCGTAAAGCACAGGAAAAGCATGTGCTGCCCATACTCTTGTGGGTGGACTGTCCCACTGCTGAATCCTGCTGGACTGCCAGAAGCCTTTAAGTGAACTACAAACATGGACCAGTGATTTTATTTCTTAAGAAATCTCTCCAGGCTGCAAAGAACTGCAGAACAGTTCATGGATTCTCATGGAAGGCTGGTATTCTGTTTGCGCTACATTCTGGCCTGGTTGAGTAAGCTGGTTTTGAGAAAAGCTCTCAGTGATGCAAGGGCAAACTGACTGACTTTAATGAGAAGAAAATTTTTGAAAGTTACTAAAATAGTATTATGTCCAAAAACTTGTAGTGTTTCCGTTGGCGTTAGCTTCTCAGAAAGGAACTGCAAAATGATCGTCTTCATGCAAAAGTTTTCAGGTGTAAATAGTTTGCAAGTTTTTCCGTTTTTCATTTACACTTTTGTTCACTGCACCCTCTCATACTTGCTCTTTTGCCCACCTAAGCGTAATCCACTGCATTGCAGTGAGAAGGAAAGTTCAAAAAGAGATGCATTGCTTAGTCAGGTGGTTTGACAGTGAAAATTTCAAGTCCACAGTGCTGGTGAGGAATAGCAGTGGATATGCTGGAACTATCTATCACACACTTTGGGCTTTGTGAAGTTTCTGGGTATTGAATCATAGTTACTTGTTTTGCCAGAGATCTTGTGCTGACAGATCATCTAACAAAATAATTATTGTCTTCAGATACATCTTATTCAAGTCCATATTTAGACGATGTGTGAACAAATGTTCAGCTATATTTTGGGAATTGTGAAAAATTTATTGACTTCAGTGTCTGTGCTGAAAGTAATTTCTGATAAGAAAAGAGCATATTTCAATTTTGCAAGTCAGACTGGAAGTCAGCATTTGTATCTGTAATGTTGTGAGGCAGCTGGGATTTGAAAGTGGTGAGTTTAACGAAGGCAGGAGAGACCCTGCTGTAGTGTTAATACCTCATGGGAAGTCTGCTATCTGCTGCCTGGTATCACCCAAATTGGTGGCAAAGACCTCAAATCATGGATGTTTGTGGACAGAGTTTTCAAATCTGCTGGTTTTCAAACAAAGTTATACTACATGATTCAGGATTCTTCTTTCTTGGGCCATGCAATTTTTGTAGTAGGAAAAAATGTTAACTGTTGTAAACTTCCAAACTGGTTCTAATGCCTTGCGTATGATAAAGCCTGTATATCTCTCGTGGCAGTTTTGCCATTCACTATGTGAGAGAGATTTTTCAGACTGATCAAAGGGAGGCCAATCATCAGTGCTGTTTATTTTTCTTCCTTTTGTTTTATGCTTTTAATTGTAATCAACATGCTAGGGAGAGTCCCGATATGCTTACGTTTTTTACCTTGGTGGCAACATTTCTATGTTCGGGTAAAGCTTCTCTAGCATTGACGACTGTTGTCACCTGTTGCATTCTTCTGCTGGTGTTTGGGCTGGTGCTTAGCCTTTGTAGATGCTGAATATTTTTAACTTTCACTTGATACAGTGAAAAATAAAATTGGGACAGCATAATGGATGTAACATTAAAAAAATATTGCTTACCAGATGGAGAAAGGCCATCAAGTCTGTTATCAAGTGTTGCCCTGTGTGACCAGAATGCTCTTTTCACTCAAGCGGTGAGGAGACCACTTGCTGTAGTTATCCAAGGCATGTTCAAATCAGGAAACAGTAATGTACATGCTGTACATGACATCGTTAAATATTTTAAAGTGACAGAGTGAAAAACTAACTGAATTGAAAAGGGATATATAATTTAAATCCCTCAAACATGCTTATTTACTCAAGTTTCCAATAGCAGCTTTCCAAGCTCTGGAATTCTTCATTGAATTTCTAAACTTACAGTCTACCTGTAACAGAATCCTACATGACTCACTGAAACTCTGTCTCAGCAAAAACATTAATTACTTCACAGTCATTACATAAGGAAGCAGCAACCCAAATGGAGTCCTAAACTTGGATATTTAGTGTTCTGACTTCTCAGATTCACTAACATCCAGTTTCCTAATGTATCAAGGAAGCTTTAGTTCGCTGTTGATAATGCTGGAACTCCAATGAAGTACAAAGGCTGTAAGTTCCTACTTCACATTCCACATACTTTTCTTCTAGTTCTTCCCAATTAGATGCTTATTACCTATTTTTAAGCTGAATTTCAGTATGTGAATATTAGAGGCACTTATTTTACTCTCTGCTGAGTCAGTTTTCTGCTAGGAATACAGCAGACAGGCAAATCCAGCCATTTGTGCTTTGAGTTTGCAGATTGAGTTTGGGGGACCCGTTTGGGTTAAATGTTGCTAAGGGTGTATGAAGCTCAAAGCACCCATTTCTTTCTGCTCTTAAGGCTTCTCCTCTCTTTCTCTCCCAGCTTTACTGATGGAGGGGGTGTGATGAGGCTGAGGTCATCCTCATCTGTAGTTTCATTGCCTTTATAGAGAAGCGGGCAGTGGGTTGCTGAGGGCACGCAGAGCTGTTAAGCAGTCTTCTGTCTTGGTTGTGCTCAGGGCTTCACCCTTCCAGAAGGAAGTACAGACTGATATCACTGTGTGAACCCACTCAACGCCCCAAAGCTGGTGGGCTAAATTTTAGACTTTAAAGGCCTTTATTAAAAATGCCAGTATTTGGGGTGTCC
>Ga0181612_153237_pt1 | contig 11649 bp, 6 predicted proteins | sample HoacroProtozoa21_FD_119630 | JGI IMG/M metagenome (GOLD analysis project Ga0181612, IMG submission 119630) | Hoatzin crop microbial communities from Cojedes, Venezuel. Combined Assembly of Gp0051906, Gp0051904, Gp0051908 | reverse complement strand
TCTCTCAGCTTTTCCTCAGTTCAGAGATGCTCCAGTCCCTTCATCATCTTCGTGGTGGCCCTTCACTAGACTCTCTCTACTAGCGTTACGTCTCTCTTGTACTGGGGAGCCCAGACCTGGACCCAGCACTCCTGGTGTAGCCTCACCAGGGCTGAGTAGAGGTGAAGGATCATCTCCCTCCATCAGCTGCTAACACTCCTCCTAAGGCAGCCCACAGTACCATTAGCCTTGTCTGCAGCAAGGGCACATTGCTGGCTCATGTGCAACCTGATGTCCACTAGGACCACCACAGGGCCTTTTCTACAAACATGCTTTCCAGATGGTCAGCCCACAGCATGGACTAGTGCGTGGGCTTGTTCCTCCCCACCTCCAGAAATTTGCACACTTCCCCTTGTTGAACTTCAGCAAGTTCCTGTCAATCCCTTTCTCCAGCTTGTGAAGGACTTGCTGGATGCCAGCGCAACCCTCTGGTATTTCAGCCACTCCTCACAGTCTGGTGTCATCTGCAAACTTGCTACGGGTATACCCTGTCCCATCACTCTGACCATTTGTGAAGATGTGGAAGAGGACTGGACCCAGCATTGACCCCTGGAGTACAACGGTAGTTACTGGCCTCCACCTCGACTTTGTGCCACTCATCACCACCCTCTGGGCCTGCTCGTTGAGCCAGTTCAGCCACCTCACTGTCTCCTCAACCAGCCCATACTCCTTCAGCTTCTCTATGAGGATCTTACGGGAGACAGTATCAAATGGCTTCCTGAAGTCTAGGTAGAAAAAATCTCTTGCTCTCCTTCATCTACCAGGTCACTTCTTTCATCTTGGAAGTTTCTCAAGTTGGTCAAGCGTTACTTTGCCTTGGTGAATCCGTGCTGGCTACTCCTGATTAATTTCTTGTCCTTCATGTGCCTGGAAATGGTTTCCAGGATTAGTTGCTCCATCCCCTTCCCAGAAATGGAGTTGAACTCACCAAAGTCTTAAATTACCAAATGCGTGCAAGTAAGTATTTAGTAAAGGGACAGACAAGACTGACATACTATTATATGAGAATTTCAAGCCTATTTTAGAATAATAGCCAACGGTGTCTTTTTATTTTGCTTGTGTAATTTTTTATTTTGCTTGTTTTTCTGGGGAGAGAGAGGATTAGTATAGAAGGCTTTTTAGAACCCTGCTGAACTACAGTATTTTTCATTACAGTTTGGGAGATACAGTTTGGAAAGTAGTAGCAGGTTCAGAGTGACTGACTGAGGATGCAACTGTAGCTGACTGGGATGGACGTTTCAATGACAGGCTTAGCACCAGAAAAAAACCCACAAAATAAACCTAGGACAGGTATTTCCAAGACTAACGTAAGGCATTCAGTACACCACAGCATGTCCCAATTACCTGGCAGGCATTATTTTGCTGGTCTGCTTGGAATAAATAGTATCAACCGTAGCTTACCTTTTGGGCTCTGTGATTTACGCTGAACCACAAGCACCATCTGAAAATGTTTTTCTAAAGTCAAAAATTCTATTAAGAATTTAAAATATTTTCGAGTTTAATTTTCAGTGAAACTTGCACTCTAACAGTTGTGAGCTGGCAGGTACAGATGGGATTCAAACAGCAAATTTAAAGGACCAACCAGTTTTTGTCCAGATTAAGCAGAAGTGATGCATAAGTACAAGTTTGTACAGAAGTTTTCCTCAATTAGTAAATATCCTTTATGACTTGAGATGACTAAGATGTGCATAAATTATGTGTATTTCTTCAGACAAAAGGTACATTATGTATCACCCAAAAAGTTTCACCTGTTTAACAATAACAGTTTTTTCAGTAAAGATTTTAATCAAACGGTCACTAAGCCCTATTTTATATGTGCAAAGAGGAATGGGACTTTGAAGTGACAAACCATATTCACGGACTTTCATTGACTTAAATGACATATGGAAGTGGGATGTCCTTCGCTTATGATCTGGATTGAAAGGCCGTATTTCCTTATACAACTTCATATTTGCTTCCCTGGACCAATCAAATTTTTATGCGGGACTCAAAGAGTTCAAAATCATGATAATTTGACCAGTGACACTTAGTATCCCACTCCTGGAAGCCTGTGTCTGGGCACATGCTACAAACAGCACCAAAAAAGGCCCCTAAAATATAATCCTGCATTTTACAGTTTTAAAAAAATTATATTATGTGAAGCGCTGCCCAAGACTGAATTCTGTATTTCCAACCAAAAAAAAACACATGCACCATTTCTGCAGTGAATTGACTTCCAGTAGCAAGAAAAAAAGTAATCCTGAAAAAGAAATCCTTGTTATGTTTTCATGCATTCCTGTGATTCATTATATCTATTATATGGTTAACATGCTTCACTACTTACATATAAATGTTTTCTGGGGAAAAAAGCTTGGTTCCATCTTTTATGTTATATTTCTGCACAGAAGTATTTAACTCTAATGACACTCTGTTTACGAAAGTTATAGCAGAACTATAAAACAGTTAGACATTTATGAAATTTATACGTACAAATTGGTTGAACTGAATTTATGACCAAACCAGCCTATGGCTTCTCCAGAGCAACAAAGGAAGAAAACTAAAAACCTTCACTAAGTTCAAACAAACAAACCCCTCAGAAAGGCTTGGGTAACATTTACTGTACCAAAACAGTAACAGTTCTACCCATGTGTGAAAACAGTAGAACTAAGCTAGGAATCAGGCATTTCCAAGAAAAGTAGACTCATGACAGGACAATCATTGAAAGTGGTTTTAAGCATCAGTCTTCAAGTGCTGTTGAGAGGCACAAACTCTAGTACAGATCCCTTTCATCATGACCTTGACACTCCCCCACCATTCTTTTATACTTGATTCTGTATTACTATAGCTACATGGTAAATTCAAATGCTGCCTACCTCTTTACCCCAACCTGCTTTACTGTTTGCACAGCATACACAGAAACCATAGTGGTATTTAAAAGACCAGCAAAATAAACTCCATGACAGGCACATACCAATATTTTAAACACCTTTGCTTCAAAAATCCATATTTGTGTATTTTCTTCTTCACAGAGGTGTCACCAATACCATGTGATTTTTGCAGTCCATAGATGCCTCAACTTCTTTAGTACTGAGACATACACACTTAATGAATTTTCAAGAAAGCTATTCTACAATAGTTATATCTGCAACACTACTAGCACTAAATACTTTGATTAAGATTTCTCATAGGGTTAAAATAATAATGAAATAAAAAGTCAAGTGAAGCTGATGCAGCTTTTCATTCTCTGAAATATCCTCGTATTTTTTACCTTCAGTGAAAAAAAATCTACAATGGCGCCTTCCTCATATTTTCACTAAATTACAGAAATGCCGGTGGGAAATGACCTCTGATGGTCATCCAATCCAACTCTAACTCAAAGTGAAGTTATTGCTAACATTAGATCAGGACAACTGTGCCTTCATCTAGCAAAGTCTTGAAAGTGTACAGGCACAGAGGTCCTATAAACTCTCTGGGCTACCGGTATCTGCTGCACTACCTTCCCAGCGGACAAGTTTTTCCTCATGTTCAAATCGAACATTACAAGCAATGATTTCTGGCCATTACTCCTTGTTGTAATAGCTGTCACTGTTAAAAGACAGCTTGGCTCTGCCATTTTTTGTAACTCTTCAAGTAGTTGTAGACTACTATTACATTACCCTCTTGGTCACCTCTTCACCAGACTAAATAAACCCAGCTCCCTCAAACTCTCTTTGCCCATCATGTACTGTAGGGTGCCGACTAACTTGGTAGTCCTTTGCTGGGACCTTTCTGGTTCTTCAGCATCGCTCAAATTGTGAAGCCCCAAAAAGGACACAACCGCTCAGATGTGGACCCAATAATGCTACACAGAAGGAAGTAACTTCCCCTGATCTGTGAAATATGGTACAATACAGAATTGACAACTACCAGAAATTCCAGATAAGTTGGTTTCTCCTGATCAAGGCAAAGAGTCACTCACTCTTTCTCCAAATCCAGCCTACATATGGTACAGTATCATAACATTTGATGACACAGAGATTTGTAATATTTTTTACTCAAAGACTTAAGCTCAACACTGACACTGCATTTTTTTTTGCTTAAACCCTTGAAAAAACAGGGAGGTGCAAAATCTTCCACACAGATATTCTGGCAAAAAGTAACTTCCAATTCATCACAGCCTTCCAGTATCAAAAGGTTAAGATACTCTGTCATGCATCTTTACTCAGAATTAAACAAAGCCTTTCGAATGAACTGCACTGACATGTTTAAAAAATACAAGCCTAAATAAAAAAACGTAAAAAGTAAAAAATCAACAAGGGCAAACTATTTAAGGAAATAAGACAGAACAAGAAAGAGTAAGGTCTCAACTGTAACAAAATCACTCACAACCTGAAAATATGTCAGGGAAAAGATCTGCAGGCCCTTTGTAGGAACTAATAACAACTTCCAAATTTTTTTTCCCCAATGAAATAATTTTGGAATTCTTCTCCTAAAATGGATGATCCATAGCAATGACAGTTTTGATTCAATTATCTTGCCCCTCTCAGTGCTAGAAGCAGCCCAAAAACTACATCCAAACATTTCTTTCTTGGCTACAGTTTTGCTCTTTGTCACAGCCAAAACATTTTGCAGGGACTGTCCTTACAGCTCTCTTTCAGCAGAAACAGCTGAGGTTCTAAAGGAAACCCAAATCAGCCCATCTACTCAGCTTCACAGTGGCTTGCATGAACACAAACCTGTACAGATGCATATATCAACATAATAAATAAGGTCTGGCCTATTAGAATGATATGGAAGTAATGGTAATCACTGTCTTTGTGAGGACATTTCTATTGAAATGAATTACAGATAACTGAATCTAATATACGATGAATTAAATCTTGAAAAACAACTTCAAAGATACAGGCACTGTAAGTACAGGACACTGCCCTTTAAATTGCTTTGAAAAACACTCTGCATGTTACAAGAGAGCAATCTGACATTAAGAAAAGGCAGACAAATAACGAATATTCGCTTTTACTAAGTAGTAACGAACCAATCACCTTTCTCTTCCTGAGAAATAGTGTCTGCACTTACAGATATTTGGTGTTAGAACAGCTAAGTAAAATGCAAGATATGCAAATCACACAGAAAAAAATAAAAGAAAATGCATGGGATGTGGAGAGAGCATCAGCAGAAGTGGACAGTAAAAGGTAACTATGATGTGAGTTGTAACAAATTCAGAAATAAGGAACATGATTTTTACACTTTTCTGTACCAAAAGTTCTGAGTATAGCAACTAAGAGGTCTATTTGAAAATAAGTTTATTTACAGATATTTTTATTAGACCTCAATGAGTAAGCCAGCTTCCGAGAGCATCAAGTGCTCTTCCACATGAATCCTCTAAATTGAACTGTAAAAACTAGTCTCTTTTATATCTAAAAATATTCAAGCTTTACATTTTCTTATGTATATTTTTAATTTTTTGTATCTCTGCAATATGAAAGCATAGTGAACTGTAGCAGAATCTGTCATCATGTAAAATAGCCAACATTAATCCAGTAGAGCATGCGGTCACTTGAACAGTGACAAGCTGTCAATATACTTCATTAATATGGTTGAATTACAACACTACAGAGATTGATGACACACAGTATGCAAGACCATGAATACTAATACTTGTATCAAATAGAATTTAGCCTAAATTAGATTTGTTAGCTGTCAGGCATTGTTACATAACATTATTTTTTTTCTTATCATTATTATCAAACCACTGCAGAGATGCACACAGACATAAAAAACACTTGAGAAGTCTGTGTCTATAGACACTTTGCGTATTGACCAGCTTATAGAAAGAATGCTATATTAGATAAATGTCTGCCTTGCAAGCTAATGGCTTCTTTATCCTATACCACAAATGCTCACGATAGTACCAATTGATATTCACAGATTAGCCTAGAGAAGCATCAGTTTTTCAAGCTTGATTGCTTTTGTTACTGTGGTAAGGCAGATACCATTATAAGAAATCAGCATGTTGTTTTAAAATGAATCGTTTAGACTAGCAAGTAGACCTTTTGAAACATACTCCACCCCCGCCACCTTAGAAGTTAAATAAATTGAAACATTGTATCAAAACCAAGTTAAAGTAACTCCTTTTAAAATTCAAGTATTTTCCCAAACCCAGTTTTAATTTAACTCTGTTTTAAGGCTTTGTTATGCCTAAATTTTCTCCCTAAATAGTATTAGAATTATATTGTCTCACAGATCACATGTAGACTGTTGCTACTAATACTACAGGATCACAGGATCATGTAGGTTGGAACGAACCTCTGGAGGTCATCTAGCCCAAATTCTTGCTCGCATAGGGTCTAAGTAGATCAGACAGCTCAGGACCTTTTGCAGCCCAGTTCTGAGCATCTCTGAGGATGCTCTCCACAATGTCTCCGTGCAACCTGTGGCAGAGTTTTACCTCTCACAGGATGAATTTTTTTTTCTTGGCTGTAAGTGGAATTTCCATGTTGCAACTTGTCTGCATGGCCTCTTGTCTTTTCACCGTGTGCCTACACGAAGAGTTTGGCTCGAATGGCTCTATACACCCTTCTACTAAGGAGTTGAAGATAGCACTAAATCTCACCTTAGCTTCTCTTCTTAAGACTAGACAAACCCAGTTCTCTCTGTCCATCTCTGTTGGACTCATGCCAGTACATCCTTGCCTTTCTTGTATTGGGGAAACCAAGACTGCACACAATGCTCCACATGTGGTCTCACAAGGAATGAACAGAGAGAATAATCACTTGCTTTGACTTGCTAGCTACACTTTTGCAACAGTCTACTACGCAGTTGGCTGCATTTGCCACAAAAGTACACTGCTGACAATTATAAAGATGAAGTTCTTACCCATAAACACATGTCATCCCATATGGGTACTTACGTGAAAGCACTCAAGAACAGACTTTTTAGATTTAAGCATAAGCGTGGAGGCATACTAGACCCTTTACCTTTCAGCACTCTATGTGTATGTGAAATTAATAGAAGGAATTATCATCAGCTCTCTCACGTGCATAATGTCCTGTGCTCTTATTCCTGTGCCTCAGAGAAAGACTGGAGGTGGTAAGTTGCACAAAGATAACATGCAAGACCAAAGTGGTCTTGCAGAGTGCAAAACCTTGAGGTAAAGAATGTTCCTGAGGATTAATCTCACCATTCCATTCCAGCTTACACTTTAACACAATTTACAAATACAACTGCCTCCCAGTTAAATTATCTAATAGTTATTTTATGCAAGTACCACCATCATGGACCCCCACCAATGTGTTTAAAGAATGCCACACCAGAACTATGCGAAACAAAATTTTAAAAAATTAAGAAAAATAAAATATTTGAAAAATCAACCTAGAACCTGGATAGAGGAGAGGTCCCACCAAAAAAAAAAAAAAAAAACAACCGCAGAAGAAAAGCAAAATTAAGAGTACACAAGATGGAAAAAGTTTGTGAAAAACAGGCTCATGTTCTTACATAAAGAACTTGCTCCACATTCACTTACGCATCTTATGTATCTTAACATTACAAATCTAATGCATAACAACTCTAAACCTTAAAAAAAAAAACCAAACCAAAAACCCCAACAACAAGCCACAACCAAAACCACAAAGCAAACCAAAAAAACCACTAAACCCAGAAAGTGTTTACGATCTGTTAACTCAACCACCTGCTAGCTTGAATCATAACTATAGCAATATGACACAAGTGGAACTGAAAAAACCACAATTTCTTAGCCTATGCCCAAGCCTTTTCTTTAGTTCTAGGCAGCAAATGCAAATCATCAACAGCTATTCTTCACTTTTTCAGTGGATCTATTATTACTGTTGGCTTCCTTTTTGTTCCTGATGTGCCCCTACTCTTGTCTACTATTTCTCCCTTTCAGCAATTCCTTCATGGTCCCAAAAGGCTTAATTTTACTGTCATGGAGCAAGGAAAGCAATACTCCACTAAAGGTAGAAATGTGTCCTAGCATCAGCAGTTAAGATAAGACTCAGAAAAAGACTAGAATACAGGCAGAGTTTCTTTAAAAATTCCAAATCATTTTATTAAAAATTCACTAGTTCAAAACGCAATTGTTTTGGTATAACCTGCCAAAACCATCATGCGGCTACACACAAGCTGAATATTATGGAAAGTGCAGCTCATATTTTGTTGGAGGGATAGGAAAAAGAAACTAGCAACAGCGTTGTCATACTTAAATTAATATCTCTGATAAAGTCTGAAGCAAGACCTGTGATTTACCTTGTAAATCAAACTAGCCATTAAGGTTTAAGACATTGTTTGTTGTAATTACCAACAAAAGTCATTAACCCTTTTTTGTTGCTGAACTCGGGTTCCTAAGGGCTTAGATGGCACAAGTGGAATTCCCAAAAAACATTACTGTACAAAAGAATATGATGTCCAGCAAAAATATACTGGACATGGAATCCACAGTGACCGTCATTCAGTTACCATGCTCTTTTTCATTCAGTATAAAAGAAGCACTTCATGCACGAGTTGCATATTCAACTTAGAAAAGACATATTGTTTTACCCTAAAATAGGAAATGTTAGGAGTTATAGCCTTTTATTTACACCATAGCAATTCTGCAGCACTGTTTTAAAATACTGACTATATGAAAAAAATACACATTTTTATATCATTTTGCACACTTTAGTCACAAGTTTTCACCCATTTTATAGCAAATTACTTGCTAAATCTAGACTAGTAAAATCAAAACTGATGTGTTCTTACTTTACTTTTGTCTGCTTTTTTGATTCAGAATTTTTTTCTTTAAGAAATTTATCCTTTAAAAAAAAAAACGAACAGAAATAGCAATGCCTTAGAGTTAGTGTAGACCTACTACTCCTTCTAATATTTATTATCACAAATGGACAGCCATAGGAACTACTAAAGATTAGAAATGTTAAGTTAAATCAAGTTAAATTTGAGTTAGAAGACTTGCTTTAAAACTTCTACAAAAAGTAAAACAGAAAGGATCTTGCAAAGCAATTAAAAATAGAAAAGGTTGGCAAATCAAAAAACCTGTCTGCTTAGAATTTGCTTAATTGTTCATTCTTACCTTCTGTGCTTAATCCAGGACTTGAAGTGAATTTTGCTACATCGACAATCTTTACAGCAAACTGTTGTCCTGTTTCCCTGTTGATACATCGCCGCACAACGCTGAATGGACCCCTGAAACACACACACAGAGAAAATGGCAATAAATAACCCATTCTTTTTTATGTGTTGAGCTACCACTCCATTATTTCTAAACAAAGTTTAGACTCCAACATTCAAGTGTAGTATTTACACAGAAGTTTATACTTATCATCCGTGTTGCCCATTAAACATAAAATTAATAATTTTAACTACAGACTAAAGAACACCAAGTAAGTTTTGTACTTTCCTATATTTAAGACATATTCTCTTGCCCTGCCACTTCAGAAAGGCTATACTCTCAAAAACCTTATGCAATATACTGACATGATTATTAAATTTCAAATGGACTTTATTTTGATGCATAATCCGGGATAGGGGGGAACCCAGAGGCAAGAAACACATTCTTTCTTTAATTCCTAAACTAGAGTTTAGAAATTACTACTTGAAACAACTGAAAGGATAGTCCTTCAAAACAATAACAGTAACAGAATTGTTGAATCTTGCTGTTGGTTTTGTTTGCTTGTTTTAAAAAAACTGGGTTTATTTTGAGCTTATATGACATCACTAGATATAAACAACCTCTTCTTTTCTTCTTTCAATACTTCAAAATTCCACAAAAGCATATAATTTTCTCTCATCTATGGCACTTTAAGAACCCCCACAAAAGTTACAGATAAAAAGATTTATTAAAATTAGTTCAGACAGATGTCAGTATTGCACTTACTAATAAAAATCTAGTTATCCACAACTGAAATTACATTTGCCAAAATACAAGTTAGAACAATGGCAACCTTTTAAAAACCATGACCACCAATATGCATTTTTGGATGCTTCTTTTAGTAGATGATTTAAGTTCTTGTAGCCTTGACCTAAAATATGGAATCTTCCATCCAACGTTAACAACAAACAATACAATCAGATAATTATAGTAGGTCAAGCTTTCAAACATGAAAAGTAAATAGGTTATGAAAACAGAAAACGATTATTTCAAGACTGCAATAGTTGTAGCAAATCAATTCTTTTTTACTGCTACTTATTTAATAAATGACTGACATGATAGTTCTAAAGAAATCCATTCTAAAGTCCTCTCAAAAAGACGTAAGGGAAAATTTGAGGATGGAAAGAGTCTTTGTTCAGAAGTTCATAGATTGAGTGAACATTCACCCGCTGAGTGAAATAAATGCTTAAATATAGCTCAAAAGACAAATTCTTCCATTTCAGCAGTGAACTGGAAGTAAGTTTACAGGTTTCTGAGCAATGAGATTGCAAAGTAACACAATTCTCAAAATAAAAGGTTCCCTGAAAAGGGAGAAATGTCCCTCTGAAGGCACTTACAAACCTTTATACCTGGCTTTTGGTATTCCTTTAAATACCAGATGATTTGAAGTATGTAATTCATCATACTACCAAACCTGTACTTCCATAGCTAAAATCATATTTTTGTACTCTTTAAACAACATACTTGCAAAGATTTCTTGGAATAGGGTCATTTCTGACACAGAACATGAATATCAAAACCAGTCAATGACTCACAATCTAAACATTCACAAACAAGGAAAATATTTATTAGCTCAACTACATGCATGTGAATTATGCTGATGTGCTCAAACAGAACTAACTACACAAGAACAGGCATGGCTTTTCCCCTCTTTACTTGCTTGTAACTCATGGTGAAATCCCCCATATTGATGGTTATTTTCTCCTCTGAATCCATGTGCAACTATTTTTCAGTATATGGTCCTTTACCAAGTTACCACAGACAATTTTTAAAAGAAGTTCGATTAATACACAGAAAACCACTCACATCTCATCTTATTTTCACCTGCGTGCCCGGCAAGATTGGAGAGCAGATCCTCCTGGAAGCTATGCTAAGGCACATGGAACACAAGGAGATCATTTGTGACAGCCAGCGTGACTTCACTAATGGCAAACTGTGCCTGACAAATCTGGTGGCCTTCTGCAACAAGGTCACAGCATTGGTGGACAAAGAAAGAGTAACTGACGTCATCTACCTGGACCTGTGTGAAGCATTTGATGTTGTCCCACATGACATCTTTGTCTCTAATATGGAGACATATGGATCTGATGGATGAACCACTTGGTGGGTAAGGAACGGGCCAGATGGTTGCACTCAAACAGCTGTGGTCAATGGCTTAATGTCCAAGTGGAGCCCAGTGATGAGTGGCATCCCTCAGCGGTCAGTATTGGGACTGGTGCTGTTTAATCTCTTTGTCAGCAGCGTGGACAGTGGGATTGAGTGCACTCGCAGCAAGTTTACCGATGACACCAAACTATGTGATGCGATTGCCATGCTGGAGGGAAGGGATGCCATCCAGAGGGACCTTGACAGGCTTGACAAGTGGGTCTGTGCAAACCTCATGAAGTTCAGCAAGACCAAGTGCAAGGTCCTGCATGTGAGTTGGGGCAATCCCAAGCACAAAAAAAGGCTGAGACAGTTGGGGCTGTTCAGCCTGGAGAAGAGAAGGCTCC
>Ga0181612_180741_pt1 | contig 11650 bp, 5 predicted proteins | sample HoacroProtozoa21_FD_119630 | JGI IMG/M metagenome (GOLD analysis project Ga0181612, IMG submission 119630) | Hoatzin crop microbial communities from Cojedes, Venezuel. Combined Assembly of Gp0051906, Gp0051904, Gp0051908 | reverse complement strand
GCATCCTCTCAGTGAAGAACCTTTTCCTAACGTCCAAGTTGAACTTCCCCTGATGCAGCTTCATTCCGTTTCCTCATGTCCTATCGCTGGCCACCAGAAAGAAGAGATCAGAAGCTCCCACTTTGCTTCCCCCCTTGAGGAAGATGTAGACTGAGAGGAGGTCAGCCCTCAGCCTTGTCTTCTCCAAGCTGAACAAGCCAAGTGACCTCAACTGCTCCTCATAAGTCTTGCCCTCAAGGTCTTTCACGATCTTTTCATCTTCTCTAGACACACTCTAATAGTTTTATGTCCTTCTTATACTGAGGCACCCAAAACCACACACAGTACTCAAGGTGGGGCTGCACCAGTGCAGTGTAGAGTGGGACAATCACCTCCTTCGACTGGGTAGCTATGCTGTGCTTGATGCACCCCAGGACTCTGTTGGTCGTATTGGCTGCCACGGCAACCTGTTGACTCATATTGAACTTGTCATCAACCCAAACTAACCAAACTCTTTCCTCAGGGCTGCTCTCCAGCCTCTGGTCCCCTAATTTTGATGCATAACCAGGATTACCCTGTCCCAGGTGGAGAATCTGGCACTTGCTCTTGTTAAATTTCATACAGTTTGTGATTGCTCAGTGCTCTAGTCTAACCAGATCTCTCTGGAAGGCCTCTCTACCCTTGAGGGAGTCTACAGCTCCTCCTAGGTTAGTATCATTGGCAAATTTACATAATGTACATTAGATTCCTGTGTCCGGATCATTTAGAAAAACATTAAAGAGTACTGGCCCAAAAAATGAGTCTTGGGGAAACCCCACTGGTGACTGGCTGCCACCCTGATGTAACCTCATTTACTATAACCCTTTGAGCCTCACCCATCAGCCAGATGCTCACCCAACAGATTATGGACTTGCCTATCTGTGAGCTGGACATTTTGTCCAGAAGGATACTGTGAGAGACAGTACCAAAAGCTTTGCTAAAAACCAAAACCACGTCTCCTGGCTTCCCTTGGTCAACTAGATGGGTCACCTTGTCGTGAAGCAGAACTTTCCCCTCGTTTACCCATGCTGGCTGTGACTGATGACTGCATTGTCTCTCAAGTGTTATTTAATAGCTTTCAGTATAACCTTCTCCGTGATTTTACCAGGCACTGAAGTCAGACTGACAGGTCTGTGATTACCAGGGTCTTCCTTCTTACCATTCTTGAAAACTGGGACAACATTTGCCAGCTTCCAGTTGAGTGGGAGCTCTCCAGACTCCTAAGACCTCGCTGCCACACCGTGGCCTGTTTGCCCACCCTGGTCATGGTGCTGCTGGTCTTCTAGTCATCCCCCGAGGCTTCTTTTATAGATGTGGGTTCTTGGCCACCCTTGTTGCCGGACCCGTCAAGGTCTCCTCAGCTGCAGTCACGCAAGCTGTGGGCTCCTGGTGGGTTTCTCTGCTCCCCTGAGGCTCTCCTCAGGAAACCTCTCTGTACACTGTTCTAGAGCACTCCACTGCCGATTGTACAGCACGAGAGTTGCTCGCCTCAGTGATGTGTTTGTACGTACAATTTTTTCCAAAGATGAAAGACCACCTACAGAGTCAGCTTTCAGGCGCAAAGGTGAGCCTTGAGCAGCAGAAAGAGGTAGGACTGTGAGTGGGGGAGATCAGTCATGCAGGTGGTGTGCATACAATGGATCACTATTGCACATAAGAGCGGAGTACCGTGTCTGTGTCTTGGCATCAGAAGAAGTGTCTATGAGAGGGAAGTAGCCAGAACCGCGAGGAGCTGGGATGCAAGTGCCTGCAATGCTAGTTGCTGTGTATATTCCTGGGAAAAAAGGAGAGAACCTATGCATTTAAAGCCTTCCCAGATAGAAGAACACCTGGAAAAAGAGGATTCACGTGGCTCCTTTCTGTTTGCCTGCCATGCTGCTAAGGCTGCATGAGTGTGAATTCTTGTTTCTCGCTCTGGCTGTGACAGCTTTGTTTCCCTGATTTTTATGGGTATGAGCCAGTGCTAGGAAACTGCATCAGAGATTCTGGACTTCAAACAGCTGCAGTCTGTGTGATCGTTGCTGTGTACATGCTGTGGGCTGCTTTAAAAGCACAAGGCTCACATTGTAATTGTTGATAGAGTAAGGATATGTCACCTTTGAAAAGACTGAGATGACAAGATTAAAGTCATCCCCTTTTTATAGTATTGGTCTTCAGCTGTGCTAATGCCATACACCTGCCAGATCATGCTTTTGCCAAGTATGGTATGTAGGCCAATTTTGTGAGGTCTGAGGCATTTGTTGGAGGGCAAATCCTGTGCTTTTCCAGGAGGACAGCAGAGGCACCGGCCTTGCTTCTCCAGGCCATTACCTCAGTTGTATCACTAAGTTAAAGCCAGAATAATGCTTGTATTAGAATACATGACATGCCAAGAACATCATTAGTGGTAAACCAAAAGATAATAACAGCTGGGCTAAAAACCTAAGTCATGTCGACTTGAGGTCTTGTGTGACTTTGAAAACCAGGAAATTCACTGTGATGACTCAAGCAACAGCCCAGCATGCCCTGCCAGGCCTAAATATCTCATCCTGATAGAGGATGATTTTTATGTACAGAAACTTGCATGTGCAGACCAAGTAATTGTGCACAGGTATAAAAAACCAAAGTAACATAAGGTGTCTGCAGGAGCTCAAGTAGACTACTCTCAAGTGGATTTCCTGGTTAGGTGTGATTCAGCTGTGACTGCTCTGTACTGCATCTTAAACTTCCACTGTTGGCTGTCATCTTGCAGCCCTCGGAGTGTTTAATCCCTATGGCATTAGATGTATTGTGTCATATTTCTGCTCATAAATCTGTGTCCCTTTACTGTGTGTTCATTCACTTGTTTTGCAGAAACTTGCCTTGTTGAACGGATTATTATACATGGACAAATGTCCAATCATATGACATGATCGTGATGAAAGGCAGTATTTTGGCTTTGTTCTGTAGGTTATTCACATGGATGTTTTCTAGACCAGATGGTCTGGCCCTACAAAGGTTATAACTCAGATCTTCAAAACTCTGTTGATCTAAGAGGAGTGGGTGCAGGAGAGGAGTGAGGGCAGAAGGAACAGATGTAGAGCATTTTTTGGGATAATTCAAGCAAGACAGAGTTTCAGTGACTCTTGATCAAAGTCGGGGAAATCATGTTTGACAAGGGAGATTCTGTAGAGTATGAGATCTGCATTCCTGGGGCACAGCCATCCACATCATGAGCCAGCCTGCCTTTCTAATGCCTCCATAAAAACTTTAACTTGGAGGATTTTAACAACTTGTGCCCTTGTCTTGCAAAGTACAGAGTATTGTGCAATGGTGCTGAGCCACCCTTCTAACATCCTAAAGGTAATGAGAAGGCTCTACAGGTGGGAAAGTGGTTGGTATAGAGATCAGGAGGAAATTATCTCTGACCCTTCTGTTGTAAAAGCTTAGGCAAAGCAAATCAAACTAGCCAATGACAAGTTTAAAATTAACAAAATGAAGCTGCTTTTCATGCAGTAGGTATTGGAACTCCTCTCTGAATATTGCTAACACCGTCATTGCCCAGAAGAGGACACAAGATTCTGTAGTCCACTTACGGCTTGGGCCAACACTGTCTATAGCTGGTGAAGAAAAGGAGGAAACACAAGAAAGGTGGCATGAAACAACCAAGTCAAGTGATCACTACTGTGTTTTTCCACAGGAAACCAATCTGTCAGAGGAGAAAACTCTAACCAGGAGCACCTACCTTCTGCAGAGGTGGTGGATTAGTTTTTCGTTATGGTTTACACTGGGACTTCTGTCACTAATGTGTTTCCAAGAGTATCCAGGCTTTCCCTTTGTGCTTTATCTGTTTCCCTTCATGCTAATAATCACAAATGCAGTAATGAATATGAGAAACAACTTTAGTAGATTAAGTCTATATTCTCCTAATAATGTTTTTTTCACGGTAACGACTTGCTCTGATAAAAGTGCAGAAGAATTATTATAGGATTTCTAATGACAATAAAACCTCTGAAGTGGCTTGGCTTATTAGAGATGCAGTGACTGCAAGACCAAGCATAGAAAACAAAAGCAGGAAGACAGTTAAGGCTCTGTGATAGGCTGCAGGGAGACCCAGGCTTAAAACTTGGATCCCACAGATTTGCTGACCTTGGGTAAAGCAACTAGTCTTTGTTCCTGTAAAGTGAAGCTGGAGAACCTCTTTCCCTCCAGGCTTTGTACATCTTGCCTGCTAGATCCTTCAGAAAAAGGCTTTACTTCCAAACTGGAGTTATTGCCATTTTTGGGGCTTCTAGAAAAGCTGTGGAAATCTACCCTGTTAGATACAGTCTTTCCGCATAGAGCCTTGTGCTATGTATCTTTACCCCAGGGCAGCTGAATATAAGAAAGGTCTGACCTGAAAGCTATGTAACCTTTTTACCCCAGTGTGGTGCTGCCAGCAGGGCTTACCAAATTAGCCAGAGTGCAGTGCCTCTGGGTCAGGGCTGGCTAGCATCCGCTAACTTGGGGCACAAGTGCAGTTCTGCCTGTAAAATGGGATAGAGTCTGATATTGCATGCTGGTTTGATGGCAAAGGAGAGTTTTTGCTTGGGTATTTTTAAAGGATGCACTTTGGGACCAAAGGGACTGTGTATGTGACATGGTTATAGGTAAGGATGAAGCTGAAAGTGGTACTTTAGACACACAGAGCTATAATAATATTTGGGAGACAGATCTCTGAGTTCTAGGGTGCAGCAAGGACCAGCTGTGCCGTAAGGGAGATGGAGCTGGGAGCAATACCGTGATTGGCAGGGCAGGGACCTCGCCAGCCAGGTGCTATTGCATAGCACCCCAGCAAGGAAGCAGAATGGGTCAGTGATGGTAGCCAGGTTCAGCTGAGAATCCACATCATCAGACTGGTCCACGGTTGATGAAGCAAGTCTAAGTCTAAGCCAGGAAAGTGATCCTGCAAGTCAAGGTCAGGATTAGCAGGGTGCATTGCCAGGCTGCTGCAGTGTAGTTCAAGCAGGGACCAAAGATAAGTTCAATACAAAGGAGGGCAAACAACCATCTGAACTTCTAGAAGAAGGATGTGCTCTCTGAGCACTTACATGATGTGAAGCTTGAGCTTACACGAACTAAGAATTAGTCCTTATTCCTACAACTTCCCAGTAAAACTGATTGTCACTCCAGGAGTTGATGTCTGTGTCCTTTTCATTACTGAAACCTTGAGCCTGGAGCAGGGAAGGTGCTCCAGTTAGGTTACAGACCTTGTTTGGGCTGCTGTGGTGTTCAGTCATTGTAGCCAGCTCCCCAAACTCTTAAATGCCACTCAGTTTATCCAGGGCTGGTGAGCCGAAGGGTGACTTCAAGAGCCTACGGAAGCAGCAGGAGCCTTTTCATGTCAGTATCCAGAATGGGAAGGAGTGCTCTTTCAGCAAGGACATCTTGACAGTAACAAAATGGGAAAATATCTCCAACTTTAGAGATACTATTGAATCTGAAATCCGAAAAGAAAACAAAACCCCAACTGCCCAGTAATTGGTGTTCCTTGGAGACAGTGGCTGTGGAAACATTGCCTCCTTGGGATTCATTCTTAGTACTCAGATCTTCTTAGTTTATTGCAGAATAAAAAATAATGTGAGCATAGCTCAGACTGACCTGGTAATGAAAAGTAAAAGTGCAATATCTGCAGGTTATTATTAATATTATTTATTATTATATCTTATTATTTTTTGTGCTGAGAATCATCTCTCTTGGGAACCATTCTTAGGTACTGACTTCATCTGGTTAAGGTCAACACTTCACCTCTCAGTCCAGCACTTTAACATCTGTATAATAACACCATCTGTATAATAACACCTCATCTATTTTATGAGGCTGTCATGCAGCTCACTGGAATTGTTTGTATCTCTAATTTCTTTTCTGAGTCTTCAGATTAAAATGTGAGGTGTATTCATGTTAGTATCTGTCTTACTACTCCGAGTATGTTCTGAATCTCATGTGTATGTGGGAAATTTCATTCTGCACGTTCAGTATTTTTGAGTCCTCTTAACTGTAGCTAAAGTACTTTCTGCACAGCCAGTGCACAACCAGTGGTTTGACGGAGTTCTTTTTCTTAACAATAATTAGAGGGGTTTAGATAAATTCTACGGTTTTTCTGTGACCCAGAATAACAGCTGCAGATTGTAATAAACAACTCGAAGCCAGGTTACATACTAATGGTACATCGTGACAGCTTAATTCTCAGCAGTGCAAGAATACTAGTATCTTGGGGTTTTTTCCTTACATAAATGTAGAAAACATTTATTTCTTTTCAGCATTGGCCCCTGGCTGGCAGGTACAGTGCTGGTATATAATGACATCTACTGGTAACCAGAAGTTTCCAAAGTCTCCAGCACTTTTTTTTTTTTTTTTAGAGGATTTCTCTGCCAGGACCCACGGTCAGTGTGGAAAGGAAGCACATGAGAATGATTTGCCAACTTTGTGCTTCTTCTTATAGAAGAGCTGGGGCTGGGGGGGACGGGACAAATCGCCTTGATTCTGTCATTGATAACTGTTGTTCAAACACGGGATGCTCCTGAGAGCAATATTGCAGTGGATAGGTATGGATTAGCTGCCTGTTACACGGAAAATAAAAAAGCTTTCCTAGTAGTCTGGAGCATACACTCTGCAGTGTATCTTGTAGACTAATGAATCACAAAGAGTTGAAGCATTACACAAAGCAAGTTGCTATCACCAGTCTATCAAAGGCATCTTAAGTGTCCCCTACCGCTCTCCCTTCTACACATTTTCACATTTATCTAGTTAAGCATCCAGATCTTCCCCTTTCCACGGATCAGAGCTGTTGCCAGGCTGAGTTTTCTTGTTCATGGCTGGGAAGGTGCAGATGCCTTGTTCATGGACTCTTTAAAGGTGTATGGGCGGCGTGGGGGCAGGTGACACCATGGCAGCACCATGCTGTTCATTACTTGCCTAAGTACAACCCTGGATGTCTTTAATTTTCCCTTTGGGTCTCTTACCCTTTTTCTTAACCACTACCTAGAGATTTTATATCTCCCAATGTCCACAAGGCCTATTGTCTATGACTTTGACAGAAAGATGGTGATTTGTGTCTCAGACCCTGCTGGGTAATGAACGTGCACACAGTAGTGAGTGCCACATGAGGAAAATGTTGGGTTTTTCATGGCATTCATTGGGTTTGCTTTCCTGGTGAAACAATGTACAGACCATTAGTGGTAGTTATTTCAAGAGAATCTCATACAGCTGGTGTTGTGAGTGGGTTAGGGTCTCTAGAGACTCAGTTTGTATTTCTGTCTCTATATCATTGGCTCCATGGGGGATCTTGGCCTTAGCTTTTCCCCTTCTTGCACCTCAGTGTTCAAGTAAAATGGGAAGAAAGATCACGATCTTTGTAATGCACTCTGAGATGAAAAAGACCTAGGGAGCAGCAGCACTTCATAAACAAATATGACTCTTTGGACGAAAACAATTTATAATTTTGGCGAAGACTTGACTGAGCAGCATCAGGTATGTTTGGCAGTCAGCAGAGGCATATTGCTGCAAGTTATAAAGTACGTGGTGATAGATCTTAAGGCAGGAGGATGTCTCTAGTTTGACCATGACTTTTAAGGAGAGATGTGAAGAAATGTTGCTCGTTTCAGAGAGCAATGAGAAGAATGATCAGTGATTTTGCGAACTTAACCAGCAGTGAGAGACTGAAATGAATAGGCTCTGCAAGAAAGGGAGAAACCATGGACTAGATAATGTGGTTAATCTTGAGGAAAATCTTTCTACATGTTCCAGTGAGGTGCTGGAATAAACTCTAAGGGATAAATGTGGAATAGCAGTAGCAGCAGATGTTTAAGAGCAGTTTGGCACTGGAGTTTGGAGTACCCTGGAACGGTATTCCTCTGCCCTAATGTGCTCTTCTCAGAGCTACTGAAATTTTTGAGGGATGTGTGGGTGTCTGAAGCATCAGGGACTTCCCAGAAACAGAGCAAGATGAATTAACAGTTTTTTCTCACAAGGCAAAATATCAACCAGTACGTAGAATATCATTCACAAGACCAGAACTATTTTCTGTGTGCTATTTATAGACGTAAGAACATAAGTTAATCAATGTCATGATACATGACTGGGTTATTTTTCTACTTCAATGAACAATTCTCCTCCAGCACTTGGCAAGCTCTTTGTCTGGTTCTGAGAAGTGGCAGGTGCCAGGAAGGAGCATCAACTTGTACTTTGAGACAAGGAATCTTGCAGAGCAGAGCTGTTATGCTTTTCATATTTCAAAGTGTCTGAAAAATGGGTCTTTAATTGAGGACCCTCTTGCCTCAACCATGCAAACAAGAACAACTGAGATTTCAGGAACTACTGATCTTACTTCTGGGAATCCAACCCACTCTAGTCCAGTTTATTTCTCAGGTTATTCCTCTGTGTAGTGGGATTGTGATACCAACTGATTCCAGGTATCTTCTACCTCTCATTCAGTATGTTCAATCATAAATATGTCTGCAAAATGTTTGACTGTTTCTTAATTTGAAGATTTCAGCAAATGACTGATTGAGTAACTCTTCTAGCTGTTGACCAGAAAGTATTTCTAACACAACAACTTCCCCTTGTACTCACTTGTGCTCTGTTTGTTGCAGAGGTAGATGTTTTGTTCAAGTAAATACTCCATTTGGGGAAGTCTTGATTGCAGATGAACCATCAGTTCAATAGTTGTCAAACTACTGTGTCTGTCCACACCAGCCTTTCACCAATTACTTACGTATTGAGTGAAGGAGTGTCACGGTTGGGATGCAGCTGATATGAAGCTAATGAACAGGATCTTGGGTGTCAATGATAACTTTGAAGTCTTTAGGAGATTTCCAGGCTACTCTGAACTCCACAGTGATCTTGATCGGAGTATAGCTCTTTACTTCATCAGTAAGGTCTAGTGCATCTTCACTTCTGCAGCGCCAAGTTTATGGGTGACCACGTGTCAAATTAAAGGCTACAGAGCTGTTATTTCACCAGTTTTGATGGAAAGGTGGAGTATCAGGTTTTTTTCAAACAGAGATATCTGTTGGCGTCCCTGAAAAAATGAGGCACCTAATCTCCTCAGAAGAATGACTAGGATCATACAATGAAGGGTCAGAAGGACCCTTCTGGTCTCATGATAGGGTCCGTGACATTCATGATAAGGTTCAAGGGTTCAGACACCCTTGAAAGACAAGTCCCCTTGAATTTCTCCTTGGGAAGTACCTTTTGCAGAAAATTGATTTTTGTGCAACGCATTGAATAAAATCTTTGACATGTTTGCAGTACAAAAAAAATGCCTGTAACTATCATTTAACCCAGCTGTCTGGGTTTCCTGATAGACTAGCCAAACTTATGACTTCTACTGACCCCTGCGTATCATATCCACGTGACCTTTCTGTTTATTGAATCAGAATTTAATACAGAGACCCAGCAGCGAAAATTTTCTTCTTTTCTTAGAATGAACTAAAGTGAACTTCGTTTTGACATGTGTGTCTTATTTCTGATGGAAGCAGAAGATAATGCCAGTTTTGGTGTCACATTTGGCAAAATATTAATAGGGTCTTAGCATTATTAAGTGAATAGAATCCTGCATCTGTGGTGGGAGAACGGCATTCATTTCTGCTGCCTGCCTGGTCAGCAGCTTTTGAAAATGGAGCTGGGTTACATGTATCCACTGCAGCTCTCAATTGATGTGCCGATCATCCTTGACTTTTAATGAAACCTTTGTGTTTGCCTCGCCATTCTAAAAAAAGACACACACAATATTTATAATATTTTTCAAGAAAATATTTATTTTGTATAGCTGCTGGAGACAAAGTTGTGAAATCTTTCATTTCGTCCTCCTCAAGTTAGTAGCTCCTGAGTGGAAAAAAGCTAGAAAAGAAAGGTATTACATCCTTCCAGACACTGGTCTCTTGGAAATGTTCAGACATTTGAACCTGAAGATCACACTGAACTTGCAATATCTCTTCTGTACTCCTTCACTTTTCTCATCAAACAGTGAAAACAGTTCAGCATGTAACCATGGATCAACAGTAGGCCACTTACCCATGGTCTTCTGGTTTATTTTTTCTGAACATTAGGTTGCCAAGTTAAATGCAGGCCAAAGAGCCAGGAGATAGAAAAATTAAACTTACGGTTAGGTCACTGACCTGGAACGTAGGAAACCTGGACTGAGCTTCTATCTTTATTCCAGACTCTGTGACCTTCCATATGTCTTCTACTTAGTTGTGCCTCTGACTTGTCACCCTCATGAGGTGAAAGCAATATTACATTTGCTCTAACTTCCTTCTCATTTCACAGGGATGCTGTGAAGTTAATTAACAAAAGATAGAGGTGTGTTAATGGTGAAGTGGTAACACTGAGCAGTTCGGTTTTGCTTCTGTTTCCATATCATCTTGATGCTCTTTTTCTATTTCTCTTCAGCTCTCGCTGTTTTGTCTCCTACCTTGGATATAGATCCCCCAGTCTGTGCAGCTGTCAATATGCTGGGTGTGTGATTCATGGGGTTCTGCTTGGCAGATTTTTGAAGGTCTCCCAGTGACACCTTTATTGACGTTATATGAAAGATTGGAAATTTTTATTTCATTTTAGGGTTAGAAAAGTGGCACTTTTGTGTTAGATGCAAACCAGTTTGGAAGAGAAAATAAATAAAATGTATAGAACTGACCTGAGAATGATCTATCTTCTGTCGTCGGCTCTGTAAGCTGAAGGACAAGTCCAGTGATTTACAGAATCTAACCATGTGTTTTGGACTGATTTTTTCCCCATTATTTTCTTGTTTAGTTTCCTCTCATTTCCATTAACATAGGCCACAACTCAGAGTTTGAAATAAAATATGTGATTACAGGCCACAGCTGTTCTCAAGTTGGAAGAAATATTTGTAAACTTGGCAGCTGCTTAAGGAGCTGCAAGTGGAGTAAAGAAAAGCGGTTGAACTTGAGTAGATTGCTTGAGAAAATCCTTGAGGGATTATTTCTTTGTGTGTTCCTGATGTTTCTCTAGGTTCAGGTAATACTGAATTGTTCTGCCTCTGTACCTTTCCGTATACCTGCAGATCCCTTCCTTCTCCATTTTAGGTGCCTTTCTTTTCAGAGAAATTCTGCTATGAGGCTGGATATGGCAAAATCCCTGTATTAGTTGTTCCCACTCTGAAGAAACATATGATCTAGCAATTAAGGTTATGTACTTTGTAATTTCTCAGTTATGTCCACTCAGCCATAGGAGGATCTACATGAGATGTAGGTATAATTTGGTCACAGACCAGACACATAATGTTCAGGCTATACTATGGAGTAGTGAGGCTCACTGTAACCCAAGTGAGGTGAATTGTTGGATGATATGCAACAAATTAAGCTATTGGTGTTTATGGTGAGCATGTAACAGAAGATTTTTTTAAAAAACCTTCATGACCATGGAGAGATCACTAACCTAGAGCTGTCATGATCTGGTAAATCCATGCGACACTGGTGTAGCAGGAAGACATCCTTGCTCGAACGTAGAAATATGATAACTCTGCTGATGTACACAAACTAATAAAGGAACCCACCTGGGGGTGTCTATACTTCCTCAGCTCACCTCTCTGTTTTTAATGGATGATATACTTGAAGCCATAGAGAGTATCTTTATTCTTCATCACAGAATCACAGAATCACAGAATAGTAGGGGT
>Ga0181612_173277_pt1 | contig 11650 bp, 12 predicted proteins | sample HoacroProtozoa21_FD_119630 | JGI IMG/M metagenome (GOLD analysis project Ga0181612, IMG submission 119630) | Hoatzin crop microbial communities from Cojedes, Venezuel. Combined Assembly of Gp0051906, Gp0051904, Gp0051908 | reverse complement strand
TCCTCTATTGTTTCTCTGCCCTAATCTGATGGCAAATTATTGAAAAATATGCACATCCTCAAGATTTTCAAACCTCTGTGTGGATACAGTTACAGATCAACTCTGCTTTTGTCCCCAGTAGAGAGCCACTCGCTCCGTACTGTGGGCTCTGATACTTCAAGTAAAAGCGCGCTCGTTCTCTGAAATCCATCACTTTTCTCCTTAACTCTCGGTTGGCTTGTGCAAACGTTTTGGAGGTAAAGCAAACTTGCGCTTTGCTGGCATTGCAGCTGGCAACACGTAAATCTGGCTTATTGATACCTTGTAGTGTTAATAAAACAAGACATATTTAAAGTAATCCCAAACGCCAGTAGGCTTAGTGACATTCAAGCATGAGTGATGCTGTCAGTTCATCTGCAAACAAAAGCGGTACATCTTAATTTGTCTAATTACGCTCTGACATGCAGACCAGCTGCTGCTGTGAACAAAAGCAGTTGATCGCACCATTTTATTAATTGCATATTAATTGCCACATTCATGTTAACCATGTGGGAGACAGTGGAGTGAAGGCTACTTAGTGGTGGAAAAGAGAAAATGAACTGGAAGAGTGGTGTCTTCAGAGAGCGGATCTCAGAATGATAGGGTGCCTGGGGCTTGCTGATGCGATCCTCTTTTTAAAGGGAATTTTTATTTTTTTCTGCATGCTAAATGATTGTATTTGAGTAGAAAGGACTGTGCCTTGCATGATGATTGTGTATTTGTGAAAGTACTACTGTTACCAGCAAGCTGGTACTGAACATGTTGGGTAATTTGTTGAAGGCAGCCTTGCTGGCATGTGGCGCTCTGCCTTTGTCTGCCTGCTGTGCCGATGGATGCGCCCGTGCTGCCTGGAGTCGCTTGCCACGGGAGCAAGGCTGGAAGACTCAAAAGGAGTCCAGAACTTGCTGATTTTTATACTTTATGCAATTTTGCTGCAAGTTTGTGGTCTTTTTAGAAAGCAGTGGCAAGTCTTGAGCAGAACCGGCTTGCTTAGACTGAAAAATAAAAGCCCTGACACAGACGGGTTGGCTGGTGTAAAACACCTACAGCAACAAGTAAGCGGTAGTGGGCTGGCTGCTGCATGTACCTGGCACCAGGTGACCTTGTAGGATGTTGAATGATGCTCTTCCTGAATGTGAGACTTTAGGAAGCTGCCCTCAACTTCTTTTTTTCTCCTTTATTTTCGTGCTGTGTGAAGGGAGCAGCCTCTCTTGGCGGATGCGTGCAGTTCCGCTGGGCAGCAGGTGTAGGCTGGGAGTACACACGCAGTGTCTTCTCTCACCCCAGACTGGCATTATCACGGTCTGCAGAGCAGCTCCTCCGGCAGCACGGCCGTCTCCTGCCTCTGGGCAGCCGCTGGCCCACAGGCAGGCACCCACAGCAGGGACAAATGATATCATACGTGCAAAGGACACTTACTGAAACAAGACAGAAAAAACACCCAAGGTCTACCTTGAGTGTGTTTCCCCTCTCCTCCCCTTCACACCTCTTTAGGAAGGCGAGCAAAGCCCTGTGCTGGAATTTTTAAACCTATGAAGTGGCAGCAAGTTTGGCAGGAGGAACACCCAGGGGCAGCTCATTGCTTTCTTAGAAAAGAAGTGATGAGTTAGTGGCAGATCAGATAGAAATATGTCTGTGTGAAAGGAAGCACAGGACGACCTGGAATATGAATGACTTTGAGAACTCAATCTTGCCAGTTGATTGAATCTGACTGCTTGGGTTTTCTGGAGTATTTCAGCATTAAAGGCTTAGTCCCACCTCATTGCCAACAGATGGCATTTTGCTTGCATTTCCTAAATGTCTCGGAAGAGCTGGATTTGGGAGAGATTGGTTATTTATTAAAAAAAGGGAGAGGAGGGGCAGGGCATGGCCTTTTTTTTAGGTAATGTAGTGTGCAAAACAACCAGAACAGAAAAGATGTTTCAGACTGAATTGGAAAGCACAAAAGGAGGCACAGGGATTGCACAACTAAGAAATTACTAGTAAGCAGTTGAAAAGTAAATCAGATCTGATATGTTCTAAGAATATGTAGTGCAAAACAAACAGCAACAGTGACATTCTTGTGCCAAAGCAGAATTTGGGGCAAAAAGGGGTTGTTTTCTTGGGTTGTTTTCGTATCAGAAAAATGCTTTAAGTGGCTCATTACAATTACATCTCAATTGGTGCTGTAATAGGCTGCAGTGGGATCTCGATTGTGGGGATGATGCATGATTGGAAAGACACAGCTTGCATTTGGGATTGCAAGCGGTGCCTGCCATTACAGCAGTTACAGGGATGGTGCCTGACTTGTGAACTGACCAGTGAGTCATTGGAAGAGAACAAATGCGAAAAAACCCCACGATGCCACTTCTCCAGTCACAGCAGAAGAGTATGTAATCAGCCTCCCTGTGTCTTCTGTGCGCAGGCAGGCAGGCAGGCAGGCTGTGGCCTGGCTATTACTAATTTAGAGGCCAAATTCCCCAAAGCACTGCTCGTGGCTGTTTGGCTGCAGCCCCTGGCTTTTGTTTGGAAACTGCTTTCAATATGCTGGCGGCCATCTAGGTTACTAGTGAGGGCTTGTCCTCATCAGCTGAGCAAGAACTGGAGCTGCTGGAGACTAGGCTTGTGAAGAAGAGAGAAAAACTTGTAAATATTGTGGTTGAAAGGCAAATTATCGAAGTATGATGCCTTTTCCATGGGAGTGCTCAGCTACCCATTCTGCGAGGGGTCACTAGCCTCGTGCTGCTCATCCCAAAGGTCGCATCCTGAAGGTGTCATGCCCTGTTCATCTCATTTCTGATCTGAGCCACGATGAGTATGGTACAACTTCTCCTCCTCTGGTTCAGTGCTCTCATTCATTCGTCCACTGTCCTTTGGGCGATTTGACAAGGAGTATAAGAACAGTGAAATCTTACACCCAAGGGCTGCAGAACGTGTTTGTCGTGGCCTAAAAGCATCGACAGAGGTTTGTAAAACCATTTCTCTGCAGTTTCACAGTCTGTTCCAGGGAGGTCTAGTTAAACTTGTAGCCAAGTAGCATCTCCAAAGAAGGTTTGGCACCTCTGCTAACTGAATGATCCCTCATGGTTGTTCTCAGCATTGACTTTTAGTTGGCTTGGCCCTTCTTTTGTTTGTCAGACGTTTGCCACAAACACGATGGCATGGCTAGACCAGGGGCAGTGGGATGCTGTTTGGTGAGTTGCAAGCAGGTCCCCAAACAGATGGAGGTAGCAGTGCTAGGTTAAATAATTAATAGCATCAGAGAAAGAGACACTCTTTTATGTCCAGTAGCTGAAGGTGAGCACAAGTTTTTTCCTGTGTGTGATGCTAACCTTGTCCTATTAGGTTTAATTAATCCAAAGAGGAGCAGGGTACTAATTGCCCTGACATGAAAATAAATATTTTCAAAGCCTATATGAACATAGTGTTTTAATTTCTTCATTTCTGGAGCAGAGTGTATGCTCTGTACAGAATATTAAACGTTGTGGGATGTGTCAGGTACTTTTAATGGCTGTAGTTTCAATGAGATTCTTCAAACCAGCCATGGTTTAAAAACAAAAATGTAAATTGAGTTTTTGTGTGCATCAGCTGTAATGGTTCCTGGCGTGGTGGCAAAGCAGGGATCCTGCTAGGTGATGCTTCTGTTGAACTCAAATGGACTGGGACTGAAGTTTGTTTAGCGCTGCATTGCAGCAACCTTAAAGGGTGCCAAAGGCTAGAGCTGCTTGTATCATTATCCATAAAGATGGGAAAAAAGAAGAGGCTGATTTTGGGAAAATATAGCTGTGGTTTTATTGATTGGTTTTCCTGAGGGTATAAACTATATTCACATTGACTGTGTTATTGATCTCCCACCTCCCTCTGTATGTTCAAATTGGATCTTCTGCTCCGGGGGTCAGCCCTGCCCAGGAGCCGGTGGGAAGTTTCCCACCTGACTCTTCCCGACTGCTTTTAAATCGGGCTCCTGCTCTCTTCTCAGGAGCTTGCAGTGTAAAACGTTACCCAGTTCTGATTCTGTAATAGGTCGAGTTGTCAGTAATTGACAGTCTTCTGGACAAATCTGTACTCCAAAGTTGAATTTGGAACGTTGTGTGTAGTTTAAAAATGCAGCTGCTGGGATGCATGGTAATTTTATTAACTGTCTTGGGATGGCAGGATTGTTTGCTTGGTACGAGTTAACTACTGATGTTTCTCTGTCTTGGGCTTACTGTCATCTTAATGACAGCTACTGGGAAGTTTCAGGAGTGACCAGCTGGGCAGGACAGTTGACTGTTGCAAACTTACTGTCTGGGCTGGAAAACTCATGGTATTTCTGCACAGAAATTTATTTTTAGGCTCTGCCTGGTTGTGTCTGTACTTGTTTGTGAGGTGTCTCCAGTTTCCGATCCAGTGTTGGAAATCTCCAAGTCGCAGTATATCTCCTGTTGGCAAGATGATATTTTTAGAAGCCCTTCCAGAAATATATTGGTAGTTTTAGTGTGTGCGGTGTTGATCTGAATCGTGGATGCATGCTTGTGTTTCAGTTGACTTCAAGTGAGAGTTCACCACTGGAAGAACGTTACTCCGGAGACCTGATGTCTGGTTACAGAGCGTGTGATCTGTTCGAAGCTGAAGTGGGGGTAATGGTGCCGTAGCTGCCCCCTTTCTAAGGTTTTCAGATATAAACAGTGAAAGTATTTGAAGAAGTATTTTTAAAAATAGCGTCAGCTGTCTCAAGTTTTACACTTCTCCACCAACTTTCCAGCTCCTTCAAATTCTCCAACAAAATACAAACTTTTCTACAGTTTATATTTTGTGCTAAGTGGGGAAACCAAGGATACCAAAAGAGACGTTTTTGCGATTAAAAGTGGTATCTTTCGTTGTAAATGGTGTTAAACCCCTTGTCATGTTGCAACTTTACTGTTTGTTTGGTTTTCTGAAATTCTCCAGCCATATCAGGGAATAACTAGTTTCTCTAAAATACAAAAAAGTGTAGATATCTGCAGTAGGGATCCCGCAGAAAACAGTAGGGATCTACTCCTTTCCCTTTCTGTCAGGAAATGGAGGTAGAAATGGCAGAGTGAATGCAGGAGCGGAGAGAATCTCCATTTTTCAGTCTTGTTGGGGATTACCTTTTGATGAAGTAGATGGCGATGCCTGTTGGTTGCTTAATGCCCCAACATACTTATTTATTGAAACCATTGCCATGATATTAAAAATTGTGATAGTTGTTGTGCTGACTAGTGCTTTCTGAAGGTGTGGCAAGGCATTTTTTTCACAGTAAGCATCATTTAAACTGTTAGATGCATTTTGCTAGCGATCCAAAGAAATGCAACTATTCAGCTGTTAATGTTGACTGACCACGGCATGTTGTGAGATTTGGGCTGCTTGGTTGTGTATAAGTAATAACAAGGATGTTTGCATCTCTGATGATTTTAATCAAACAGGTGGTAATAAAATTTTAAGTTGGTATCCACATTATAAATTTTGAAAGCTCAAGCAATTAGTATGAATTTAGGAGGCTATCATTTCATTAGGCTTTATTGAGAACTTCTGATAAGAAGATGCTGATGGCACAAATATAATCTTAAAATTTGTCTTCAAAATCAGTTGGTATTTGATCATGACTGAGAGCCACACGCCCATGGCCAGCCAAAGACATTCTCTGGAGATGCCGTGGTGCAGATGTTTGTTCAGTTGTTGTCTCAGGAGCTTAAAACAGGTTGGTGAATACTGCAGCAGCATAATTATGGGGTGACTGTTATCTGGACTCGATGCCTTACCTTAGTTTGGAGAATATTGTTTTTCAGGGCAGATTGTGCTATTATTTAATTGGAACATGCCCAAGTTTTCAGATTTTGTCCAAAATCTTAGGGCTTTAGGGACAAACCCAAATGTCACAATAGCTGAAATCCAATTATTATTTTGTGAACCTTAGCTTTTACTTACTGTTTTACTATTGTGTTGTGCAGATAACGTTTTCAGGTCAAGCTTTTGAAAACTTTTAACTAAGAAATAAACCTTTTTTTTTCAAGTTGCTACGTGAGACAGCAAGCAGGTGCTTGATGCTTGATTTTGGCATGCGCGGTTGTATGATCATGTGAAGGTTGGCATTTTCCAAGGAGCTCAGTTTTTTTCATTTATAGATTGCAAAGTTCTTAGGAAGCTAGAGGATGTGCTGGCCTGATTTTAAGAGAGGGTGCCTCCAAGCTTAAATGAAACTCTCCCTCAGTTTATTAAGAGTCAGCAGAAAGAAGCAAAAAGGAAGAATCTACCAACTCCTTATACCAGGATAATTCATATAGAAATAAAAGCATGCCAAAGAGCAATGTTGGGTGGGGAGACGGAGACAGGCTACAAGAATTCTTTCTGTGACCTTTAAATAAGTGAAATGAGTGGGGATCGTGTCCTCTTCAGGACGCCCATAAGGAGAATGCAGACTGAGATTAGTTGAAGATCTCTGTTGGATATTAGTGTGGATCCACAAGTGCACAGCTGCCAAAGATGGAATTACAGGCTGAACAGGGAGACGGTTCAGGACAGCAGTTCAGAAATGGCATTTTTGCAGTCTGGCTTTGTTGGTTTTGCTCCAAGCCCCGCAGGATGAATCTATGCGAAGACTTAGGGAAACTTGTCTGCCTTGTATTTTTTCCATCACTAATTGAGAAGAGAAGCATCTTCTTTATGGTGCATTATTAGGGCAAATAAGAGTTAAGATTTTGCAGACTAACTTACTTGCTGCAGCCGTTTTTGGTAAGCTGTAGCATAGGAGCATCGAGGTGGATTTGGAATTTAAATTAAGAGTGTTTCCTGGTGGCGTTTTAAAAGGGTCTTCCTAGGGAGAGAGAAAAGTGCTCTTCTGGGAGCTGACGTTGCCTTAGCTGGGGCTCAGGAACGGCCAAGGAAAAAGGCTTGTGTGCTGCAAACTGGGAGAAAACCATGAAACAAAATTGCACATTCACTAAACGCTTTCTGTTCTCCTGCCTGCAGTTACAGTGTGTGGGGAGATGCTCTAACCGAAAGAAACTGCTGCTTTGTCTGCAGGCAGCCCTGCCCCAATGCCCGCTTTTCTCGCTGGTGATGTGTTTGCATGACAGAGGATCCTGTGGAAAGATGGTCTGAATTGTCAAAGGAATGAATTAGCTTTATTGTGCTGTGACCTAAATAGGATCATCAGATCAATCAGTCTGCTGCTTTTCTGTCCTCTCTGGCTTAGGTTGTGCTACTTCTCCTCCTCATCTTCCTCCCTCTTCCCCCTTTCCCAGAGCCTGCGGCCATAGTCCCTTGCGGGCATGGGTAAGGAGGTCGCTGCCCGGGTACCCTCCCTACAGCAATACCCGCTCGGCCATGGCCTGCGCTCCCCTGCCAGGTCGCCGGGGCATGCGTCCTCCTTGGCTTTCTGTTGCGGTGGCCCTGGGATAAAATACTTTTCCTCCTCTGTCCCCCTCTCCCCTATGCATTCTCCTCTTCCTACCGATCCCAGGTTTAATGCAGTGTAATTTCTCAGTAGCGGGGGAAGTATCGCAATTCATGGAGGCGGGGGTTGCCCCAAGAGCGGCTGTTCTGGGGGAGCGGAGCTGGAGGCAGGAGGGCAGCTGTGTGCCCTGCTGCCTGGGATGGCCTTTGTGCGGGGAGCAGCTTGTTCTGCTGAAAGATACCAAGAGAGGGAGAGACCCCTCTGACCATAAATGACCAGCTCCCGTGGTCTGCAGGGATGCTTTTGGCTCCATTTAAACACCAGCAAGTGGCTGACAGCATGGGTCAAGGTGGCCAGGGCAGGCGTAGAGCTTGGGCACGAGTTTTGAAAACACTTGAGGCATTCGGCATGTCTTATCTCAGGTGCTTGATGTTTCATCAGGATGGAAGTCTTGCCTGGGAGTAAGGTGCAGCTTTCAAGGCCGGGTGGTGCTGGTGTGAGCCGGACAGGAGCCCTGCAGCCTGTGGGAAGGGGTTTATAACCCTCTGTGGCTTGAGGCTTACCCTGCAGCCGCCCGGGGAGGGGGTGCTTGGGGCTGGCAGGGAGCCATGCTGAGCGCGTCCTGCACGGACCCATCCCCACTGCAGTGCTGTAGACCTGTGCCGTCCACCAGCGTCTTCCCCGTGCATCCCCACGCAAGCTGCTGCAGGGCGGCACAGTGGAAACTTAATTTGAGCGAGTAACTGACGTGTCCATAATAAGCAAGGGCATTGATTTAATTGTTTTGAGTACGTCTGCTTGCCAACATTTCTCCTTTCCCTTTTGGCTATTGGACAGGAACTCACTGGAAGAGCTTTCACAGTGCAGTTCTCCACTGTATATTTTAGCTTTTTCTTTCCTCTTCAAATGTCATCAATGCTCTACAGTTGTTTAATGGAGGATTTTTCCATTGTCTGAATAAAGTCGCTAAGGCTTACAACTTAAAGTTTAGTTTTTGAGATGATGGTACATCTGTTAACAGTTTGCATCACTCCTTTCATGAACTTGGTATGTGAGTTGGGTTTACCTCTTCTTCATGGAAATAAGTAGTAAAATTTGTCTTGATGTATGTGAGCGAGCAGGAATGGGTCACTTTATTCCTGTGTTTTATTTGTGTGGGTTTTTTTTACTTAGTACTTTCTACATTTCGTAGGTATGCGTAGGCCGATGAGCGGCAGCAGGAAGGAGAAGGGTTGGTTCTCACCGATTGGTTAGTGTCCCTGACGGACAGCTGCCGCTGGGGCTGCTGCTGGGCCGCTGCTCCGGCTGCAGTTATGAACAACCCGAGTACGTCCCTTTTCAACATTTGCCTTTTTATAAAGCCTCGACTTCTTCAGCAGACCGGGTGCACTGGTGCAAGGTTCAGGGCACTGGGCTGTGAATGGGGGCTGGGCAGGAGAGCCCCCCTCCCCCAAGGGCTGGGTTGAAATATTTCCACGAAAACTGAATATTTCCAGATTGTTTCACAGGCGCCAGTGTTTTACGTTGCCATGAATGTGGAGGGGTGGCTGTCCCAGATGGCTGTCGCAGAGCAGGTCAGCTGGAAACGCCCTCTAAAGAGGGGAGAGAGCAGGGAGAGGAGTGAAGGAATGGCTGCAGAGTTTCAGGCATGCCATGCACAAGCAGCCACTCGTGTTCGCTTGTCTTCTGGATGTACATGGCCTCTACTAGAAATTAAAATCCATTTAACCACTTAGGGATTAAAAACTATTAGAATGTGAACTAAAAGACAGGCACAGTTTTGCTAGTGGCAGCGTGTTACACGTTCGTGATCTGAGCTTGCTGTTTGGCACCACGTCTTGTGCCTCTCATTTGCTTTGCTCCGATCTCTATATTGTTGATTAGGAAGGAGTTTCTTCTGGGCCAAGCTTTGTAGCCTGTCCTCTGTGAAGTGAGAGATTTGCCTGGAATCTTCTCCGTGTTTTCTGCATTCCTTGTGATAGTATTCTTGTGCTGTGGCAAGGTAGTGTGATCCCTGCTTGTAAGGATGTGGGAACTGAGGCGATGAATGGGTTAATATTAACTTGTCCAAGGAGAAGTAGGAAGTGTGCCACAGAGCAAGGTCTGCCCAGTCTGCTACCTGTCTCTGATTTATTTGCTTTTGAAGAACTGGTATCACAGCGTGGCGCACCTACTGTTCGTGGTGGGTTTATCTAACTTTAAAAACTTTCCATCAAGGTAATTTTGGCTGGGGTCTTTTTGTTGTTTGGGGTGGTTTTTGTGGTTTGACTACTGGCAGTGTTGGAGGCTGAAGTTCTTTATGTGTTTGGGTAGTGACTACAGTACAAATTTTCTCCAACTGCCCTGCCTTTTTCTTCTCAATGTAGAGAGGTGAGCTGCGGAGAAGCATACTTGCTTCATGCTTTCAGCTCTAAGAGAGCTGCCATCAAGCCAATTGCAGTGACAGTTTCTTGTGACATGAAAAGCGTTTTTAAAAAGCTGAATTGGGACAACATGCTGAATTTCATGGAAGCTAATGGGTTTGTCTCAAGTGGAGAGGAGTTTTTGGTCCTTGTTGGCCTAGTGCAGACTCTGAGAGATGCAGATGCAAGTAGCCGACTGGCGTTCCCTTCGGGGTGTCCCCTCATGATAGCCAGCTCTGATGTTTGACCCCTTTATCAGCATGACTGGAGGGAAGGTAGGAGCAAAGCCCGGGAGGATGAAAGGCAGACATCTCCTATGCATGGTTTGTTATTGGGCTTGAATAGCTGCCTCCATACTGGAGACTGGGGCCAGAGGACAGTGATCAAGCCTTGTTCCCAGGCAGGAGAAATGCTTCAGGGTGGGCTGATGATCTGATAGCAAAGAGCAGCACTGCACTTGGCACACATTGCAGCCCATGCTGAAACCGGAAGGTTTCTGCCCAGAGTACCCAGGATCATGTTGGTACACAGGGGCTTGACCATGAAAAGGGAACAGAGTCTTGCTTCCCAGGGCTTGCAAGCCTCTGCGGTGCCATAAAGACCTTGGGGAGAGTCCGTGTCACTTCCAGTCTCCCTCACATGCTAGCTTGAAACCGTCACCTTCCCCTGTGCAAACGCACGGTAGCTCCCCTTCCCGCTTACAGAGGCACTTCCTACATCCCCAAAACAGATCGGCACCACACTGTAAGAGGAGTTACCACCTTCTGGGTTTGCTCTCGGATGGCAACGCTGCTGGAGTTAGAGATGGAGTTGTTCTGCACTCGCCTGCAGAGTGTGTCAGCAAGTGTGTGTATAAAGTGGTTTTAATGATGGATGGATAATGGCAAATTCCTAACGGGGGTATTATTGTGTATGTGATTTTTAAAGAACCCCAACACTAGTTATCTTGTTATCAGAGTTTGATGCCAGGGTCATTTTTTTTGTGTGTAAGGTGCTTGATGGAAATCAGTGCGAAAAGCAGAGGTGCCTTCCCCGCCACTGCTGCCCTGGCACCAGGGTCTCCTGGCCCTTTGGCAGCGGTGAGCCCGTCAAAATTTGTCTCTTGGACCAGCTGCTGCTGGACAGACCTGCTGCTAATGGCAGTTTTGATGTCAAACCCACGTGGCGATTGTACAGTCTCTGGCTTTGGAAAATACTGATAAAATGCTGATAGTAGCATGTTCAGAGGACGGAGGCACGTTGTTTGTGGCCTGTCCTGCGTGGCACAGTCTCAGCCGCTGGGCCAAACCGGGCGTGGGGTTCCCGTGGAGCATCTGCTCTGCGCCCGCCGCGCTGCCGAGGCTGCGGCTCTGGGGTCGGCCGAGCCCCCTGCTGCTGGCGCCGTGCTTTCTTCTGAGGGAAAATTCCTTTTCATCGCTGACCCGGGGGGGTTTCCTGAGCTTGCTTTGTGAGGGAGGGCTCGCTTCTTCAGCCTGAGCATTGTGCGCAGGGCATGCCCTGCTGAGCACATTGATCTGGTGCTCAGCATTTTCTCCTTAACTTCTGCAAAATCGCAGCCCGTTCCTGGGAAGGACGGCTGCGGACTTCTCTGCAGACGCTCTTTTTTTTTTTTAAGGCATGAGGATGTAATGTGCATCTCGAAAAGCTGGGCTGTTTTGCCTCGGCGCACGAGTTTCATGTGATGAAGAACAGGTTCTCTATTAGCCAGAAATAACTCGATCTTCTTTTCCATGTATCTGGTCTGAGAGGACGCTAATGAGAATAAATTAGGAGTGTTCCCGACTGAAATTCGATATGTGAAATTAGTGGGCTGATGTCCCACGCAGCGGCTGCGGGGGGAGGAGGGGATGCGGGG
>Ga0181612_160622_pt1 | contig 11650 bp, 8 predicted proteins | sample HoacroProtozoa21_FD_119630 | JGI IMG/M metagenome (GOLD analysis project Ga0181612, IMG submission 119630) | Hoatzin crop microbial communities from Cojedes, Venezuel. Combined Assembly of Gp0051906, Gp0051904, Gp0051908 | reverse complement strand
CTCTATTCAGTACTTGTCAGGCTGCACCTGGAGTACTGTGTCCAGTTCTGGTCCCCACAATTCAAGAAAGACACAGACAGACTGGAAAGGGTCTAAAGGAGGGCCACAAAAATGAACAAATGGCTGGAGAGCCTGCCCTGTGAGGCAAGACTGAAGGAGCTAGGCCTTTTCTGAGAAGACGAGGAAGAGGAAGACGAAGAGGAAGCAAGGCTCAGGGGAACCTCACTGCAGTATTCTAGTACTTAAGGGGCATCTACAAAGGGTACAGAGTCTCCCTCTTCACAAGGAGTCACATGAAGAATACAAGGGGCAATGGATGCTAGATAACCTCATTTAAGCTCCCCTTCCCGCAAAAGATTGCACCAGATCATCTTTAAAGGTCCCTGCCAACTTGGGCTGTTCTGTGATTCTGTGACTCTATGAATGTGAAAAGCTGAGACCAATATGCGAGGAAATGAAGTTCCACGTCTAAGACTTCTGCTAACTATGGTGAATACACGTGGAAACAAGTGGTATTTCTCCAGAGACTTAATTTTTAGCTTCAAATCTCATTTGCAGGCTTATACAGTATTGCTCTGTTCATCCGTCACTCTAATAATTTAAACTCAATGAGCAGTTTTGACTGGATCGGAGCGAGGAATAGATGTATACAAAACAATTACATTACTACAGGTTTGGTGGTACAAAACAATTACATTCCTACAGGTTTGGTGAAAGACAGCTAAGTAGCTGCTGCATGTACTAGACAACAGCATATTTTTTTTGTTGAAAAGAATCATTGGTCCAACTTTATTTTATGGGACCACTGCAACAAGTCTTTCATGTACCCAGTCAGTACACATCACCCTAGGCAAACCACTGCACAGGTCAGCTCTAACTCTGGCATGGGACTGGACAGGAATAAAAAAGCAAGTGAGTAGCCAATATTGTAGTAGGGGGTATTAAGTATCCAGAATGGACCAAGTTTAGTAACACGAAAGATCTTACAGCCAGGCATTGTAAGAAACAAGGGAGGACCTCGTATTTCTGCAGCAGGGCACTGAGACACAGAATGTAGTATGCAAATCCAGAGGACACTGGGATTTAACCCTATTGCTCACTAAGCAGTTTGTTTTCACGTAAAAAGAACTACAAACCCATGAAATACTGCCTTTGGAATTATTCTCCTGCCAAGATTCTTCTATTCAGACTAAGCAAGTCGTATTTTGATTCCAGTACTAATAAGACTCATTTGCACATTCCACAGAGTTAATGCAAATGTTCCCATGTATCTCATTTTAGAACAATATTCTAAACACCAACCTGAAATCAGCTTGTGAAGATGGCAAGGAAAATTCAATGTTTGTCTGGGTAGCAGCTGTGAAGGACTGCTGTTTAACTTCCTGCCAGCATCCCACAGCAATAGTGAAGGTGGATGCCGGCATTGGCATAGTCACATAGTAGTACCAGCTCAAGACACCTGTAAACAAAAAGAACACTTGTGCAGACTCATCATTCGCAGCACACATTCAGTACCTGACATTTTATGTACTTGAGATTTTGGGCCAAACCTCTCATCTTACATCCTGGTATTTTTGTTGAGAAAAGAAAAAATAATTTCACTGAGACATGCAAGAGCAGTCATATGTAACCACCATGGATTCAGTACTGTTTACTTACACCTGCAACTTTCCTCTATCTGCTGATGTCTTTATCTAGACATATATCATCCATAAGTGGGATGTTAGTTTGTACTGATACTGCCCACGAATTGCACCAGACGTGGCATCTAATTGCACCTTTAGATCCACACACATGAAAAGATTAACCCTTTCAACCCTGGATCAACCACCTTATGGTTTTGTCTTAACTGTATTATCTCACACTGAACAAAATATTTTCTTTGTGCTCTGGACAGTACCAAACTGATAGGGAGGTTCTAACAACACTAGTGCTTGTGAATTGGACCTGGCAATCTGAGATACATGGTGTGCCAACCAGGCAGTGAGAAATCAAAGCTCAGAAACAGATGGAATATTGCCCAAGACATTGATTTGGTCATGATAATCCAGGAGCTGCTAAACAAGATTGGAGAGTCTATTAGAAGGTAAAAAGATGATAAGTCTTATCATTATGGGAACACAGTGCTGGAAGACAAGGAGTACAGTATAGGATAACTATACCTATGAACACGTTTGGACAGCATACTTTTCATTAATGTAAATGTTGCTTAGGTTTTCTGTTTGCCTCTTTTAAAAGGGTATAGCTTAAGGGTCCCATTCAAGTACTCATTTATGGTCACAAATACAGTTATTACACCACACTAATAGCTTAATTACTCTTGGAAAGAGCCTAGCATGAGTCACAACCTGCTGAATCCTGTGCAAATAACTGTAGCTGTGGCAACTGTGGAAACACACAAACTTCAGTTATTTTAAGAGAACATTAATACTTGTTCTTTTGCAACACTATTCTAACCAGGGCTGTGGAACACCAATAAAAGAAAAAAAATGAAAAAAAAACAAAGCAGTGGAGGCCACAAGGCATAGAGGAAAGGAAATAAACAACTGCAGCAAAGCATCTCTGTGTTTCCTACCTTAATGAACACAGGTCAAACTGTCCAAAGGAAGGACAAGCAAAAAATCTTTTTGCTTAGCCTCAACAAATTTTCCAACTACTATTTAGGATGACAAAACAATATTGTTTGTGAAGTCTTGTAAGAGGCAGGTAAAGCCTCTGCCTCTTTTATTCACTAGCAACCACCTATGCTCCCTTACTCCGTTCTCCTTTTGGCAACATTCACCACTACCATAAAAAAAATTCTGCCTGTATTGTCAGGTGAACATATATTACTCCTGCAATTTTCCTAACCTCCTGTCAGTATGTGAGCAGAAGGAACTCACTTACTCCAAACACATTAGAAACAAGGAGGATAGCTGTTTTGCCAAATTCCCCCCCTGCCATTTTTTTTAATTAATTTACCAAAGCTACAAATGAGCCAAGGCAAGCAAATGGCACCTTGAGAGAAAGAGGTCATCTAGGACAGCAACAATTTATTATTTTGAAATACTCAGCTCCTGATGTAGAGAGTCTTATTGACATAAACTTTGCTAAAGGCCCAAGCCTGCACACACTGAAGTTAATAGCAGCTTTACATCGACTTAAATATGTACAAGAGAAGGCCCAGAGGTAGTCTACAATACTTCACTCTGTGTAGCATCTGTTCTATACAAAGCAGTACAAAATGCTCCATGCAGTTCTGTTAACTGTAAAACCTGAAGAGTTAAATAACAGCAGAGGAGGAGTGAGAATTTCAGGAATCGTAGTGGAAAAACAGTAATGTGTTCTCAACTGAGTTCCGAAACAAGCATGAAAGTCAGAAAGCTGTCACAGAAAACTGTTCCAGACGGCAGGAGGTGTAAAGCAGAAGGCTCTCACAACAGTGACGACATTGTCTAAAAGCAAAGGTTGCCTGTGCCATGCAAAGAGAGGGAGCAGAGGGTTACAGTGAGAAACAAGTTTAGCAAGACAGGCTAGAGCAAAGAAGACCATAAGAAGTTTTTTTTTTAAAAAAAACAGGGTAATTTGAACAGAATGTTAAAATGAATGGGGAATCAGGTTAGTAGTCCGGAGAGACCAGCATGTGCTGCATTCAGAAATTTGCATGAACTATCAATGAACACGCTATGCAGAGCTGGAGCAAACCTTGCAAAAGGGTGAAGGTACCAAAGACAAAGAAAGTTAGTTTTTCTTGGTATATGTTTTCAGATTTATCTAAATTAGAATTTCCCAAAGAAAAGCAAAGCAACTAACATACAGAACCTTGTCTTTTCTCCAAGCCCCTTACATTTTGCAGGCTCTGTAGAGACCACGTAGACTCTGGATACTCCCAGAACAAGATCCAAGATTTATACTGTCTTTGCACACCAGACCAGGGCTCAATCCATTTCCTGCAGGGCTTTCAGAGGCCTTCTGCATTCATACTCTAGAACTGTGTAGGACAACTATGTATTTATCCTACAGATGTTTTGTCTTGAACAACTGACATCTCATACACTAGCACGACAAGTGAGTTCTCGCTACAGTGCTTTCACTGCTTGGTGACTAAAATGGTCTTTATATTGGCAACACTCCTCTACAGCAAGCACCGTGAAGTACTGCTTCAGAGTCTAACCCTCATTTATCTTCTGTCTTCACCTCTCACTACTGGCAAGACTCTCCCAGCCTGCCCTTTCCTCTCATAACTTCACTGCCTTTCTTTAATTTTCTTCAGGTCAGTGGGCTTTGTTTTGTTTTCCTTCATCTGTAACCTCGGACCTACCCCAAAGCACAGACTGAGATCACAAGCTTCATCCACCACACTCCTTTTCCCATCTCTCCTCTTCCCCTGGCTGCCCTCCACTCTCCAGTGGCTACCTTGGAGACAGCACCACCTCTAGGGTAAGAGAAAACAGTGCAGCTCAAATGGGGAGACAGCTTTCTTCACCAAAAATTGCATTTTGTACCACAAAACCAGCATTTTATGCCACGAGAACATTGTCAGACTAAGCAAGGACACCTTGGGAAGAACAGGAGCTTAGGCTGGGGTTAGTCCATGGGAAAAATAGCGGAAGAGTGCCCCAGTCCTTTTATTTGTAATGCTTATAACCTCTCCTTACAACTAAGCTCAATTTAAAAGCAACTTGATTCCTACACATAATTATTTCAGGCAGTTATAATACTTTAAAAATATTTTCTCTACACGTAATTTTGAAAATCATTTAAAAAAAAAAATCTTTTTCCACTCTGCAAAGCAAATCCATCATGTTATAACTGCACAAACCGTGCAACAACAATCACCTGTTCTGAGGTATAACTGGAAAACATCCCATGTGAAATTTAGGACGACATTTAACAAGCGTAGGAAATTATAATCTATTTATAATTGTGCAAAAGAACAATTTAAAGGCCATTTATTTCTTCTACTTGAAATAATAATGACGAATGATGTAATTACTTCCTAGAATTTTTAATACATTTAGCTACCTTTGAAACCACTAGAATTGTTTCAGTCCTGTGCAGTCCATTATAACTCAAGAAACACCTGAGAGTCAGTATCTGTTAATGCCAGATGCAAGGACATTAAGAGTATTTTTACTTATTAGTATATTTTCCCTCAAATAGTTTGCACTAACACAAACACCACAAAATACAGATGATGTCTATGATTTACCAAAACCCGCAAAACTCAGCTACCTCTAGGGAGAAACAGAGATAGCCCCATACAGCATTTGATATATCAAGTAAGAGCTAGTGCTAATACATCTAACTACAGCTAAATAAGCAGTTATGCCAGAACTACTGTTTGGCTGGAGCACCATGAGTAAGAACCCTCCAGCTTTCTGAAACTCTTTGTAACTTGTAGAGATCTTTGATCTCATCAGAAAGCCAGAATTTCCCACAGGGCACCCTCACATTCATGCCAGAGCATTAGTTCAGCACTGGCTCAGAGGGATGAGTAGCATGTGATGAGCTGTCAACTCCCATGCTGCAGGTCCTGATATATGTTGGAGATAAATCAACACAACTATTGGACTTTTTTGTTTTGCCTTGTGAAAAGCGAGAGGAGGACAAACAAAAGCAACTATTGTTGCTGCTAGCTACAGAGCAGTAGCAGTGACTTCCTGAACACCATATTTCCTCTCAATAACACAATACACCACCTCGCTGGAATCAAGAGATGGCAAAACAAGATGAAGGACTACATAATAGTAGAGGAACTACAAAAAAAGCAAGCCAGTCAATTTCACACTTAATGGTTGAGTATCTACTTCTTGAACATCAACCAAAGCAAATGTAAAAGTGTTTGTGACAAAATATATTTGCACCTTCTGTGTGTTACAGTAACACACTGAAGGAAAAGTAAAACAGACAAGCGTTGAAAAAATAAACCTAATGGTTAAGTGGCTCACATTACACATACACATAGTGGTCCCTGTACAGCCTTCTCCAAATGGCATTGTCAATTGTATTTTTCTAAGCAATTTTTCTTCGAATGCATAATTTTTTTTACCATTTTCAGATCATACTTGAATAGTTACCATTTGTACCTGAGTTAAGTGAGGTATCGGCATTTTTAAACAAATGTGGCCTCACTTTATTTCAAATCACAGATGAGCACTAGTTTTGTAGAAGACAGAATGCAAAAATGTCATAACAAAGACCTGCAAATACAGTGACAAAGGAGGAATCTGTACATGTGAGTACACCTGGTCTAGCTATGCACTGGATCACAGCATCCATGCATCTAGACATCCAAATCTGTAAAGCAGTATGCAGATCTCTCTTTAAAAGCATGCAGGTATCATCCTTGTGTGCTGTTCTCTTACCTGCAGACTTGTTATGAATTTTAAAGGAAAAAATATTCAGCTAACTTGAAATTCTATTCAGAATAAATTAATTCACAACTACTTGCCAAAATGCTTATTCTTTCTGAGAAATTGCATTTTTAAAAATATATTTGTGTGTTCTGCCAGTTATGTATGATTTCATAAATATGCATCACAGCAATAGCATAATGTATGTGAATAATTTGGCAAAGAAAATTATTTTAATTGAAGACGCCCTGAAAGGCTTTGAGGTGTGTTTTATAAATGTAAAGACAAAATTTTAAGTTGGATAGATTTATATGCCCTGCATAACTGCCTAACCACAAGATCTACGTGGGGCAGGTTGCTCAACACTACAGTCCATTTTGAACTTTTTAACTCTTAAAAGTTCTACTACTTAAACTAATGAATTTGTATTCCTAAATTCATTAACAATTTGTTGAAGGCTTCAGATTAGCACTTGAGCCCTGGGTTTGGTTTTTAAAACTTTCCTCACAATATCGTTCCTTTCTTTCTTCTGTATCTGTTCTGTAAATTTTTACAATTCCAAACAGCTCTCTAACACTGATTTGTCATTTCCAGCTGTATATAAGCACCAAGATGGTGAGGGTCTCATCCATGACTGTATCTTTGCAAGCTACAGGAGCACAATGCCTGCCACCTTTAAAGAAACCCAGCAACTCTTGCATCGTAATATCAAAATTAGCATAAATAATTGTGTGCCACATAAATCCGCAAGCAGAACCTTCCATACTCTTGGGAATTCCATCTTGAGGAGAGTAGTAAGGAAAAGTGCAGTAGGTGCTCCTGCTGCATCTCCAGCTCAGTGAAGTTCAGCACAAAACTTTGCCATTGTCAGGTGGCTCCTAAAGGAGCCAGCTGTAATGCTACATTTGGTTCTTCCCAGTTCACTTCACACTTTTCACTCAGCACTTCATTAGCACAGTGAAGCTAAAATGAGTCATTTCCTCCCTACTGGTCTTTCCATTAAAGACTTCTTACAGTATTTCTTGCTTTCACAGAGTTCTTAGGAAAGGAAATATACTGGCTTAGCCTTTGGAAAATTTAAAAAAACCCAAACCCAAAACAAACAAAGCTTTATGCTGACACATAAATTACCAGCATAAATTGACCCACTGCAACAACTACAAGGATTTAAACAAAAGCCCCTTCTGTTCTCCATGGGGTGACAAGGCTGACTTTGGGTGACTAAGCCCCAGTGCTATCATTAACAATATCGTACCCTGATATCATTCTCAACACTCCATCAACAGCAGTTTAAAAATGGTTCTCCCCATAACTAGTTTTTTGCTTCATTCAAGTATAAATTTTTAATGAGTTTTTTAAAACTAGAATGACAAAATAATGTTAATGAGAAAATAATTCTTTCACAATACAGCCTTTTCAACTAGCTAATTGGTCTAAGAGAGTATCAATTTTAACTTACCTACGCCAATTTCTACTGCCTGACATTTTTTCCAAGGTTTCTATTTCTAGAAATCCACATAAGCATCCTTCTTCCTCTTAATATTTCAGACCACATAGCCACCACTGAGGGACAGACAGGCAACAACTCCTTAGCAAGGTATAAGTGTGGATTAAATTAACTAAACAATGATGGCAGAGCTGTTCTCCTAGTCTGCAGTCAAAAGCACTCTTGCTTTATCGATGCCGACACAGGAAAGTATTATTGTCCAAGTGAGCTTAGCAGCTCCTCGTGGCAGTTTTCCATATTTCAACAGCAGAGACAAGGCTTGAAATAGGCTTCACATATGGCCAAAAATAACCAGACAATTCCATCCAAATGGATTAACTGATGGTTCTCAAATCAAGGAGATTTACATATTTTTCTTTCTCCCGTCAAGAATAAACTTGCCTCTTTAAAGGGAACAGATTTTTTTTATTTCCCAGAAGCAGCTAATTCTAACCTTTTTGTATTTGCTACTTTTCATCAGAACTACTTACACTAGAAAATACTGATCCTGTTTGACAGCTTATCTCAAAACTAATGGGAGCAAGACATCCTTTGTATTATTATGTGTAGAACTGCCTTAAAACCTTCCTTCTCTGTGCAGACAGAGCTTTTGGGAATAAAGTATAACCAACACAGAAGAAAAATGCTTGCTTGCTTACTGTTGCACAAGGTATGATCCATCAATGCCAAAAAAATACCAGATGTTCAGGGCACTGACCTGATATTCTTCATCTATTCCATATATTTCAGAAAACATATGACATCATGACCACTATCAATCATTGGCATGCAAAGGTACACTTGGACTGGAGAATTAAAACGGGAAGTTAATTATCTATGAGGCCTGAAGTTGTCAAGAGCCTGATAAGGTACTTCATCTATGAAACGTTGTCCTGGGTTTGGCTAGGATAGGGCAGAGTGCAATTTTCTCACTGCGCAGTGCACATCTCGCTCCTGAGTAGCAAATCACCCTGCTCCAGCCAGCTCCCCTACCTAAATATGGAGCATAACTTCACATAGTATCAAACACCTTGTTTGTTTGGCTAGTTTGCGTCAGTCCTCCCAGGTTCTTGTGAAAATTAACCCTATCCCTGCTGAACTCAGGACAAACGTTCAACTGCAGAGTGATTAAAACAAAGCCAATTTATGGCAAGTGAAACGTAGGTTTGGAAAAAGTAAAAGGAATAAAACCTCAGAAAAAAGTAAGTAGAAGTAACACAGTGAAATGCAGATGCCTTGAATTCTTACTAAGTTATCCTGACGCCTTGAGCGGGTAGCTTTTCCATAGAATGACATGAAGATTACAGATAGACAATGTAAGTGCTTTTATGGTTAGGAACTTCTTTCAAAAATCATATATTTACTAAGCTATATTTCTAATTATAAAAGTATTGAAAATAATTTGCTATAGAATATATAACCCACCTTCTCGAAGTTGGACTGGTTCCGCTGAGTTTTCACCACTCATTAACACAACAAAGCTTGCAGCTGTTCGGACTGAAGCTTGCCATGTTGACAAGGCAACGGGTGGTTCTTGGCATGGGAAGAGGGCTCTGTTGTTTATTGGCGATCCCATAGTATAAACACATGGCCTAGATGGAAGGAAAAGAGATTGAAGTTCGAGTTACAGTAAGAAAGACTAAATTCAGTTTTCTGTCAAAAAGCAAACCTACTGTTACACTGAGGGTTTTTTTTAACCTCAGTTATGTAGGTTTGAAACCTGTATGGGATGAACAAATCAAAGTACAATCCAAGTCATTTAAGACAGGATGAAGAAAAGCAAGATTACCGCAATAATTTTTACATAAACTAGAAAACATAACTCCACTCCTTCCCCTCTCCTACTTCTGCATGAGCCTTCCAGCCTCTTACAATAGCTCTCAGCTGAACCCATAAGGCCAAAGGCAGCTTCTGAATATCTTCTGAAGACACCTGTGACACCTCCCTCATCACAGTAGTCCTTTCATTATCATTAATCCCATCTCTCTGTACAACCTTGAGGCTCATACAAACTCAGAGCAGTAGATCTAGCCTTGAGCCTTCCTTAGCCCAAGCCTCAATAAATCTCCACATTTTTACATTTCTACTCACAGTAAGGTAATGCACGCTAGCTCACCTTCCTTTCAGATTTCAACTACAAGGCATATAATGAGATGAAAGCATTTCGGCCCTAATGGCCTCAGCCTCCTTCTCATTTTTCAGCAATCTTCCTCCTAGTATTGCTATTTTTGCAGTTTCTCTAACCCTATCCTACGCCTATGGCCTCTTTCCAATTTCTGCTGCAATATATCACGCCAGCTGATTTCTTACTAGGAGCTTGGCCTCAGCTGGGATGGTAACCAGGCCTTTCATTAACTCCTTCTAGCTTGCCATTGCTGGTGTACAGATGTAACAATTTTTGTTTTACTTCTTTTGTTGCATTTTGCAGTTTTATCTTAATTCCCAGTACTTGTGTAACACAACCGCTAAGTTTTCAAATATAAATTACATAAAACAAACACAGTTAGTAGGTTCCTTCAGCTAAAGAGAGAAAATCTTGGACGCATCGCTTCACTGCACTGAGATTTTAAAAGCCTATGATATTTAAAACCATTACTCTGGCAGAACATATTATTTTGTGAATGCTTGAGGCTAAAAATAGTCTGATCAGTATCTTTCATAACTTGACATTAAAAGTCATCAAAACACTTTGGAAAACAGGAGACAAGTTGTTAGGGCAAAACCTGTTTTGCAATGGCTAAGATCTCAGCATCTTGTTTACTCCCCTCCAAACAGCTTCTCCATTCAAATTATTCTTTCCCTAAACCACACAGCGAGAAAGAACATGGAGATACTGATGGCGACAGATAAAAAATATTCTGAATCTGGTTTTGCCCTCTTGTCAAAACTGCTATTTGTGCTATTGGATCCAGAGCTGTCCATGTCACAAGCAAGTTACTGTAGCTTAACTACCACAGGCCAGCTGATCTTTCGGTAGAACAGGGAGGAAAACTGCAGTTTAAGTAGGCCTATTGTTAACGCACACAAACAGAAAAAGAAAATAATCTGGCTCCCCCTGCCATGTATCAGAGTCAACAGAGTAGGATGTAGCTATCCAGTGAAGCTCAATAGATAACTGCACTGGTGATAACGTCAACTGGTCACCTTTTACCCAGTAAAACACAATGCACAGCTAGATGTAAAAGAACATTAATCTATATAAACCTTTAATTAGCTTTAATTTCTTTGGAACTAATCTCCTAAAACTGAGTCTTTAACCAACGTGATATACAGCCAAAGAAATCGTGCATGGCAGTATGTTCACAAGAAAAAGGAAGATCTTGCTTTTTCACCTCCTAGCAGGTTCTGCTTCCTCCTTATAATGCTAGACAAGAGATACTGGACATATTGTTTACCTGAAAACACGTGTGCTAGGACGGGATGGGGAGGAAAGGATGGTTCATCATGCATGAAAACTTTATCAAAATACACAGGATTAGAAAAAGAGACCCCAGCAGAGTTTACAGGAATGAGAGGGCCCAATGAGAGGGCTCAATATGCCAACCAGACCCATCCCACAGGAAATTCTGCTGCCTCCCTGGGGCCTGTGTTGGAGACATCGCTAGGAAGCTCCCTGGTCTGGTGCAGCCCTCTGATTATTACCCGCTGTTGGTAATGCAGGTTGGTGGTAACAAGATCACAGAGATAAGTGCCAAGGCCATCAAAACGGACTTCAGGGCACTGGGGCGATTGGTTGAAGGATCAGGGGCGCAGGTGGTGTTTTCCTCAATTCCATCAGTGGCAGGGAACAGCACTGAAAGGGGCAGGAAAACTCACCTGGTTAACAGGT
>Ga0181612_117263_pt1 | contig 11650 bp, 14 predicted proteins | sample HoacroProtozoa21_FD_119630 | JGI IMG/M metagenome (GOLD analysis project Ga0181612, IMG submission 119630) | Hoatzin crop microbial communities from Cojedes, Venezuel. Combined Assembly of Gp0051906, Gp0051904, Gp0051908 | reverse complement strand
TGTCCTGATACTTGTGTATGGACCTGACCTGCCTTGCACTGGCAGAAGGAAGATGAAAACTCTACAGTTCTACTCTGAAGCTGCTCCCGTCTGTGCCACTGACCCACTACATGACCATGGGCAAGTCACTTCGCCAGCTGGTTTCTGCTTCCTCCCCACCACACCAGTAATGACCCATGTCACCCCGTTCTGAGGGTTCAGGGCTGCAGCAGCACCCGCTCTGCGCAGGAGAGCCCAGGACGGTGGCAGGGCCAAAGTCTAAGCAACATCCCAGAGACTGCGCTGTGATCACAGCCGGCTTATTACCGGGCAGGCGACTGTTTGCTGGCAGGGACATCTGCAGGGACAGCCCCTGCCAGGGAGAGCAGGATAAGAGAACACAAAGGAGGAGGTGAAGCTGTAGAGGTGCAAGCAGCTCCCTGTCTGATCTGAGGGACCTCCTGAGGCAGCACCGGGAGGGACCCTTCCAAAGAGCATTACCTTAGCCTTTCCCACCCAGAGGCAGCAGCAAGGCTTCTCCCTGGCGGGTGTTGAGAAGCCCAAGCCCAGCCAAGCTCTGGGGACTCCATCAGCACTGATGGCAGGATCTTGGTGGGGCAGCACCGGTGATTATAGCTGGGCTGGCGTTCATCGGCTCATCTCGGAAGGGAGTGCCGGCTTCTGAAATTGCTGTTTCCCAGAGTATGAACTCTGTTACTCGAGTGTAGCCAGCAACGGGAACCCAGCTCCCTTTCTCCAAGCTGTTGGACTCCAGGAGTGCCAAGTGCCTGATGCGACCAGGAAAGCCAGGGTGCTCACAGCCATGCTGCGATCCCCCACCCTGGTGTAGGTGCAGCAAAGCAAAGCTGCTTTAGGGAGGAAGATGACTCACCTTCATCTCTAGCAGAGGGTGTGGAGTCCGTCTGGGCTGGGAAATCAGAAAACTCCACTGGACACCAAACGATCTTTCCCAGCTCGCAGCAAGGACCCTGGGCCATCCCCAGCAGGCTGGTGGGGGGAGTCACCACGGGGAGGCTGAGGAGCTGCCCCAGGACGTGGCCAGGCACCGTAGCTCCTGCTGAGGATCGGCCCGCGCCTGGCCCAGGTGCCGTAACTTCGCACGAGAGGCTTTGTGGCGAGGAGGCTGTCAAACACATGGAATCCTTCTTTTATGGCAAACTCCCAAGCCAGGTTGGCCACAAACTCCGCATCCTCTGGGCTGCTTTCACCTGGGGCTGGCCTCTCTGGGGACAAGAGAGGAACAGGACACCTTGTTTGAAAGAGCCCCGTGTTCTGTAGTCACGTCCCAGACAGTGTCATGTGCCCTTGTCAGGGCCAGCCCAGCAGGACTCGGGGAGACTCCTCTCTAAGGAATACGAAAATAACGTCTTGTTTTTCTCTGGTAAAGACTCCCAGGCCAGAGCTGACGTATGCAGATAAACGGCACTGAGAGTGCACACCATCCCCTGGTTTCGAGTCGCTCCTGGTTGGAAAGTCTGAGAGCTCCACCTGTGGGACACAGCCCCAAGCTCTGCACTCTGGCCCCTGCTCAGTTCTGCCATGGAAGAAAAGTGACCACGCAGCAACCTCCGATCAGCACAAACAGGAACGGACCAGACCTCGCATCCAGCAAGAAGCAGCCGCTGGGGAAATGCCCGGTGTGTGCTCCTCTTTGGCCCTTTTCTTTGTTTGCAGGACACATCCTGACTACCCACCCACTCTGAGGGTGACAGAGCACTGGAACAGGTTGCACGGAGAGGCTGTGGATTCTCCTTCTCTGGAGATATTCCAGACCCGCCTGGACGCGGTGCTGTGCAGCCTGCTGTGGGTGACCCTGCTTCGGCAGGGCGTTGGGCTGGGGGATCCCCAGAGGTCCCTTCGAACCCCAAACATTCTGGGATTCTGCTATAGCAGCCTCCCACCCTCCAGAGCCTGTGCTGGAGCAGGGAGCGAGCTCTATGCTGTGCAGGACACTCCATTCGCATCCCTCTAGTCTATGTGCAGCAATAACTCGCCGCATGATTACTCCCACGTCACTCATCTCCAAACACAGAGGTGAAACAAGATCTCTCATTTTGAACCTTTGTTTCCTGTAGGAACTCGTGCTGAAAGCACAAGACTGCCAGAAATGCCACGCTTTGCTTCACCGCCCGGAATTTCGGAGCTCTGAGGGTGCACAGCCTGCATGCTGCCGCTCTGACCTCCCCCCGTTCAGCGCGAGAGCTCTCCCCGCACCGATGCTCATGTGTCTGTGCTCTGGCTGGAGACCTGTGCAGAACAGGGCCGGCACGGCTGGGTTCCTCACCTGCCAGAGAGCGTTTGTAGAGTCCCTGCAGCGTTGCAGCCAGTCGGAAAAAGGCAAAAGCCATGCAGAAATTCCAGTTCTCGGGGCTCTCCGCTCCCACGTGGCCACAGTACATCTGGGAATACTCCTCCGCCGTGAGACTCAGGCCTGGAAAGAGGTGAAGAGGCAACAGTGAAGCAGCAGAGAGTGAGGAGCTCAGAGCTTTCTAGGGATGCCGTGAGGCTTGTGGCAGAGCCATGCAGCTGTGGAGCAGCAGAGACACCTGCACCCGTCCAACACCCGTGCTTCCGTCCATAGCAATGCGGGTTTGGCGCCAACCCACGAATGCATACAGGGCAGTTCTCGTCATTGGGGTGAGACTGTGAAAGCAGTGACTGATGGATCTTCCTCCTGAGCAATGGAGTGATTTTCCTCCCTCTTTACCCTATACTGTTCCTTTTAACAAGCGTATAACCTTGTGGACACACCCCTCTGGGCTGGCCTGGTTCACAGCTTTCCCACCCAAAAGAGTTCCTCAGCTTTACAGCTGAAGTGAGAGGGAAAATAATCCAAACTATTTTTTAAATGCAGTTTTGCAAGCTGTGAAGCAGGGCCGTCCTTTCTGGGGCCGTCCCTGACATGACAGCTAACAAAGATCCACGTGCACGAACAGGGTGATGGTACAACCACGACGGGGAGCGCATGGCAGAGCTGACACCAGGGCATCTTCTCACCAAAAGCGTGGCAGATACGAGACAAACTGGGGATGGGGCGACCACGGCACGGTGATCACTGCATCTGCAGAAAGATGTTTCCGCCCTGGAGGGATGGAGGGTTCCTCAGGGAGGGGAGAAAGGGCAGAGCAGGGAGGATGGTACAAGACCCACAGCCCTTCCCAGCTGCAATGAGCCCAGCTGTCACCTGAGCTCCCTGGACAGGAGCTAATCTGTTTCTGAACCCTGGTTGCTCCCTCCATGTGTCAGACGTGACTTTGCCCCTCTCTGTACCTCTCAGTGCATTAAAGTGAGGTGGCAGGAAGGAGGCCATGCAGTTATTCGCCACATCGGAGATGGGATCTCCTAGAGTTGAAAGCTTCCAACCAAGGACAGCAAGGACTTCTGGCCTGTCTGGATGAAAGAGCAGGTTGTCCATCCTGTATCAGAGGGAAAAAGAGATCAGAAAAATCTCAAGAGGGGGGCAAATATCACAGTGCTCAGCAGCAGTAGGTGCCTTCCAGTGCTTTTCACTCTGCAAAAAAATTGCTGAGTCCTTTGGGAGGCTGCACAAGTGGAACATTAATTTCTGCAAGCCTAGGTCAGGGAGGACAGAGATCACTCAACAGTGGACTCCCCGGTTAATGATGAACTAACTGAACTGCGCTTCGAAGAACGAAACAGAGTTAGGCAGGCTCTCAGATCATTAGCAGATGTTACAGCACAGGCTAGCCAAAAAGTGAAGCAGGCAAGTCACTGTCCAGGGCGATCTCCTGGTCATTTCAAAGGCACCCAATAACGCCAGGCCCTGCACTGCCATGTGCATCATGCGTAGTCCAGCCTTCACCAGCCTGAGCCCCAGGAGAGGGCAGCAGGTTGCTGAGGAGCAAACAGAGAGGGCAGCCGTCCTGCCAGGGTGCACAGAGCTCGCCGGCTTCCAGTCACCCAGGGACCGTGCGCACTGAACCTTGTGGGAAGGAGCCTTGGCCCAGAAGTGCCTGCGCTGCGGCCTCACATCCCCAGCAGCCAGGGTCTGACAACACAGGAGCAGCTCTCAGCACCCCTCACCTCTGTCCCCGCGCTCCTGCATGACTTCACCTGCAATGCTCAGGTTTTGCCATACATCCTGCAGCACAGCCACCCAAACGCTTTAAGAGCCAAATATCGTTAGCAACGTGCTCCAGGACTGCTTTCTGAGTACTGCAGAAACAGCTGATGATCCCCCACTGTTAGACAGTGGTTCTGTTTTAGCCAAAACCAGGACAACCAGTGTTTGCAGTCCTTGGGCGAAGAAACTCTGAAACCCTGAAACCCTGATTGAGGCAGCAAGACTGGAATCAGTCACCAGGACTCCAGGCTTTCAGCTCCTGCTCCGGCTTCCCTGCTCACGAATGGGCACTGCTTTAAACTGCCACGATCAGCAGGCAAAATATGAGAGCTCTGGGTGCAAGACAACACCCGTCAAATCTCTTGGGATGTGTTTCTCACGGCTGATGCTGAGGGTTTGTGGCCCTCTCAGTCTCATTACCTGGGGGATGCTGAACACGACCCAGAGCCCAGCTTTCGGATTGCTCTGACGCTGCTGTGCCAGCCCAGCTCAGCACCTCCCTGGAGTCTGCACACGGCTTTACACCCTCTCAGCCTCTCTGCTGCCTGGGATGTGCTCCAGGGCAGCGCTGTCAGCCAGGCAGTACCTGAAATCACCATGCACAACTGTCGTCCTCTGAGAGTCAGGAAAATGCAGGGGCAGCCACTCGATGAGTCTCTCCATTGCTGGGATAACCTGAGCTTCCATAGCTCATGACTGCTTTGTCCAGGTCTCAACTTGCCGCTGAATGTAATTACCTGTAACAGAGAAATGAAGGCTTTCAGGAAAAGGGACAGGCACAAAGAGGCTTCTAAAGAAATGCATAAAATGTGCACCCAGAAAAAGTCAAGCAGCCAAGCAGATCCCAGTCCAGCACCCTGAGACAAGCTCCAAGAGCTTAATTGTGATTTCCAGTGGTCTCATACGTTCTTAACTGGGCGCTGGATTGGATATTCTGGTGGAAATAATCAGATCCTGGACAAAAACATAACTCCACCAGCTCCAAAAAGCTGAGACAGACCTGCAGAGAGCCTAGAGAAGCTGAGGACGTTTGGTCAGAGATGGCAGCAAACAAGTTATTCCCGCACCCACCATGGAGCTCTTGCTCATGGCAGGGAGCTCTGGGGACTACCAACAGGAAACACAGAGCTGGAGGATCTGAAGCAGCTCTCCACACCCTGCCACCATGTCCAGGGATTCAGACACCCTGCGGCTCGTCTTCGCTTTCCCAACTGCCCCAAGCCTGGCCCAAGTCCTGCACCCGAGCTTATCCCTTGAAATGCCGACACACAGGAGAAGAAAACAGTGATGGAGGACATGTAGCCTTCTCTCACCATGCTCCCCGAGGTCCTCCAGCTTGGCTGCTCTGAGGTCTACGCTGTGGATCTTGGAGAGGACCTGGCTCATGGCAGCATAAATAGCCCACCGCTGGCCAGGCTGCAGCGCGGGGAGGGAGACGTCGCTGCAGACACGGCCAGCACAGTGCTCCATCAGGTGGAAAGGTGTGCCAAGGGTGCTGGGGAAGCAGGATGGAACCGGTGGGTGAATCCTGCTACCTGCCACCCCTCAGAGCTCACCTGCACCTTGAACAGGCCCCCAGGCCTCAGCTGCGCGGCGAGGTGAGGAGCAGCCTCAGCAGCACATGAGCACTCCTCACGCCCAGCTCAGGCTGCCATCCTAGCACACGGCCGTGGCGTGATCAGCCCCGTTCCCTCCAGCCCCAGGATCTGAGCGTGGAGCCGGGCTACAGCACCAACCCCTCTCCCTGCCTCCCCTGCAGCGAGCTCTGGAGCTGGGCTGTCAGACTGCACACAGACATCGCAAACGGCGGACACGCATTTAACTGCAGTGCAGAGGCTTTATTACTGCAGCCAGCAGAGATCGGCGCGTAGCTGCGCTGACTGCGGGGTAGACAGGGTGGCCTGGTCGCAGACTGGCTGCTACCACGGCTGTAGACCCTGGGGCAAGTCTGAGGTCTAGCAGTTAGAAAAATCGCCTCCTTACTGGAAACCTGAGAATACGGAGTCAGCAGGAAGCCCTACAACATTGTTTCACAGCAGCTTTTCAAAGGAAAACAGCATTTTGATTAATGACTAAAATAGGACACACCTAAACCAAGTCAAATAAAAGTGTTACTGTCCTTTGAACTTCTAGAGGCTCCTCTAGCCTCTAGAGACCAGGCACACGCTAATTAGATCAGCACACTTTGTGAGGTCTGGCGCCTTCTCTCCCCTCCTCGTCTGTGGGGGAATCTGGCTGAAGCTGTCAAGCATAGAGTGAAAGCTGAGGGACAAGATTACCTTCTGTCCTCGCAGTGGACAGGGGAACAGGAACGCCAGCCTCAGAGAGCGCCTTCAGTACCCTGCCAGGGCGAGCCAGAGAGCCACGTCAGCACAGAAAGGCATTAGGGAATCGATATTAGAACTGCATTGTTGCTAGGCAGACACGCAATATGAAAAAAAGAGTCCTCTGCTCAGTTTTAAACACGCTAGAATAGCATGGCTGGGGGGAGGGGAAAGAAGCACACCAAAATCTTTGTACGGCCCTGAGCTTCGAGAACAACGCGCTCTGAAAACCAAGGGGCGATCGCAGCTGCTCCCCCACAAGCGTCCTGCTGCTGAGGCAGAGATCTCTGGCACAGCAAACCGCTCTGCAGCAGGGCCCCTCCAGCGTGGGGCTGGCCCTTCGCGAGGCTCCTCACCGCTCAGCCGCAGTGCCGTGCTGCAGCCTGTCTCCCACCCACGGTGCCGGACGCGACAGGGAGATCCTGCATCTCCCGACTGAGCTGGGAGAGCCATGGACTGGAAGGACTGGCAGTGCGGGAGTGGGGAGGGCGGTTTTTACAGGCACAGGGTCCTCACCGCGTGCTCACCGCCAGCTGCCGGGCGGTCGCGCAGCCTTGTCTCCCCATCCCGGACTGCTCACGCTAGCTGTAGCGAACGGACAGATCCCAGGCTCGGATACGGAGCTGTGGAAAACGCAGGGGAGGACGAGGTGGGAGGCAGGCGTGTGAACTGCGTGTGAACTGCGTGAGCGATGTGGAACAGAAAAGCCAAGGCTGGAACAGAGCACCATCCCTAGGACGGGGTTGTCTGGGACCTCCTACGAGAGCCTTGCCAGGTCAGCAGGCGTGAGGAGCACAGCTCCTTCTCACCTGTATTCCCTCCTGACAGCAGAGCCCAAGGGACGCAGGCTCTCAGGGGGCTTCTTCTTCAGCACCAGCAAGCGATCTCCAAACTTGACGGAGTAGGTCCAGGTAGACCGTCCGTGGCCAAACTGCCATGACACCGGTGGGCCTGAAGGGTTGAGAGCAGAGGGTCAGCAGGCAGGAGCATGAGTGGGGATTATTTCTCACCGCTCCTCCAGTTTTTACTTCCCCTTCCTGTGCCTGGGTCTGAGATCTCCCTTGCAGCAATCGGGAACCTACGCTTTGCTACTGGGTGCCCAGTCCCCGGGGAGCACGGCAGTCACTCGTAGATGGCTCACAGGCCAGGAATATTCCTGGCATCTCTTTGGCAACTTGTGCTCAGCCCCTCCCTAATGAGGAAGTCCTAAAATGTTACTTCCCATTTCTGGGAAACAGTGACGGATCACTGAAACCTGAATGGCTGCACTGCCTGCTTGGAGATTAGGAGCCTTCCATTAATCTTATTTTTCAATCCATCTGTCGAATGATGGAAAGAGCCAATGGCTCCAGAACATGCAACCTTTCAGGCTGAAGAGCAAAAAGCACTGCAATACCTGTTGCGTGGTCACCGAGGACAGTTTCAAGGTACTTTTGCAGATGATCTCTTGGGATTTCCATGCTTGGTCTCACTGAACGAGTATATGGAACAAACCCTTGCAAAGGAAAACCCAGATAGGTTTCCAGCTCTTTGAATGCTGCTTCTGGATCATCAACCTGAAAGCAGGAGGGAGGGAGAAACACTGATTGATAGTTAGAAGACAAAATTGCCGGGGAAAGAAAGAGCTCTGCACACTTGCGATGCATTTATCTGCGAGTCCAACGGCACGGACCGAGTATGACACACAGGAATTCACAGGTCAGTCCCTGCCAGCACAGAGCACCGTTATCAAAACTCGCTGAGCCTCCCGCCTTGGTCTCCGTCCCGGAGATGTACCTGTGACTGCGAGCATGGGCTGGGCTAAGAGCTGGAATTCCCCGTGTGCAGTCCAGGGGAGCAGATTTCACCCTTCCCACCGGCCCCATGCTTGTCCTTCCCCCTCCCCAAAGTAAAACCCCTGTGCTCACTATCTCCGAAGCCTGAGGGTTAACCAGTCAGTCCTCAGCTGACAGACTCCTGAAGCCTCAGAGCTTCTAGAAATCTATTAAGTACATCTTGTTTTCTGACATCAGATGGATGTGGTTGTCTCAACCATACGCTTAGGGCTGTTTCTCTAATAGGGCACCGAGGTCCGTAAAGCAGAAGCGACTTCTCCAAGATTACATCGGCTGTAGCGTTTAGAGCTGTGAATGAAACGGGCCAGCGCAGACTTTGCCAGGAATCCCCCCCTCTAACCCCTGCCACGTCCTGTAGGAATAAGGACGGGCTGAAACAAAAGGCTTGGCAACACGAGTCTGCCACTGCCATTGAAAATCCCGCGCCATTCAAGTCAGACACAGCTTCTGGACTTGGAAAGCACACCCAAAGCCTGCCCTGGCTGCATTGCTTTGTACCTTCACCGTTTTCATGCCAAGCTGGGCTGCTGCTTTTAGGTTCTGGCTGCTGTTGTTGAGGAAGATGGATTCCCGGGCCTGAACACCCAAGCGCTCCAAGCACAACTTGTAGATACGGGGATCTGGCTCGCGCTTTCCTTCCCAGCAAGATTCAACCATCTACGGAACAACAAATGGGTTATGCGTGAGCCTGCTGTGACCACAAACATCTGTGCGGTGTCGGAAATGGAGGATGGGAGGGTGGGAAAGAGACAGACGGTCTAAGTACCATGTGAAATAAAGTACACGGGGAATGGAGGGCAGGCGGAGCTGGATGGGATGTGATTCAAGCGGCTGCGGGGGTGCCAATTGCTTGGCTGTGGCTCTGTCAGCTCAAATAAGCTAAACAGGATCGGCCAGTCCTTGGGTGGAAGATATCCAGCAAGATGTCACGACGTGGGAGGCTCACTGGATGGCCCAGACCGTGCTGAACCGATTGCTCAATGCTGGCCAAGAAAGCCTTGGGTTGCACCACCTCCCAGATGGTCTGGAAAAGCGTTGTCCTGACCATCGCACCTATCAACCACGCCAAAGCGTATCCGCACGGTGGCAGAGATGTTGACCCTAATCATCTGCCCAAATTTGGATCAAAAAAATCTAAGTCCATCTCTGAATACTCACATTGCCCTCAAAGCCATTAAAAATGCAAGCAATACTTCACCCCTGCACTGACAGACACTCTAGGAAGAGAAATGAATCTATTAGATAGACACAAAAGCCAATCCTAATGGAAATCCACATTCAATTAGATGGGTTTCTTGACTAATTACCGTGCAGTGCTGTTGCCTGCTGTTACAGAAGAGCCACACCGCATGAGGGATGGCACTGGATAGGCCGTGGTGCTTTGAAACAGTCTGGGATGAAAGGCACCACAGAGCATCACAACAGAGCATCACTCCACTCAGAGAACTTCAGAGGCACTGGTGTCACCAGTATAATGCACAGAAAGCCGAGTCGATAATGACATAATGCTGACAAGATGACTTTAAACAGTCCCAGGTTTTAAATGCAGCAATACAACTCTTCTTCGCATATTTTGTTGTCTCAGTCAAGGCCATAAAACAAACTTGAGTCACGAATAAACTCCTGAAATTCAAAGATGTGAGTTGGGGCGCACAAAAAGCGCATTTTCTGCCGTGCTGAGGCGAGTCCTCATAGCTGCCTGTCAAAGCGAAGCCACCAGAACCAGCCTCGAGGTTCATGGCTCATCTTCTGCTTCACCTCTGCAACAGCGAAGCGTGCTGGGAGGGGGGTCTCTGCCTGCACAGCAGAGAAACCGGCGTGGTGGGGTAGCGGCATTTCTTGTAGTATAGAGGATGCCTTGCAGTTCTTTGGGATGAAACAACCTTTAAACAGTAAGCACTAAACATAAAGCGGGCAGGGGCGCTGGGGAATAATGTTTATTTCCTGCATAGTGTTCCAGCTCCTCAGCCCCTTACCGACATCGCCAGCTGTGCCTGTTACACGTACACGTGTGGCTGCGGGGGCATTTTGCAACGAAGTTTTTAAACGCGCAGGTGCCTGCCACTGACTCAGACCCTCTTCAAGGCCCAGCCACTGCCACGACTTATGCCAGGAAACATTTTCATGGTCTGTTACGTTTATGTCTACTGACATGTGCTGCTGGTTGCCGTGCGTTTGGTACCTGCACGTCAAGAATTTTAGTTGCTGTTTTCTACAGAGCTAGCTACAGAAGTGCAGTTTGGAATCGATCCAGGCTTACCACGTCAAAGTGCTGTCAGTCTAGGGGCAGAACGCTCCCTCCACGCAGCAGACAGAGGTGGTGCTCAGAAGAGCTGTCTTCAGACCTTCCGCACGGATACACCGCACTGCTTCTGCCATTATGGGGAGCTGTTTTATCATCTCATTTCTGATTAAGCCGGAGAGAAAAAAGTCCACTGGAACACAGACATTTGCCTAAGAAACCCGAGAAACCCCAAGAATGATAATTAGCCATAAATGGTTTTTAAGCAGGGAGGAAAATAAGAGTGGTTGGTTCGGCAGGTTGCCTGATCACCTTATCTGGCTGTCCTACTTCCTTCGGCAGCAGAAGGCAGTCAGTGAATCTCCCAGCTAAATTGCTTAGACCAAATCAACAAGCGATCTCACATTACTAATTCTACAGAAGCAGCAGCAGAGACAAAGGGCTGATTTGGGGAAAGAGAAATCTGGGAACAAGAAACGCGCTAGGACTGTGCCTGCCGTGGAATCAAGGCAGGTTAAACACTGCTTTACCATTCAGCGGGCAGGAAAGCAATCTGCATTTGAGACTGAGCTGTTGCCAAAAGACTTTATTCAAAAGAGGATTCTTGCACTGCGTTCCTGGAGCTGTCGTGGAGGGGCTTCTACTGATCTTAAGAACCCTCCCTGGAGACCACGGCCTCCATCCAGCGGGCGCGCCCAGGTACGAACTAGCAGCAAAAGCCTTTCTGCTGGTCTCTGACTCTCTGACTTCTCATCTCAGCTGATCCTAGAGGTGTCTTGAAATAAAAAGGCTATGAAATATGCAGGAAGAGGCTGGTGGAAGCGAAGGCGAATTCAGCTGACCATCCTGCCTGGGTACCAGAGCAACGATGGCAGTGAAAATCCTGCCCTGATCGGACAGCGATGCTTCCTAGATGGTAAATCCAGACCCTTCCATCACAGGACTTCTTTGGAAAGCCCCTCCTTCCTCACTGAACCACCAGGTTCTCACACAGAACAGGCCTGTTGGAGCTGGGCCAGAGGAGGCCCCAGCAATGATCCGGGGGCTGGAACCCCTCTGCTGGGAGGAGAGGCTGGGAGAGCTGGGGCTGCTCAGCCTGGGGAGGAGAAGGCTGCAGAGAGAGCTTAGTGCCCCTTCCAGTACTGAAAGAGGGCTTGTAAGAAAG
>Ga0181612_165918_pt1 | contig 11651 bp, 10 predicted proteins | sample HoacroProtozoa21_FD_119630 | JGI IMG/M metagenome (GOLD analysis project Ga0181612, IMG submission 119630) | Hoatzin crop microbial communities from Cojedes, Venezuel. Combined Assembly of Gp0051906, Gp0051904, Gp0051908 | reverse complement strand
TGCATAAAATTCTTAAAATTAGGATTCTGGTGATAACACAAATACTTAAGCAGCTGGGATTTAGTTCCTGTGGTTTTTGGTATTAATAGCCTAGCATTTGGCATTTCTTTGAGAACCTGATTCTGCTGAAATTCTTAGCCAGAGTATTAGAAGAAAACAAAGACAAACAAGCACATTTGAGCCAAATGAAAGTATTCAGAAATTGAAGCATGCCTAAATAGCCTTTCTGCCTTGTAGCATATGTAAGCATAAGCATGACTGTGGCAGCTTGCGGAGGGAGTCCTATCCTTCTCTGGCCACTGCAAGAGCTGCAGAGAGGCCAGGGAGACAGGGAGCCCACTCCAGACAGTTCTCTCCCTTGCTGAAGCATGACTACGCTTGTGTTTAAGCAGGGCATGACAACATCCTGCAGCACTTACCTGTGCCCAGTCCCTCCATGCCTGGGATGTCATCTCCAAACCTAGGGGAGAAAAGAACAGGCAAGTGTTGAGTTTGGGCCAGCAGCACCCAGGAAAGGAGAGCTGCCCTGCACTCCTAGCCAGAAAAAGAGAAGCGTGGGTGGGCAGCAGACAAGAAGGAGCAGCTCCAGGTGGGAGAGCAGTCAGCACCAGCGGGCAGGGAGAAGTCTCCTGGCTCCTTGCCATAGTGAAGATGGTACTGCAGGACTGCATCTTAGCAGTGGGGAGCCACCCAGCTAGTATGGTTTCTTTTCTTTCCAAAATGCCCTTACCCTTTTACTCCTTTTTTAGGAGGCTTGCTCTTGAACTGCCTTGTTTGTCTCTGCTTGAACTTGGGAGGCCCCTTGCGTGGTGTAGTGGGACCGGTTGGAGCATCTCCAGTGTTGAGGTTGGTGGCTGGGGTCTCACTCATCGCTGGGCTGCTGTGTGTGGCAGGTACACGCCTCTCTCAGATCCCTCTGTCTGCAAGATAACAGCAAGGACTGATGCAACACTCTGCTTGTCATTTCTAGGTATCAGTTGTCAGGTGACAGAATTACAGAAAGTATAATTGTGACAGGATTAAAGATAAAGATATTAAACATAAAGAAAGATTGTAATGCATGCAAAGTAAGCAGGATATCACTGCCTTTCATCCAGCATGCTCGAATTAAGATGCCACACAAAGGACACTCGAGCTAAGGACTGGTTCAGTATATGATTACTAAACGCCACAAAGACACACTTAGGGCTTAGAGAAATACCCTATGCTCGGGAACCACCATGATATACTTCACCTGTTCTTATACTTGTGCCTAAGCAGTACCTTTTGGACACTGATGGAGATGGGATCTGAGCTAGATGGGCTTTTAGTCTGGGTGTAGCTGCAAATTAGGGCCTCTTGTTTGTCATTACGAACCTTAAGGGAAATAGTGCAGGATCTTTAAAAGATTGTGAATAAGGCTAAGGCAAAGCATTGGAGACTGTCTTTTAGACAGAAGTTAATTTCTCAGGATTTAGGAGAGCAAAGCCCATAACTTTCCCCAGGAAATGTCCATTTTGGTATTTTTGAGCATTATATTACATGCGCTGACCTCTTCTGCACCACACTGCACATGAGCCAAGCTCCACTTCACAGGGACTGAGCAGTTATCAGGGAGAAATTCTTGTGTGGGAGACATCTCTCCTGCCTCGGAGGGCAGAACTGCTGCACTCGGAGCCCTTCGCTTCCTTTCCAGAGAGGACAGCAATAACTCTCACCAGTGCCCAAGGAGGAGCTTCTAGCCATTCATCAAATTTTGTGCTAATTAGTATGCTAGAATGGTCTGACAAGTGCATTTATGGAACGTAAATAATTGCCAACATTTTCTCCCCTCTTTGAAGCCACTTTCTTCCCCGTGACCATTACGTAACTCCTATCTCCAGGTGTTTGTCCCTGTGCAGCCAGGCTGAAGAAATCGCTGATGGAATTAACTTCAGGATTTGGTACTAAAGCCAAATCCCATTATGTCGCCATAGTACTCTGGCCTAATCCCCAACATCATCTGCAGTAACACTCTGGACTTTTAATCTCAGAACTATAAACACCAAAGATGGGTATTTTTTTTCCTAGCCTGAAGACAGTTCATGTGTTTGACAGTCCTGAAATAACTAGAGTGACAGAAAGCAAAGCCTGAGATGCAAGGAGAAACACCATCTAAGCAATCCTCCTGTGTCACTTCCACATCAGTGCAAGAAGAGCCACGTTTCTGTGTCTGTGGCAGTCTGGGAATCCTTCACCCCTGACATCTTTCCATCTGTGCTGGCAGTAGGATGGATCCTAATGATAGCACCTGCAGGCATGCTAGTTCTTCTGTTGCTTGTGGTCGGCTCCTGTCTCAGCTGTATTATCCTGAGCAGGAGACTGGAAGGGTTCCAGCAGCCCCAAATGGAGCAGCAGATGGTTGTGTCTGCAGCTGAAGTATGCACAGATGCTATTCCCCTGCCTGTAACACAACGCTTCCTCAGCACGCACTGTGCCCACAAACACAGGGATCAGCTCAAATCGCAGAAGTTACTTATTTGGCTGCCACCTCTGCAGCACCTAAACAATCGCTGAGTATTTACAGCTTTATCTTCACAGCACGGTGGCAGGACAGGAAACACTGTCACCTTCATCTTTCACAGAACGTGAATGGAGGTTCAGCGATCAGTATGACCTGGACTGCAACAGCTGGGAGGAATGACAAAATCTTTTGACTCACAGTGTTTTAGGGCCAAACTGAGAGGTGAAGGCAGTTTGGCTCCAAACCAAAGGGAGAATTTGGTACCTCACCGTCACTCAGGATCAGTGAGGAATTCAGGTGGTACTGCACTACAACAAAATGCTTTGCATTGGAAAACTGTTCTGTGGCATGTCTGCTAATGCCACAAAGTAAAGCATTATACCTCTGCTCAGGTGCAATTCTCATCAGTAGGGTGTCTGTCTCAGTGCTAGATACCCCTCCTGAACTGCAAGAGACACACATCCACTTCTAAGCACCACGTTCATCTGACATGCCAAGATACTTGGCACCCCTCTCAAGGGCTACTCCCAAAAATACAACAGAAGAAACAAACCAGCTAGCAGATTTATAACCCTTTGGACTGGCATCCAAAACCTGTAAGATGTATTTCAGCTCCATCTCCAAGTGAGTTCCTGTCCTACTTCTTCAACGCCTGCCACCTGCCAGCATGGTACCTTAATCACAGGAACATTTTTGAGGGTCAGCTCCTCTTAGTTCCTTTAGTCTGTGCCTTGTCCCTTGTCTTCACTCAACAGAGAAATAGCTAATGGGAAGACTCAGCCCTCGGAGTTTCCTTTACCACCAACTTGATATAGTTGTATCCACCTACCAGCTACCCAATAACCAAGGATTTGCTAGGAAAAAAGGATCTGCCCAAACCACACTTTGTCCTCTCTCTCACATGCATGAATTCAAAAAAGACCACTCAATGAAACTCAAAGGGACAATTCTAACTTCTTTCTTACCAACCTCCCTCTACCTATTCTCTCCACGCATCACCAGAAGAAATGGCAGAGGATGGAAAGCAACTTGAATGACATATAACAGCCTCTATCTTGCAGAAGAAATCAAGCTGCCCTCCCACCACTGAGCTCGTGGGACTTGCTTGACATAACACACAGGCAAAGATGTCTCAATTTACGCCGCAGAGAGCGTGAATGAATCCCCACAGCACTGGAGCTGCCCCAGTTCCCACAGTTAAAGAACCAGCTGCCCCTGCATGCAGCCAAACACGAGTGGACAGGCACTCCAGGATCACAGATGCGAAAGAGACACCCACAGCAGCTTCCCAGGGGAATTTCCCAGCCTTTCGCTTCCTCATACCTGGTTACTTGGATATTCCTTAGTACCACACCAAACAGATGGCTTGACAAACGTTTGACGAGACTGAGTCTCCTTCTCTAGATCTCTGCAAGCGCTATGCTGCCTCCCCACAGTGCTTCCCGGGCTGCCAGAGCTCTTCTGCTGCCACCAGCACTGGGATGCAGCTCCTGGGTGAGAGCTGAAGGCTGTGGATGCAATGGCTGTTGGGGAACAAGATGTTCTTCCACGCTCTTCCTCTGCCTACTCCTCTGACAAGATGTTGCCTAATTGCCCCTGACAGTGTTTCTGCTCAGTCCAGGATTTAATCCTCTGGGTAAGAGCTTTGCTTGCGTCCGGATGCTAATTATACCTAATCCATCATAATGGGCTTGTCTCATTTGCGTCAGATATCCCACCTCTGGGTTGCTGGCCAGGTTAATCGTCCTTCTTCTAGTTTTCTTTGAACTTAAAGAGGCTTGAATACTACTGACAAATACTGAATCTTTAATCTGCCCACTCCTCAATCTCTGATTCTCTATGGAAAATTTCCCTGACAGATAAAGCAGATGCCTCACTCGACCTTCTTCAGACAGGTTCAATGTAGGATTTCATCTTCCCTTGTCTGAAACCTTCAAAAATACAGACTTCTTCATGTGCGCTTGTCTTCATGGTGCCTCAGGGGTGTCAGACACGAAACCCCCATGGGTTGTGGCTCTCCATGCAGTGATATGCTGGGAGAAGACAGCATACAGGAGGAAACATTCTTGGTTTGACATTCCTTTTGATCAGGTTCTTGCATGTTCAGTTCTTGACCTCATGAGAGCTGCTAGCATCATCATTGCAGCCAGCCTTTCATCAGGGAATATTGTATCCAGGGTAAGATGCCTGTGAGGAGTGAGGAGTCTCATAGCTCCAGCCTCAGTTGCTTGAGCTGGCTAGTCATAGTGACGCAAAAAGTCCGTGCATGTTCAGCCCCTTCTGACCCTGTGTTTTACATGGAATCTCAGACCCTTCGTTCCAGCAGCAGTTTTAAAACCAAGAACATATGAAAGAGGATGCACTCTAAAAGACACAAACTCATTTCAAGTAGAACTATATTCCCACAAGTGCTTCCAGGATGAACATCATTGGAAAGACTATCCCAGTTGAAAGAAGGGATTTGGTAACACTGGAGGTACAGCATCACACAGTATAAAATCCCCACTGATGTGCTCTGCATGTACGGCTGGGCACCAGGGCAGGGAACACCAGCTGCCTGTCCCAACCGCTCATCGGGAGCCCCCCGGTGCTGCCCACACGCAGGCTCAGCCAGCGAAGGACACAAGTCAAGGGGGTGCCTGGGACCCCTGACCGAGGGGTGCCTGGCATGAGAAACCGCGTGGCCCCGTGGAGGGCAGAGCTGCTCGCACAGCCAGGGAGCTCTGAGACAAACCACTGTCGCAGCACTTGCCCCAGTGTTAGAGGAAACAGAAAATGACCACCCAAAACCCATAACTTCCTCTCTTCGCTACAGGATCTGTTCACGCTCTCCAAGCACAAACATCCAAATTTTTCCCCCATGGGATTTTATCAGGACTTTTCTCTTCTGGGTTTTGCAGCCAGTTCCTCTTTCATCCCTCTGCCACCCTCGTTTGAGCTCCTGTGAAATACTTACAGTGCCGAGGGCTCCTCTTGCAAAACATTCAACTCCCGTCCTCCAGCCTGCGTAGAAAGGGTCTCGAGGTGTCCTTTCTCCTCCAGATATACCCTGCCACCAGGTGACACCAGGGCACCAATTGTGGATGAGCACACACACACGCCCACGAACAAACAGGGAAGGGAGGAGTTCGTCCTAATCACCCCAAGTCCCTCCCCTGTGCTGTTGAACAGACCGAGAGGCTTCCAGCAGACTTCTCCGTGGTGCCGCAGGGGTCAAGATGCACCTGAGAGAGTGGTGCATGCAGTCCGCCTGGTGCTGACACGGCTGAGCTCACTCAAGCGAGTCACATGAAAAGCTGCTGAGGTGTGGCATGGGCCCCCGATGAATGTTTGCCCACATCCAGCAGATGGGATGGTGGGGAAAGAAGGGAAAACCTTTGTGTTGCACGTGGGTGGCCAGCCAGTGGGGTGGTCTGTCACGTCTGAGACCCGAGGTGCTGAGCTGAGGGGAACAGCTAGATCACCTGTGGGTACCGGTAGCATCACTTCTGTGAGGCAACTGTTAGAGACAGGGAAAAGCTGGTGCCTCAGCCTAAACTCCAACCCAATGAAACTCCATGGATGGTAATATACACTGTTTTATCAGGTGCTTTGTATCTCTGATGCGTTTTAATAGCCTGTTGTGACTACCTTGGAGACCAGTGTCAGAGATGTGGGGAAAGTGGGAAGAGTCTCAGGATGAAAAGAGAAGGTCCAGGGCCCTGTTAGAAGGTGCTGGAAGATCACCCTCAGCTGCAGCAGCACAGCACCTCAGTCAAGAACTAAAGCTCTCTAAGCTGAGGCGTAACCACAGGGCAGCATAACCATCTTCTTGGGTCCGCTGGTTCTGATGAAGCACTGCTTACTCACTCTTGTTGAGCATCCACCTCACAACATGAGATCAGGGCTGGCAGGACCAAAAATGGCCCCAGAGGAAGGAGCTGCACAAGGAACATCTGGAAGAGACAGAAGGAAACCGAGGTGCGGGTTTTTATAGTGATGGATGGTCATCTTGGGGTGAGGTTGGAGAAGGGGATTTTAGAGCAGCCATGCCAGCCGAGGGTGTGACTGCGTGTGGCTGAGAAAGGACAGGACCTCTCTGCGTGACAGACCCTGGCACCAGGGACCAGTCCAGCACTGCTCTGGTGCTGAGCAAGAGCCCCACAGTGGAGGCCTCTGTCTTTTCAGATGGCTCAAGATAGATGAGATAAATCCATCAGCGAGACTCTTAGCCTACATTTAAAAAATCAATAAGGCCCTAGCCCTTGAATAGGCACAGAGAAGCTGGGAAGTAAATCCTGGATGCAGCCAAGGGGCTTTCAATCTATCAGAGAAGCAGCAAACACACTTAGCATTCCCATGTGTTTGAGGACAATCACACAGCTTTCAGCTGGCTTGGCTGCTCCAAAGATAATTTCTGGGCACAGGAAAGAGGACGGGGGCAGCATCGTGTTGGCGTCGTCTCTTCCCTGTGACGACTAGAGCTTGTACACAAACGCGTGCAGATTGATTGCGCTCAGCAGCTCCTGACAGCAGAAGTGATTACTGTGGGCAGGGACCTGCTTATGTGGATATAAAGAGGTGCAGCCTGCTGGCAGCAGACTCCGCTCCCATCGAGCTGCTCATTCCCAAGCCTCCATCTGCTGTAGACAGGTTTCTGGGGGCTTCCCCTCCCCTTCTGCCTTATCCTATGTAGGTAGAGTTGCTGGGGAAATCAGCTCTACAACTCCCTACTCCCCTTTTCTGAACCTTAAAAATCTGCTTTTTTTTCAGGCTGTTTGTTTTCAAAACACCCCCTCTGTTTTCCTGTTTTCCCAATGACATTTGGCTCATTTCTCTTTAACAAAAGTGGACACGTGGGAAAAAAATTTCCATGGTGTCACACAAAGCTGTTTTTTGGCCACTGACAAAACATGGCAGAAACTCCCTAGAGGGCCCTGCTTATCACGTTCTTTCTGATCTCCCATGATTATAAGGCGGTTCCCCCCTCTCCTCCTCTCTCTCCATCCATCCCCTCTCTCTCTCCGTTCCCCTCACAAAGCAGGTGGCATTTGCTGTGCGGGGATGCAGGTGCGCAGCTCCTCTGCTTAGCAACAGGCGCCAGCTTTGTGTCGGTGGGTGGCTGCCACCCCAGATGGATGACGAGTTCTGACCAGGGACTGAGTACTCGATCCCTGACCGTCCCTGCCCAGTGTCTTCCTGCCCTGGCCCCAGGAAAGCCAGCGCCGGCCTTTCGGGCCACATCGGTTGCCACCCAACACAGACCAGAGCTGCACCAGAAGCTGTGGGGTCCAAGCAGTAGTGTAAGTGCATTCCCTGTGTCCCCAAAGGAAAACCCATGAGTTTTGTTACCTCTGGCCGGATTATTCTCTATTCCAAGGAATCACTTTAAAACATCTCCAAGGTTTCTGACCCTATTTATGAGCTGGTGTAACCATGGTAACTGTAGTTGTACCAGAAATAGCAGCTCACTTGAATGACAAAGAAAACACAAGTTTACAAGGCAGTGACTTTTCCAGGGGCTGGCTGAGCTCATGGGACTGTGGGAGGAAATCCCAGCCGAGGCGAAGGCTCAGGGATGCTGCGGATGAGGGCTGTGGCTGGCATGGGCCAAAATAACTCTTCTGAAACACATCTCTACAAGCTTGTGCCAGGTGCTTGGGAGACTTTGTGCCTTATTGATAGAGCTTTATCACTTGCCACACAGACACACCTGACTGGAAATGAGCAGGGAATTTCCCAGACATCTGCAGTTCAACCTCGGTTTCTCTCCTGCAGACAGGCAGCCTACCAAGTGCTCCTGAATCCCCGGTGAGAGAAGGACAGTGGTAGGACCTGGATTTGAAATGAGATTGTCTGTGGGTCTTGTAGAATGCCAGTGAGGTTGTTATGTCAACATTTTGGTGAGAAACTCAGCATACCAAGGTACCCGCAAAAGATAACTTGCGTGCTGTAACCCTCCTTCCCCAATGCCCATCACGTTCCTAAGCTGCCTGTCATTTGTGCTAGTGAAAAAAAGCAAAACAGGTATAGATGATTGGGCTTTGCCTGGTGCAGATATTTAGCTATTTGTATACATGCAAATCAGTCCATCAAATGCAGAAGAGAAGGCATCCTCGTGGAGACTTTTATTGCTCTTCCTTCAGGAAATAATCTATAACAGCCTGCAATAAACTGGGTGTGCTGACTTCAGGAATCTGTGCCTGCTGCTGGATACAACAGTGATGTTGAGTGTCTCTGAGCTCGGCTTGCAAAAGAGCCTGGTCTCGATTCTCATTTCCACTCATGCCCTGGAGGCTGCTCTGGCAATGGGGCAGAGATTGAAGCAACTAAGGTCTGTTTTTCCACTGCCAGAGCTCTAGAAAGAGAGTTCCATGGTCAATTTGTAGAAAAAGGTCCTCTGAGGAAACATAACTGTAAGGTTTAGCTGAACTATCAGCAATGGTCCTGTCTGTGTTAGAAACTAGGCAGCACTGGGGACATGACTAAGTCCGCAAGCCAAATGGCCATTGCCAAGGCTTCTTACGGAAAAATTAAGTCCCTGCTTTTCTCATTCAGTCAAGGGTGCTTGATCTGTGCATGTCAGAACATCATTGCAGGCCCCAGGCTTTCAGGCACCAATGCTTTAGGACATGCTAGGGCTTTTTATAGCAGATGATATAAAACCCATGTAGCCTGCCATACGCATCATTAATTACCAGAGAGTTACATTTTCATCTGAGTAGTGATTCTGGACTTTCTTGGAACAGATAACCAAGTCTTACCATTTAATACTCACCAGACTGCTACACTGGTATGATTTTACTAACTTACACAAACATTTCCCTGATTAGCATAAATAAAAGGAAAACCAGAATGAATTATCTCTTTTTTTTAGATAGTACTTTTCACCCACAGATCTCAAAACACAGAGCTAAATTTTCATCATCCCTATTTGTAAACTTGGAAGCCGATGGACAGAAAGTTCATAGACTTGCAGATGAGGCCCAGCCATCCAGATATCTGCTGTGGGGACTGATCCGCTTGGCCATGCAGAACAGAAAGCTTAGTACTTTGTAACTGCTTTGTGATTCATGGTTTAAGAGCATCCCCCTGCTCATTGCAGAGTTGTCTCATGAGGAAGCAGTAACATTAATGAGCGTCCTTTTCATGCAGTGACTTTGCTTAATGTCTGCATTCAGGCTGTTGGTAGTGCTGCAATGGGACTGAGTTTGTCAGATTGTTTTAAAAAGCTTCCTTTCTTTCCTATTTTCACTCTGCCCACTCTTAAAATATCTGGTTTTTCTTCTACAAGATTATTTATCTCCTGAATGACATTCACAGAACAAGGTCAACATTAATACGCTGAACCATAACCTAACATTTTGACGAACCCAGGTAGTTAATCTTGTTATCTGTGTGACTGCCAGAAAGCAGAGCATGTGGTTGCTCTTAAAAATGTACCCGAATAACACAGTTTTCACTCTATTGCCTCAGGGGTCTTCCTTAGATGTTTCTTTTTCCATAATTGATTCCTTCTTTATGAATTACATGCCTTATACCTGTGAACAGTGATTATATGATCCACTAGCACTCACTAACATGATCACACATTGAACTGAAGAGAGAAGTAATACTGCACTGTTAAAAAAAAAAGACCGCAAGAATGTGGTTTTATTTAAATGGAAATCAGATAATTCCAGAGCTTTATTCATCTAAAACAGTGAAGCAAATGATTCAGTGTCACTGGGCTAAGAAGAAGAAACTGTACACAAGTCAGCTCCAGATGTCTTCTTTCCTGACAGCTACTTTTCTCATCTTTTTTCTGAACGATCAATTCTTTCTCCCTGGCAACCAGCAGCTCAATAAAGCAAGGCTCTTCTAAAACATTCCGGTAAAATGTTTCTTTCTTCTTCTTAAGGGGACACATCTCTTGCTATGGCTTTCACACCATGCTACAGACATACTCCACTTTCCTCCTCCTATCTGATAAAATCACCACTGTGCAGTCTCATTCAGTTCAGCTCTTTGCCACCATTATTATAATCTTTTGCATGTAACAGCTGAGGCTTTCAAACAGAAATTATTGCTTCTGGGGGAGCATCTTGCACTCTCCTTGGGAACATTCAACTAATGGGCAGAGGAGGCAGCTCCTCCTGCTCCATTATCTTGTCTCTTGGGTGACTGCTCACCTCCCAGACACGTGGATGCTAAATGTTCTAGCTGCCATGCGATAGCAGATCCCTGGTGGAAGCAACTGTGAAAGGGGAAAAGCCAGGGGATTAAAATGTGAATCAATCTTTTTGTAAATTTTCTCCTTTTATTGCTCAGGTGTATTGCCAGGTACTAAGCCTTGTGTTGTCCTCTCAGGACCTTGCAAATGCATAGGGCCTAATGTTTTAATGTTTTTTTTCAATGGCATTTCACTGGCAGATTCCAACCTCTCTTTTAATTTAGAGCCTCTATGCTCTTGCTTTCCAGTGGAGGTACACACCTCAATAAAATTAATTAGAGCCTCTTACTGGGAGGCCCCTAGCGATATTGCTGTGCCAAGAACCTGGAATTACAGCCCACTTCTGGGGTCCAGTCAAGTGTCATAAATGCATCATAGGCTAAGTGAGCTTTTTAGTAGCCATCATTACATGCTGAGCTAACACATGCTGCACAAAGGATTTTCTGACAGTTTCATATACAGAAACATTTATTTGTGGGGTCCATAGCTGATGGCATACTTTGACTGTAATGGTGAAAGTTATTTCTACAGAAAAATGAAGATAAAGGGAGAGGGAGAGAAAAAGGGGAAACCTTCCCCAGTGGCCAGCCAGGAAGAGCAATGATGGGGTTCCATAGGAGCATCCTCCTCTGAGGCCTCTCTCCACTGCATCAGGTGACAACAATGAAAATGAGGAGGATGACTTCTTGCCATGCTTTCCCTTAGCATTACTTACTTTTCATCAGAACCCACTTAAACTCCCCATTGGTTATTCCTGCTTGTGACTCTATTAGCGCTTGGAGGAGAATGCTCATAGAATCATAGAATAGTTTGGATTGGAAGGGACCTTGAAGGGTCGTCTAGTCCAACTCCTCCTGCAATGAGCAGGAACATCTTCAACTAGACCAGGTTGCTCAGAGTCCCGTCCAACCTGACCTTGAATGTTTCCAGGGATGGGGCCTCCACTGCCTCTCTGGGGAACTTATTCCAGTGCTTCAC
>Ga0181612_120076_pt1 | contig 11651 bp, 15 predicted proteins | sample HoacroProtozoa21_FD_119630 | JGI IMG/M metagenome (GOLD analysis project Ga0181612, IMG submission 119630) | Hoatzin crop microbial communities from Cojedes, Venezuel. Combined Assembly of Gp0051906, Gp0051904, Gp0051908 | reverse complement strand
CACTGAAAAGAGCTTGGCCCCATCCTCCTGACACCCACCCTGCAGATATTTATAAGCATTTATTAGGTCCCCTCGCAGCCTTCTCTTCATCAGGCTGAACAAGCCCAGCTCCCTCAGCCTCTCCTCGTAGGGGAGATGTTCCAGTCCCCTCATCATCCTTGTAGCCCTTCGAATATCCCTTCCTTGGAGGATTTCCAGGGAGATGCTTGAAGACCACATGAGCTACCGCTCTCGTAGCCTGCGGTATGCAATGACATGAGCTGTGCTAAGATTCCTGCTGTGCTTCATACAAACACCGTGACAAAAAGGATGGTGTTTTGGCTTCTCTGCTGGGCGCCAGTCGAGCAGAGCCCGGGCTCCTAAGAAATGCTGAGGAGAAGCATTAGCTGTGGTTCAGGGAGGAATAAGTTTCTCGTCTGAGTCTGATTAGCCACTTGGGATATTTGTATTTCATTATAACTGACACTGAGAAGAGTGTTTGATTTGGAACAAATTTCAAGCAGGAACAAGTTTCAGCATCTGCATTTCCACTGTGAGCACAATGAGGGACAGAACAGGTTAGAGCCTGCTTGGCCGAGGGTGGGGACCTCTCAGCAGCACAGGGGAGGGCAGTATGTGAATCAGTTACAAGGAAAGGGAAGGAGCAGCTTGAGGAGCTGATCTTCCTCCCCTTGCAAAAGGGATACTCTAAGCACGAAGTATCAGGTGTGTGCCTGAGGAAGCCAAGTGAGGGAGCTGGGGAAAGCCAGCTCCTCCCCCAGAGTGGGAGGCTGTACCTGGTGATTAACTCCCAGCGAGGAGTGGAGCTCATGCTGAGTCCTGAAGGAACCTGTTGGGAGGAGCTCGGGAGCGCAAGAGGGCCAGAGAAGACCCCGAGTCGGACAGAAGCCGAATCCAGCTGGAGAGGCACCTGTTAGCATCCACAGCTCCGGTCATGTTCAACTACCTAGCAGTAGAGGCGAGACCCCAGTTCCACCGCAGCTATGCGGGCCAGCAAGGGGTGTCTGGACCGCTGCGGAGCCGTCTGGAGCAGCTGAAGAAGCCGTGGTGGAGGGAGCCCGCCCCACTGGTGCTCCAGCACAGTGAAACAGCCAGGCTGGCCATAGATGCCTTTCTCGAGCAGGGCGAACGCGGCTACCTGGGTGCCATCGCTGAGGAACGGGAGCTGCCTTTTCTTTCCAGCCTGGACATGGAATATATGAGCCATCAGAGAAACCAAAGCTGTACAGATCCTAGTGCAATGAAAGACAACGAGGCTGACCCTGGCGATGCGGACACTGGAGACAGGTCCTCCCTCAACTCTGAACTAACATCTGGCACCTACTTTCCGCTCATGTCTGATGTGCACCCTCCAGAGCTGGAGCTGGGGTGGCCAGGGACACCGCTCCTCACGGTCTGTGGCCAGACTGAAGCCACCGTGATTTTCCAAAGAAACAAAGCTAACAGCATCAAGGATTTGCTCCGGTCTCTGATCAGCCGGGCACGGACGGTATGTATAGAGCTGCCTCCCTGGAGTGGGGTCTCGTGCCGCAGCACCCGAGTCCTGGTGGCTGGTCCCACATCTGTGCACCACACGCTCCAAGCTGTTGCTGCTCTCTAGATGTCCGGCACGATGCGATTGCTTTTTCTCTAGCAGATCTGTAACTGTTCCTGCTCCTTTCCTTCCCTGTGACTTCTTTCCACCTGGGATTTCGTGTCGTGCGGGCAGTGCCCTTTAAGGCGCTCTGTATCTGTGTTTGTGGGTGTGCAGAGCACAGCACCAACGCCTGGAGCGAGCGAGCGGCGGGGCGTGCAGCATTAACGCTTCGCTGTCCTCAGCCGGCGAGCGTGCACCAGCCGGCCCTGCTGCCCTCTGCCAGGGCGTTCGCATGGCCAGCGCTTTGCTCAGCCCCTGGACATCATGTTGAGCAGGACATGAGGATACCACCGGTGAGTTGCTGCGGGAGAACATAGGACCTGAGTAAACTTGCGGGACTGAAAATCCCTGCCTGTGGTTTGGAGTAGGTTAGAATACATCATCGTGTCTTCTAGACTTGGTGTCTGTTCTTCTCAGAGGATGAGTAAGATCAGCCCGTTGTGCCCCATCACACAGTTAGTGCTGAGTAGAGGTTGCCAGCCCTCGGATGTAATAAAAACTGGATGACTCCAAGACTTGCCTACCAAGCCCAATCCTGGCATGATTTTCATAGAATCACAGAATGCTTTGGGTTGGATGGGACCTTCAGAGGCCATCTAGCCCAGCCCCCCTGCAGTGAGCAGGGACATCTGCAACCAGATCGGGTTGCTCAGAGCCCCGTCCGTCCTGGCCTGGGATGTTCCCAGGGATGGGACCTCCATCACCTCTCTGGGCAGCCTGGGCCAGGGTTTCACTGTCCTCACTGTAAAAAATTTCTTCCTTGTATCCAGTTTAATCTGCCCATCTTTAGTTTAAAGCCTTTGCCCCTTGTCCTGCCACAACAGGCCTTGCTAGAATTTACTCACGAAATTATGGTCCTTCTTGTTCCTCTTTACTTTGCCACTATACTGTGTACAAAAGCAGCAGCTGGGGTAACGGCATGTCAGGCACATTTTCAGCTTTTATTGTCTTTGTCCTCTTTATGATTCTCTTCACCTGTTCCGTGTTAATTTTCTTTTGTGGTGTTTCGTTTCAATAGGGTGGCCATACTGAGTAAACTTTTAGTGCAGAGTTCACTTCTAACCAGTCAGCTTCTGGGCAATTTCTCTTATCGCTCCAGTAGTTTCTTATTTAACTTCACAGTCACTCCTTAAATTCGTTACCGCCTGGTGCAGGAGGCGGGAGATAAAGCGTTGTTAAGCCTGGACTTTGGCTGTGGAGAACAGAAGCTGTCTCCAGGCAGGCTGAGCTGCAGCGTTAGCTTCCATCACCACCTGCGGAGCTGAGCAGAGTGATGTTGTCCCAGCAGCTGGAACTGGGGCCATGCAGCAGCTCGGACTGCTGTGCAGCATCGTAACATCATCAAAGAACCACGTGGTGTTGAAATTTGGGTGTCCTATGAGGTAAACGGGCATCTTTTTTCTTTTGTCCAGAAGAAGAACTTTTTGCCACGTAAGCCACTGCTCGGTTGTAAGCAGCCGTTGCTTCATACCTGACCTGCTCTACTGCACCTTCGTAGGCAAATACGGGAAGCTTTGTCCAGGAAGCAAGTGACAAAAAGCTTTGTTTGTCCTTGCGGGCAGTGGATTTATGATAGCTTAAATGATCTGAAAAGCCCTGTGCCACTGCATCCTTCTCAGCAGTGGGGATTAGGTCATGGTCATGGCAGAATGCACAAAGTAAACGACTACCGGGAAACGTTCCCTTGCCACTTCGCACGTGTCCCGGATCTCTGAGGATGTTATGATCCTTTAAACCACACGAAAAACATCTTGCTGCTTGCTCAGTTCTCAGGAACTCCTCTCTTGCTGCGGGGAGGTTGCTCAGTGGGTGCTTCTGTGTACTGCAAGCACATTTTGAGCTTTCTGCTTCTTGTGCTTGGCTTTGAAAAAGCACTGGCAGTCTTCAGCCCTTTATGTTCAAGCTGGGGATTTTCATGCAGTGGTTTTGACTGTTGTGTGAAGTGTGAGAATGAGTTTTCAAACACCTTGTTTCTTTATTACTGGTGTTTTACTGGCTTCTAGGCTAGCAGCTCTGGGCAGTGCTTCCCATTATTAACTCTGTGACTGACGGCTGTTCCGGATCATTCGCAACCTCAGTTACACATCTTTAAGTAGTCACTGAGTCATTTTGCCCATCAAACCATCCAAAAGAATGTTACCTGTGTGTCTTTTAGTGCCAAAACAGCAACCAGAGGCAAAACCATCTGTTGTTTGAGGTGCTAGTGGCAACTGTGTGGAGAACTGTTTGCTTTTTTTGCTTTTCAACGGCTGCTTCTGCACTTCAAATATTTTTTCCACTAGATTTTAAGCTCTCGCCATGCAGCCCTCCTTTAGAGTGTTTCTCCTGCTGTGTGCTCACAGCTGACATCGAAGAGGGGTCCCGTGCTGGTGGGAGGTGGGAAAGATGTGGAGCTCCCTTTGCTGGGTCCCGGGGTCAGGGAGGCGTGCGTCTGCAGGTGGGGTTTGCTGTTTTCTCCTGCGCCGCTGTACAGAGCAACATCAGCTGACGTATTTTGCAGCAGCGTGTTTGTACTGACAAATCAGCAGAAAGCCCATTTGGTTCACTGGTGCCTTTTGCTGCTGCGGTTTCTTTCTACTTTGCTGCATTTACCCAGCCGTCTTTGAAGATGCATTTTCAGATTTGAGCTTTTCTCTTTGCAGACAGAAGAAGATGCAGCGTAGGCACACCTCAGCCTTCATTTGATAATACTATTACAGTTTTACTTTTGTTGGATGAGCTCCAATCTATTTTGAACTGTCTGTGCTGCTGCTTTCCCCCCTGTAGTACAACTCTGACATTGGCTGCGCATCTGCATTTGCGTGCGACGGTAGCAGGGTCCGGGATGGTCCCCCAGAGAAGCAGTGTGTCGCTTCAAATGCCAACACCGCTGTAATGACCAAAACCACACTGCTATTGGCAAATACCAGTAAAACCAGCTGTGCTGGTTAGAAACCAGACAGATGGCAGCCCCAGTGGGGTGCTGGTAAGTGCTGTCATTCCCGAAGTGATGACTGCTGTAATTGCTGAATTGTGAGTTTCCAGAAGGGGATTTAGAAATGCCGTGATTAACCCTGCAGTGGCAAGGTGTGAATTTTCTAGAGCCTGTGGGCCAGCTGTGTCTTTGCAATGTCCTGACCCACCAAGGCGATGTCATGGGCTTGGAGGCCATGATCAGCGTGCTGAGGAGAAGAGATGCTCTGAGCCAGCCCCAGCCTTGCAGCTCCTACCACTGAAACCGAGGGGCTGGAGGCACTGGACATGTGTTGCGTAGGTTTGTAAGGCTAGGTTGACATAAATGCCCGAGGCTTTTAAATGTGAGACATGAGTTGTCAGGAGCCTGAGTTGGAAGTGGTACTTAGCTACCTAACTTCCATGGCTTTGCAGAGCTGTTGGAAATTGCTTTTGAGACTTTAGACCTCACTTTTGTGACAATATGTTTTTAGGAGACTTCAAGGGGAAGACTTCCAGGGTTGTCTTCCCCCAGAACTTCTTGGCTTTTGGGGGTTGAGCTGGTGTTATTATAAGAGCTGCCTGCTTCATCTACTGAGAGGATATGGTGATCTGAGGGGCCCTTTTGGTTGTCCTGTGGCAGCCATTCTTAGAATGAGCAGTCCCACCATGGGCGCCTGCATCTCCGCCATGCGAGGCTGCGGCAGGGCACAGCCTCCCCTCCCTCCCCACCTCAGTGCTCCTCGCTGCACGCTGCAGTGCCCATGGGGCTGCCAGCCTGCTTGCCCAATGTCAGCCGTGGCTGCTTGCCAGCACCACTGGGAGCAGCTCTACCCAAATCCTTCCTGTGAAGGGATTGCATGTGAGGAGGCCGTGAAGATAGCCATAGCCTGTTCCACCTCCTGCTGCCAAGCGAAGACCCACTTCGGAAAAGATGAGTCTGACTATCACGCAGGGCTCCACCCAGCTTGCACAAGCTGGTGTCCCGCTGCCTGGGGCACTTGCTCCTCCGCTGACGCAGAAGCCATGCCATGAGGCTGCCGGGAGATGCGGGTCTGCATCCAGCCCAGGGCACTGGGTGCCGTGGGTGATGGTGCCACTGGCTGCCCTGCGCTGCCTGCGCAGCCCCAGCCCTCTTGCAGCCAGCACAGCAGACTGGCAGTGCCTTTTCTGGACAGGCAGCAGCCCCGAACTCTGCCGAAGCCTGTGAGCACTGGTAGAGAAAAGCAAGATGGTGTGGACCTTCTGTGCACACCAGGCACAAGCAGTGCCTCTGGGCAGGGTCTGGGGATAAAGGAGCATCGGTCTCTCCTGACTCCATTACAGTGGCTTCCCAAGCCAAATTTAGGTTGTCTCCAGGGCCAAGCCAACCTCAGAGCTAAGCTTGAGATGAGCTGGAATATCATGAGGCAAGTGTGGCTGTGAGGGACTTGCCTGAGGCCTTATACCAGGTTGGGGCTATAGTTTTTTCTTGGTGCTTCATCATTAGAGGATGGGTGGCCCATCAAAGTCATTTGGCTAAATTGCCTTCGGTCTTTGGCGGAAGGCCAGTGTGGAAATACCTGGTGAAGTCCTGCTTTTTTGTGTGTGTCTCAGCAGTACCTGATGCTGATAGCCCAGAAGCAACACTAATTTGGGAAGTTGAAGATGCTTCTCACTGCTTTCAGAGCTCTTCCAGGGCTGACTCTGCTGTCCATGCCAGATGACCACATTTCAAGAGCGGACAAGAGTTTGCCAGAGCCTCACAAGGCTTTTAGGAACACAACATTGATGAGGGCTACAAAAGAAGTGCCCTTCGGAGTCAGGCTCTGAAGCCTCGATCTCCCAGGGCCAGAGTGGGAGGGTGGAGATTTTGTTTTGGCCTCAACAGTGGGAATGATTTTTAGCTCTTGATGACATCTGCCTTGTGTCCCACATGGATGCCTGGGATCCCATCAGCCTCCAGGAAGGTTCTTTCCCAAACCCTGCTGTGGTGGGCTGGGCCTGGGGTCTTCTGCAAGATGTTGAGGACCAATGAAACTGTGTAGGGCAACATCACAGAGATGGTCTTTGGGGACAAATCAGATAGAGCCAAGAAATCTTGTCCATCTACAAAAGGGATAAATCCCCAAGGGAACAATGCATTTTGTTGCTGCTGCCCTCCTCTGCCTCGGCTCTGGTCCGAGGGTCTTACCATGGTGTGTGTAGGCAGCACGGGGCTGAGGACCCAGCTTGTGAAGCAGAAGAGCATGGGGAAGCCAATGGGTCCTCGCTCTGCCAATGGCAGCTGCCTCCACTCAGCACCTAGGCCATGAGCATGAGCTTGGAAAACGGCCATTTATTGATGAAAACAGAGCAGAAGAGTTACTGGGCAGTGGGCAATCTAGGGCCAGCGTGCCAGTCTGAAGCAGAGACATCAGCCTGTCCACATCCAAGGACAGCGATACTTGGAGCTCCTCTTTTCTGAAGCTGTTCCAGGTCAGACCCATGAATGTGATTCAGCCTGTTTCTATTTAAAGCTTGAACCGCTGCACACATCAAAGTCAACCTCACTGCTGTCCTCTGCGTTTAACTCTGAAGAGGAGCAGCTGAGCAGAAGTGACAGAGAAAAGCTCACCCTACATGGTCTGCTGCACAGGGTGATTTGGACTATGGCGAACTGCATTCCTGGCCATGCACTAACACAGGCAGAGGAGATGTTTGAGAACAGGGTTCCTACCTCCTCACAGCGTGCTTGATGAGCAGCAGAACGAACTCCGTCATGCATTTTGCGTGCAAGGTGTAGTGCAGGGCGTGAACATTGAGTAGCAGGGTAAAGTAGGCCATTGAGGCTTCACTCCAAACCTCAGTGCTTTTGGGGTCATCTTTATCTGGGCATCCTCTAGTAGGCAGAAGCTCAACGTCAGTGTTATGCACACAACTTTCAGGTACCAAATGGTTCATGTATTTATTGCTAAGACACGATAAAGACTGGGACTAAAGTACTTGGTCAGTAGTTCCATTATTTTTTCAGCTTCTGACACGAAGCTGGCCCGTCAGTAAATCCTGCAGTGCTTTACTTTTTTCAGTCCCCCAGTGTGTTGCCATCTTCCATGAGTTCTCAGTGTTAACTGTTAATGGTTCAAGGTTCAAGTCACCAGATTGCTCTGCAAGCACCCTCGGGTGAAGTGCGCATGACAAATCATCCAGCTCAGCAAGTGCTCCCCTGTCTGTTCCTTCCTTCTCCACAGTGTCCCCCTGATTTCTGTCACTAGTGGTGGTGACCAACAGATGGATCCCAGCAGTCCCTGCCTGATCCAAATAATGGCCACCTCGGTGTAGTCTGCTCACAGCTTCACTCTGTGAGGAGCAGTGGAACAACTTCTCCAGTCACATCTTAATGTATTTACAGATTATTTCCCTTGATCCCTTGTTCTGGTTGCAGGTCATACTGTACTTTGAATTTTCTAGTTCTGCGTCAACTTACTCGCAGTAGGTACTTGTCATGACCTACCTTCCATTTTCTGTATTTTCCTTCCAGTTTTTTGAGAATTCGTTTAGCCAAGACAGTCTGCCTCCTCCCATCCCGTCTCCACAGTGGGAGGGCTGCCACAGCAGTCTTCAGTCTGATTCTTTAAAGAACCAGCAGTTTTCTTTAAAAGTATTTTCTGTTTTAAAACCCCTCCCTTGGAGTCTTTATTGTGCAAGTCTTCAGTTTATTGAGATAGAGTTTCTTGAATTCTTTTTTTTTTTTTTTTTTAATAATGTTAGTGTTATTCCTTCCTGCAACTGTTAGGTTTCATAACTACCAGCTGCATCCCGGGCTGCGTTAGCAGGAGTGCTGCCAGCAGGGAAAGGGAAGGGATACCCACACACATTATTCTATGATTTTGTCTACTCAACCCTAGGATGTAATCTTGGAACAAGGACATGTACATGCTTGATCAAGATACCTTCTCCCTTACCTGGCAGTGTGTCTTTCCTGAAAAAAATGATTTTCCTTTATATTACCATGCATATTTATGGAGTCACTCATACCAGTTGAATAATGATTTTGATCAGTCTCAGCTCTTCTGTTTATATGCTGCGTTTCTGGCATATTTGCCTACGGCAATACATACTTGCTGCAGCAATGATATTCAGAGTTTGTGCATGTGCATTGCCCTTTCAGCTATTTCTTTCTGCGAATGACAGATGAGACAGGACGTAGCTGGATGAGGAATGTCTTCACAGTTGTTAACGGCGATTTTATCTGCCGTGTTGGGGTAAGGGCTGTTAAACACAACAGTCCAGAAGCAATCTCCACTCGTGTGGCCACAGATGCTCAGTAACTCAGGAGGTTTGAGTATTTAATTCATAGCTTAAAGCATAATTCATTTGGACATGAGATTTCAACAGTTTCTTGGGTTTTTTCTCCCCTCCCCCCTTTTCTCTTGCCTAGGTGATAGCAATTGTGATGGATCTGTTTACAGACATGGAAATACTGTGTGACCTGCTGGAGGCCTCGAGCAGACGGCACGTCCCTGTGTACCTGATCCTGGATGAAGAGTACTTGAAGCATTTTGTGGAAATGTGCAATAAAATGGCTCTTACTCAGGACAATTTCCCAGTAAGTTTTCAGTCACACACTGGATATGATAAACAGGTCTTGGAATTAATAGAAACCATGTACCCTTTGTTCTGTTCCCTCTGCCTGGTCCCTCAGACCTACCCCTGCTCCCGCTGTCCCAGGCTAAGGTACCATGGCACCATGGCTGTTTGGTCTAGGAAATCGAGATCTGTCTGGAAGCGCAGGGGAAGGAGTGGAGGAGACTCCTAGCCCTGTATCTTGATGTTTTTTAGTCCTCATTTCATTTTTACCTACCAGAAGTGTGAAGTCAAGGCCAGTAAGATGCAGGGCATTACTGAACGCTTTGCTGAGCTGGTGAGAATAGGCAGACAGAGGTAGACTAGAAAACTTACATTCCTGTGAACCTAGATCATCTCCTTTCCTTGCCCCTCTCAGCCCCTGCTCTAGGACGTAGAATTGCAAGACTTAAATTGCTCATAGTTCAGATCCCTGAGCCCAGTCCAGGTTCTGGCCAGAGCTGCCATAGTGCAGCAGCTGGCTGGGGAAGTGAAGCAGCGAGTCCCAGCAGATGTCCTGATGCAGAGGTTGCCGTTTCGTCCCAGCCCAGCTGCACTGCTTCATTGTAAAACCACGTGTGAAATATCTCATGTTAGGATCTATTGCTAGGCTTTGAGATTCAGTTGTCGGTCCGTGAGGGATTCGCAGTTCCCCAGTGGGGTGCCCAGAGCAGGCAAACAATGAAAATTAATGTGTCAGTGCAGCAAGCTCTCCTGGGAACTTGCCGACTCAGAAATGCACCCCAGTATCCTGCTGCTCCCCCTGTAGCCTTTCTGACCACCACCTATCAATGGAAGTTGGTTTTTTGTCGTCATTTGTTAGTCCTGCAAGGCCAGAAGTCCTGTCTGTGCTCCTTCACTGGGTGCATAGGACTTCCTGGACAACTGATCCTTTTCCCGCCACCAACTTCGCAAGTTTTCCCTTCATCTTGATGGGGAACGCTTCAAAGTTATCCAGTTACATCAAAACTATGCTTAACTAAAAAACAGGCTATGGAAAATGCAAAAAATAATGGTTTACAGCATTCACAATAGATACAGTTACACGTGTCTGAATTTCCCCTCATTTTTAGTCTATTTGCACAAATACTAATTTAGAGAGGCTTCCTTCTTCCATGTTGGTGATGTTTTCTGCTGTCTTGCTTCTCACAAGCCAGACCCATTTCATCCTGCCTTCTGAAATAGAAACTGTAAGGGAAAACTGCTTCGTGCATGTTTGCCTCCATAAACAACTGCACCATTGAAGTCATCTGGTGGATCCAGAGAAATTCCATCTCTCCAAAATACATTTTATTTCCTTCTTATCCCAAAGCCTGGCCATTTTTTAGGAATTAACATTAGAATGAGTTTGCATCCACGGTGATGTCTACGTCTCTTTGTTAGACCTGATGTCATGTCTTGTGCCTGAATGGCTGATTAACCCTTGCCTCCCCCACACAGTGGCTGGTCAGCAGGTCCCAATGTGAAGTGCCTCTGAAGCTGATGCATCTCAAGCAGTGCATGCACAGATGTTCGCAACTGAGTGGGAGGAATGTACATATTTGATCCCCGACTCTGAGTTGTGACAGGGTGTGTGGTAGATCTCCATGTGGAATAATAGGTGACAGTTTGGGGTTTAATGGGGAATTTGGGGCAAGTGCCCCTCCAGCATCTTACTTCTAAGAACATTGTGTGAGCCCACTGGTGTCAAATCCTGGTGCTGAACATCAGCAAATCCCGCAGTGGGGCATCGAGCATTGGCAGTGGTCACAGCAGAAGACTGAACAGTTGGATTTTTTCGACTGGCCATCTGCTGAACCTTAAACTACTGTCTAAATCAAGGGAGAGTGGTACCTGGCAGTCTGGCTTTCCTGCAAGTCTTCAGGATTCTCATCTCATTTGGACGATTCAGGGCCTGGATTGCCAAGAGGAAGAAGAGGATGGAAAAAATGAGCCGGATATCAGAAACTCACCCAGCCTTCAACAGGACAGAGAGAGTGAAGAAATACTGTGGCAACAAATCTATGGGATATCCCTTACTTGAAGGGGGTTTACCTTCCCTGCGTGGGGAGAGGAAGCTCCTCCCAGTGAGAACTAGTATTACTAAAACCTCAGCACTGGAAAAAAAAAAATCCCTGTGTTGACTGGCAACAGGATTAGGCGAAGACCTCCCCACAAGCATCCAGCATATCTGGCTCTATATCAGCAACTTGTGGTGGCATTTCAGAGCATCACAGGTTAATACAAGTTGGCAGGGACCTCAGGAAGTCATGAGGTCCAACTTTCTGCTCAAAGCAGCAACACCTGAGAGGTCAGACGTAGTTGCTTAGTGTCCTACCTGGTCTAGTCTTGAAAATCCTCTAGCATGAAGACTGCACAACCTCTCTGGATAACTTGTTCCAGTGCATAGTTGTCCTTATGGGGAAAAAGTTTCTCCTTTCTTATAGGTGACAGGCAAGGACATGTTCTAGGACACAAGAAGGCAACAAATGAGAGCTGCAGTGAAAAGTCTGTGAAGCTT
>Ga0181612_112118_pt1 | contig 11651 bp, 5 predicted proteins | sample HoacroProtozoa21_FD_119630 | JGI IMG/M metagenome (GOLD analysis project Ga0181612, IMG submission 119630) | Hoatzin crop microbial communities from Cojedes, Venezuel. Combined Assembly of Gp0051906, Gp0051904, Gp0051908 | reverse complement strand
TTGTATGGCCAGTCCATCAGCTGGAGTGCTGAGGCTCATGGTGTCCAGTGGGCAGGAAGCGTTCACGTCTGCACAGAGGATGCAGGGGCAGTGGGGAAACTTCTGGCAGTGCCATATCTTTTTTTTTCTACCGCTTTTTCCACTCCAAGGTCTCTAGCCCCACTTAAAAATTTTCACATTTCTTTTATTGTGCTTGATAAGCTGACACATTTGTTTCTGGAGCTGCTTTGTAGCTCCTTGGTTCCTACAGTGCAGCTGCCTCCTTTAATGGGTGTCACGCAGCTCTCATCTTAACCTACAGGCAGCCTGCAGCTGGGGCCATAGGCAGTGCAGAGATCACCTGCCCTGCAGCCCAGGCCAGATCCAGTCCTAAGAGAAGGCCCATAGGACACCAAGGTGACCTTCAAAACAAAGAACAAGTTTTGACTGAAACTATTTCAGAAGCCTGAAGAATAGCTTCATTTCTGAGAAATAAGTTTATATTTTAATTGTCTGGGTGCCTGCTTGGATGTAAGGAGCAATCAAACCTTAATAGCTAAGCCATCCATCTCACTAGCACTCCTTCATGTAACAATCCTTTACAGACACTTGTTGACTGCAATCTGCATTAGCAGAGACCTAGATGAAGACATAAAACGTCATACAAGCCAATTATCTGCTTTTACTGAGGTTTCAATATGGTAGAACACCTTTGTTAAGACTTCAGTTTAAAAAGGTAGACTGGATGAACACTGCTGCAAATCATAGCATGTGTACTGCACCAGATCTATAAAAATCAGAGCATGAAGACTGAGGGTTTGCAAGAATATTGCAATTTATTTACTATGAAGTTGTGCTGAAAGAACAAGCCACACCTGTATGGGTGAAAATGGATTTTAATCATGCCGTAGCCACTGAACATGTAAGTCTGATACTGGCTCAGTAACAAAGACTATAAAATTTTTTCTATAGAAAAGTAGTAAGGAAGTAATAGAATAAGCCTAGGAGAAGAGGATAAAGAACTAGAAGAATAAGCATGGTAAAAATATATTGAAAACTGTGCAGGCAAACATACTTTAAATTCACTTCGTAAAGAGTGAATTTGAAACCAGTATTTGTTTTATTCTTACATTTAATTCTCTATAATGTTTGAACAGAAACTTAAAGATTTTCATGTGTTAGTGTTTCAGCTAGGGAAAGCATAAACCATTGCAGAATTACTCAATTATTGGGAAAGGTCCTACTGGTATTGCCAGTGGTTATGTTTATAAATGAGAAAGACGGTGCAGAACTTTAAAAAAGAATCTCTTGGAACGGAACTTGGAGGTTGTGGAGTCTCCTTCTCTGAAGATATTCAAGACCCGCCTGGACAAGGTCCTGTGCAGTCTACATTTTACAAGTATTACATATATTTTCTGCTGTGATGTCCCTTTCCAGAAGGAGACATTCCAGACCTGCACTTCAGTGAAAGGTTTGAACTATAGACTGAATTTTATTCAAATAAAAGGCTGAGACTGAAAATCTGGTGAACTCTTTGGCCTGGAAAAAGCAGCCTTGTTTCCGCAAGAAACATAGAGTTTAAACCCCTAAAATCCTGAAGAGTGACTTCATACACGGCTAACGTACCCCCTTCCTTTTAAAACAGAATGATTACTTGAAATATTCTGTTACCAATTTTCTTCTATATTTATACACATATTACTGTTACTGCCATACTATCACAATTCAGCTCTGCACCCGTAGATCGGGATAAGCAAACCTGATTTTCCTTACTGTCAATGGACTAATACTCTTTGGCTCTACTTTTTAAAAAAGTGTCTGTTCAAGACCTGCTTAACATCAGTATTCTCCACAGTATAGGGAATTCACTGTATTATGGATAACCAATATAGGCTTACACTCAGTGTTCTTACTCTACAATAACTTCAGTCTGAAAATTAACATTAAACCTGTCCCATGCAGTATGAGCACCTAGTTAGCAAAAAACCCTCAAAACATCTTTCTGTATCACTGGAGATTAGATACATCTAAAAGAGGATACATTCAGGACAGAAGGCATTAGCAGTAGCCATCACTCTTCCCAAGCAGAGGGCAGAAATGCACCGGTTCTAACAACCATCTTTCAAGTTCCCACACTTGACACTTTGATTTAAAGTAGAATATTTACTCCATGGTCAACACATTCAACCATAAAGAGCAAGAGCTTCTACAGCTGTATCTGCAAACTGACTGGTAGAGACTCCTCTGAAGGGGGGACACATATGTCAAAAGAAGTACCACCTCAAAAATTTCCACTCCTCACACCCTCTATAGAATACTTGATTATATTCACTAGCGTTCTCTAATGCAAGTTAAATGGCGCATATATATGTATACACACACATATACGTACATCTATATATGCATGCCTAAAATCACTAAAGTTGTCAGTATAAAGCCAGTTAACAGCTAGAAAAGACTTGATATTTTAGCTTATGAGCTTCAGATTTCAAAATCAGAAGATGATTTAACATAGCATTCAATTACAAAGATCCTATTAAAATGCTTTAAAAGGTTCAAAGAATAGGATTACGCACCTCATCTGCTCAAGGGCAAGAATAAACTAAAGGATGCTCATGAGATGAAGGTTAAAATGACAGCCTGCAATTGATGATTACAGGAACTTCATATACATTCAGGTTCTCTGTTTTTGAGGTAGAAAGAGGGGAAGGCTACCTTCCACAGAAACATGGGTCAGTCTAGTAAAACAGAGTATCAGACACAAAGACAAATCATACTTGGATATTACTGTTTTGATATTATATCTCTAAAATATTTTTCCAGGATTTTTGGTTTGCCTGCAGAGTCTTGGTTGGTTGATTTGTTCTGGCCTTCTAATGGAAACATCTTGACTCAGAATGGACGCATCTTATAAAACAATGCATTAGCCGCTTTCAAGCGGGTACGAAGTGTAAGAAGGGACATCCCAGCATTTAATTTAATATCAATAATATTGCTAGTTAATGTGCGCATTCAATAAATTTGTAAATTAAAATATGGAGCAGGTAATTATCTAACATTTGATGCAAGTTAGAATTAACTTGCCAAATATATTGATTTTGATAAGGCCAAAACTCTTACAGGAAACAAATTCATTCCCTTTTCAGGACATCCACACTAGGCAACAAAAGATTTGCCAGAATCGTAAAAACTTCATCTTATTTCAATCTTAAAATATATGACAAACTGTCTAAACCTACCACTTGACAAGAACTATATATTACGATTATTTACTAAGGGTTTGTGTTTTTTTTATCCCCTTCAATTAGAATGAATCATTTTATGAAGGTACACAGCCTAGCAGTTTAGTAGTACAGAATACAATAGACAGCAAAGGGGGAAGTTTTCAAGCATCAACATGAAATTTCAAAGAAAACTGCCTCCTCCAAATACATACATTACACCATGCAGAAATTCCCAGCCTCAGAAGCAGGACCAGAGATTATAAAATTCAACGGACAAATGACAATGATCTTGTCATTCCCAATCTCACACAAAAGAGAACAAGACAATGATTTAATTCTAAGTATATTGGATTGGGCATTTTGTCAACCTTAAAATATCAATGTAGCTCTTATTCAAGTCAAAGTCTCAGGCTCTTTCTCTTTTTTCTTTATAATCCTTGCTGTGCCGAATTTAATTGCCTCGGCAATGCCAGAACACTGCCTGATCCTAACAGGTCAGCATTGATTGCTCTAAACCAATTGGTCCCTTCATTACAGAGAAAATGAAGTAAAGAGAAAAGGCAGGTGTGCTCCCGCACAGTCAGCTGGACTCCAGCTTCTCCTGCCTTTCCTTCTCCCTCATTATCTAATAACCAATCGATCCGGAATCCGCTCAGAATCCACAAAAACTATTCATCACTTCTGACATGCAATGGTTTTAACAGGTCACTAAAGCAGAGTATTTGAGGTATCTTTAGAGCTCATACGGTTTTTAAATCGATGTCCAAGAGCAAGGAAAATCAAGATGTTACTCCTATGTAGTTCTAGTCTAAACCTTGAATCCAAAATAAAATCTGTTACTTATTTGCCCAAGACAAGAATCTGTGGCGTAGGATACCTAATTTTAAACATTATTCACTGTGAAGAACTTTGACGGATAGAAAGACCATAACTGGGAAAAAGAGTGCAGATGGCCCTGCTTCCAGCTCCTTCTCTTCTGCACTTCCATGGTCTTTAGCTGAACAAATTCAAAATGCTAGTGAATGTTTATCGTAAAGCTTTATTTACAATTTCTACCTCCACTTTTAATAATATTTGAACACTGCTTTTATATGCAACCTTTTTTTATCACTTCTTCCTAATACTCCCTTTCCTATCAAGCTCCACGCTTCATTTGTTCATACTATTGCAAAAGAACCCCTTTACATCATTTGCCAAAAAATACTAACTGCTCAAAATACTCTCAAAAATAATTCTTCTTGAAAAATTATCTATACTGATTACCTTACTCTAGTCATATATTCACGTTGTTTCTTCTCTTTCTCTGATTGTAAACTCTGCAGAATATGCCTTGTCATTATGCTTTGTTCACTAAAACAGGTTTGCAATTTCACGTTACTGTCAGTTCAAAATACTAACACCAAGGCAATTCATGAGAAGAAGCCACAGAGATACTGTAATAAATCTATAAGCAGGGAACAAGACTTTAGAAAGGGGAAAAACCCCACAAACAAAACACTTCCCAGAAGAGAACCAAACAAAGCATAAGGGAACAAGAAATGAAAAAAAGGGAAGAGGCAGCAGACAACCAAGTCAGTGAAGAAACAAAGGGAAGTGGCACCACTTTGCTTAGCAAAAGGAAAATTCCAGTGAAAGATATTGCATGAAAAATTTCACTTACTTCTACTAAAAGAACTGCAAAAGAGAAACACAGAACCAGTCTGGCACTTTCTGGTGCACTGAATGGGAGGCCAAATTTAAGAGGACAGCAAAACACCAAGGTGTAATGCTTTTGTTTGTAAATCAGCATAAGAGCCATTTCTCTCCCACTTATGTCTATAATCTCAGAAATTAAAAGAAAAGGTTTAGAATCTTTTGAACAAATCAATGGAAATGAATTGACTGAATCCGTACAACAACATATGGAAAATCAGGTGTTTCAGATGTGTTCTTTGTAATACAAACATGATGTGACCAGTGAAACTTATGTCAGTTAGGAAGAATTTTCTCCATTTTATCCTACTCATCCCAGACTACTATAACAACTGTTAATTATACAGTAAAATGGAATTACCATGAACAAATAAATTAACTAATTCTTTTACTAAATGTTTCCTCCCTTATGGTAACATACAGAATCAGCCTGCATTCTGCAGTTGCTTTTCACCCTCCTTTTTTTTTGTCCTTTCTCTTTTTAAAACCTTTGAAGCAGCCATCCATGCATCACTCAAAGGCCATGATTTCTGAAAAGTTGATATCGCTATTCAGGAACACAATGTCCTGTGAAGAAAATCAATTTACCAATACAGTACACTATATAAAGGGCTACTCACATGACCCAAGTTAGCAATTTGGATTCTACCTGAGCTCCAGAGGATGATTCAAGTTCCCCAGGTCTGGCTGGGTTATCATTTGTCACTGAATCACAAACACACATTCATGAGCAGGTATCTAACTTGGACAGAAATTGGATGATTACACCTGCTGTGACTGTATGGCAACACATAAATAGCCATACAGATGTCAAAAGAGAAATACGAGCACGCTCAACAACTATTTTAAAGGCTGTATGATGAGGGAACTTAACTGACCTTTCCCATAAAGAGTCAGAAATTACCTTCTAATGATAAAAATACATTCTAGTAGATTTGTGACAATCTTACTAAAACCCTAAAAATTTTACATACTAATGCAGAAAAAACTGCAAGACTATTTTTCTTTTGGCATTTAAAAAATCAGTTAAATCAAAGGTTCCCAAATTCTTTGGACAAGACGACAATACCAATCCTCCAAGCTTCTCAGACCTCTAGATACTCTATCAAACTAATTTAAAAAATTATATTATGAGTACCAGAATAAAAGCAGCCTGGTTTTCTACTGATGACACAGACTTAGTTGGTTTTGACACATGCAAACTCCAAATTAGGTTTCTCCAAAACCAGGTATTTATAAAGCCTTTTGCTGTCTCTGACTGTCTTCTGAAGGGAGATGCTATGATGTCTGACAATATTTTGGCCTTTTTCCAGTGAAGGCATTACCAGAATCTCTTTCCTGTGTTTGGTGTCTGTCAGTATAGACCTCATTTCTTTATGGAACCAGCTACACACACTAAAAGAAATGTGCTTCATCATACTATGTCTGCACAAACAGTAATCAATAAATCATAGTTTATATACCATGGAGCTAGATTATCCCATGAATCACTTCCAAGTCATGATATTCGCGCTGACAACCAGACTGCAGCATAAACATCAGCTTTTAAGAAACAATACTGTACTGACCCTACAGTCATCATGCTGCTTTTACTCAAACTACCAATATGTCACACATCGTCTAGAAATCAGAGTCTAAAAGTCACAAAAAAAAAAAAGGATTAAAAGAGAATTCAAGATGTTATTCAGTCCATCCTTCCCGTCACAATGTCACAAAGAAAGATCAAGCCACATTTATTACACTCCAGACAGATAAATACCTAACCCCTTGTTAAAATTCTCCACTTATGAAGCTTTCACAGCCTTCACAGGTAACCTGTTTCTAGCCAGTGTGACAGTGTTTCTTTCTGCCAAATCATCTTTCATTGCTGTAATTTATGCCTATTCCTTCTTGTCTTGTTCCTTATGAAGATGAATATATTCATCTCTCGGTTTTATGTCGAGAGGTTTTTCATCCCTCTCCCCTCAGACCGTTCTTATCTAAATCAGTCACAAGTTTGTCCATCTTTTCTTGTAGGTCGAACTGTTCTTGGTGTTCCTTTCTAGATTCTTCCCACACTTTTTGAAGTATGAAATGGTAATTTCCTCAGGGGTCCAGAATCAGCAATTCACGTATGACTGAACTGAATGAACGATGCTGAATCATATTACAAGCTGTACTCCCGTTTATATATTCAAACATTATTTTTTGCAACAGCTGATACTGCAGTCCCATGTCCAGCTTGGCATTCACTAAAAATTGCAGATCCTTCTGGTGCTGAAGAGCTATTCAGCCATTTGCTCTTCACACTCATTCTTTAAACCATATTTTCCTGCACATGTACAGATTCTTACACTTGTTCATAGGAAACTGCATTCTGTTTATTTCAGACTGTGTCTCCAATTTGTCAAGTCTTTTTTTAACTGTAATTTTGTCCGTTCACGGAACCGCATCTCTTCTCACAGTTTCACGCTATCCTCAAATTTAAGAAAATGTGGTGGGTATTTTTACCATTTAAAGCATTACACATACACTGAGCAGTATGGAACACAAGAAAGACCCCATAAAAATCTCACTTATTACATCTTTCCATTTTCCATTTCCATATAACTACGATTACAACAGATGCTGCTCCAGCTTTATACCCACTTTATTTTCATCTAGATCATGTTCCCCTCGCTTGCATACTGAAACACCATGTTAATGTCAAAAGCTTTACTAAAGACAAAATATAACATGCACTGATTTATTTCTTATCCATGCCCTGTTTTTCTGCCTCAGAAGGAAACTACATTGACTATCTGTTTTTGGACAAATCCAGTTTAGCTGACAGTAATTTCTTTATCTTCTAGTGCCTACAAACAATTTGGTTCAATTACTGATCCAATATTTTTCTGGAAACTGAAGTTGTGCTGTATGACACAATTCCCCAGCTCCATCTTTTTGCTCCTTTTAAAGATGGGAAAACAACAAGCTTGGTGCCCATTACCCATTTTCCGTGAGTTCATAAAATCCAAGCTTTTCCTAGCTAACAGGTATAAATTACAACTAATAGTCCGAACGCTGTTTTCTGGGAAACAGAAAGCAATTTATATATTTATATAAATAACTAAAATGGGAATTAGAATATAAATTATAGGTCCCAGCAGAACAGCTTTATTTCTGGTTCTACAATTACTAATTGTTAACTGCAACTATTACCACCAAGAAACTGGGGGCTTACATATTGCAGATTTTCAAGGACATTATCTGATAGTTACAGTTTATTAGTAATATTTCCCTATTTGCATAAAATGTTATGAATGATAGAACAGGTACTTCCCCTTCCCTAACATGATTATTGCTCCTTACAGCTTCATGGTGAAATAAACATGGAATTTCAGAATGAACTTTGGCACATCATGAAATTATATATAGTATAAAAACAAACAAATTTCAAAATTGAAGAGGAAATAATATTCTCTAAGGAGTGAAAATCAGTAACATATACAAAAAGTTGTAAACATAAGTACAATACCTTTTTATCCTTTCCTCTTTAAAAAACAAAAATCATTTGGAAACTGTTAAAAGAAAGCCTTTCGGTGAGAATATTCAGCTCTAGTGGTAAAAAGTGAACGTAAGCCATAGATGTCAGCAGCTCTGTTCTCTAGTTTAATATGAAGCAACAGCATCCTGAACAACAAACCACTGTGGGCCTTTCAGAGACCTGCCCTGGAAGGCAGAGGGAGAGGACCTTAAGGGAGAGACTGTCATATTCTAATCTAACCTTCCTATAGAAAGAGCTTAGATTCCCTTCTCCCCCCTCCTCCCTAACCGAAAGATATAGGTCTCCCTGCTATTTACACTATGAAAAAACAAACAGGAAGTAATTCCACAGCCTTCTGACTTCTTGAGAAGATTCCACTCAAGAGAAAAACCTCTGCAGGTGAGAGCTGACCTTATAAGAAAAACAAAGAAACTGCTGTTCAACACAAACCATGACAGAAGTTTTTCACCTTTGAAAAACAACTCCACCTTATTTTTTAATTTAGTGACTGAAATCACTGAAAATGTGATATCTGATCTGCTGGTATCTGCAAAGTGTCCATAAGGATCATCCATCGGTTTTAACCAAAATCTTTGTTTAAGCGCTACAGAAAACTTCCTTTCAAAGTCTGTCTCATCATACCATCTATGAAGATTCAAAGAAAATAAATTAAAAAAATAAGAGAGGAACCATTTAAAAAGAAAATAATTGTTTTCTAAATGTAAATTGGATGATGGAAGATGTAAGAAACTGAAGGAGGGCAATTAGCCCTGTCTTGTCTTCCATGGTGCATAAAAAATAATAATGTTGAAGTAAAACAATGTGGGAGTTTGTTTTTATTTATTTGAAATAACTCTTTTATAACATAGCTACATGGGAAGCAAAGAGGGATAACCTATTGCACTCTTTGTTTCATGCAAATACCTGCACGTTATTTATACTACTGTTTCAAAATTCAAGGGCCCGAGGCAAGTGAGTAACAAGAAATTCAGCTGTGTCAATAACAACTCCTTTTATGTTTTGCAAGAGAGAGCCGAGAGCTGCCTTCCCACTTAAAGTAAGTGTAAAAACCATTTGAAACGGGCGACCACTTCAGTAACACCAGCCTATGGTGTCAGTAACAGATCAGTGTATTTCATGTTGGGATTCTTAAGATGATTTAGATGCAGCAATCTTTGGGTAAAAGACCAAAACTCAGAAACCTATGAGAGAAATTCTTATCTTCGTATCCCTGGAAATCTGTACTCGGATTAGAGAGATGCTTACAATCTCACTGGGGCAGCTGAACTTCCTGCCCTCCAACCAGAAGTTACAGGCTCTTCACATCAGGCCCTTTTCCTCTGCAGTACAAGAGGGACGGTACACATCGTTGCATCTCAGTAGACACACCTATAGTCTATTAGAGGAAGCAGTAAATAAGAAAATGACCAGAAGCTAGTTAGATAAGGAGATCATCATGTACATATGTTTGTTTAATATATTAAGTGTAAAATAAGAAAAGCTATGTTTGCTCCTTTAGACATATTACATATTCCCTGACATGAACAGCCTCCCAAAAAGCAAGGGGCTAGATAAAATCCACTAAGACACCTCAGAAAAAAAAGCTGAGTATTTTAGTAAGTTTAATTTTCAAAATTATTACATCATCCTTTGATGACCATGATCAGGTAACAGAAGAACGAGGAGTATTCCACAACATGGATTGATTACCAAGCTCTTCTTTTTTAAAGCTGTTCTTTTGCATTCCCTTTTCCTCCATGTGACACACAAATCTCCAAAAAAACTAACAAAACATACAATGATTTTAAAATATTATTTCAAAAATTGTCAGTCTAAAAGTACAGAATATAAAAATATATAAAGTCAGAATTGTGGGGAGATTTCTATCTTCTGATCTCATGACCTCAAAGATACCTCTAGTTTTCCTCTTGGCACTGAGTGATGGGCCTGCCACAGACACAGTGCCTGGATATTAGTTTTTCTGAGATACTCCAGTCCTCCTAATGAGGAAGGATGTTAGGTGAGAGACAGTAACAGAATGACAGTGTAAGTTTTCAAAGATGACAGGAGGAAGAGGAATAGTTTCCTATTCCACTCCATTGAAGTGCATCATCTGAAATTTCAAAAATATATTGTATATAAATGAACTTATGTACTGATAACTGTGCATCATACTGAACAAGTTTTAAGCTAAGTCTGCACAAAAAAAAAAAAAAAAAATCTTCAGGCACATTTCAGTTCTTAGTTTTTGAATATCAGACCCCTCAAAAGCAGCCATACCTAGGAGTTTCAATAAATACCTATGTATCAGAAAAATAACCAAATACTAAAGTTTTTCTCTCTTATTACTAAGTTGCACTACAGCAAACTATGATTTAGATAAATCAAGAAATATATATTCTGTGCTTTAACTATATGGAATACCAACTTATCTCTATACTTTTCGCTCTCCAACTATTCCTCCAGTGACTTGGTGAACGTGGTCAAGAAGGATCAGGAAAACTCCCAGCCAAAACTTTAACAGGCACGGAAACGAGTATTTCTAACCAGGGAAGAGAACTTGAATGTAGTGTTTGGAAACCATACGTCACTTTACTGAAAGACCAGTAGTTTCCTTACCACAGAGAAAAGCATATTCTGTAAGTAGTTGTATAATTTATACCTTTTTCAGCACAAAAAATAAGATAAGGAAGCAAGAATATCGGTATCTTATCACATTCATTTCCATTTCATTTTTTTAGACAATCACCCCTTACTCGAAAATTTTGCTTGTAGCAGCTATTTGCTGTTTCCAATTTAAAGGCACCTGTTGTATCTCAAAACAAGACTCCAAACTTACATTCTACAATCAGAAGCAGCCACTCGGAACACCACAGTGGAAAATGATCAATGGATACTCTGGGGCCTTGCTCAGATGCTAATAATACTAAAGAACAACTTTCGCAAAACCTGTCCCAAAATCCAATACTACTACTGGATCAAGAACCACACTGAATAATGTTATTACTAGAAGAATGACACAAATTTGATTTTAAACAAAAGAAATTAAATAAAAAGGTTAAAAATCAGAAGCAGTTCTGTACTCACAGTAATTTCTGTTCCCCTTCTTCAACCTTCTTCAGAGTTAGAATGTACCCTCAGCAAGTTTGCTGATGACACCAAACTGGGAGGTGTGGTAGACACACCAGAAGGCTGTGCTGCCATTCAGCGTGACCTGGATAGGCTGGAAAGTTGGGCAGAGAGGCACCTGA
>Ga0181612_110556_pt1 | contig 11651 bp, 8 predicted proteins | sample HoacroProtozoa21_FD_119630 | JGI IMG/M metagenome (GOLD analysis project Ga0181612, IMG submission 119630) | Hoatzin crop microbial communities from Cojedes, Venezuel. Combined Assembly of Gp0051906, Gp0051904, Gp0051908 | reverse complement strand
GGGGTCTTTGGGATCCCCCTCTTCTTCCATCCCTGAGTCCCTGGCTGGTTGGGGACTGAGTCTCCCAAGGAGTGGGAAAACCAGCTGGAGCATGGAGGGGGGTCATTTCCCCACTGACCCCCCCAGCCCGAGCCGTCGAAGCCGTTATCAGCATAACCCACGCAGCACGGCAGAGCCGAGCGCCGCGGGAAGGAATGAGCGAGGGAATGAAAGGCCCCGGCGTCGCCGGCGAGAGCTTGGCAGGCTCCTTTCCCCCGGGGTACAAAGGCCGCCGGGCTTGATTTGTGGCGAAGGCGGCTCTGTGACAACAGAGAACTCGGCGAAAGTGTCCTGGGCTCCCCCCGGCAGCTGAAGTCGCGGCTGTCTGAATAGCGGGGGCGAGGGGTTCGTTGTCGCCGGTGCGCTGGAGCGGTTTTAATTGGAGGCGAGTGTCTTTGCAGGGAACGGTTGCGGCCGGCGAAGAAGCAGGTGGCAAATTCTGGCTTTCCCGAACCCATCTCTAGTGCCGAGCGGCCGCGCTCGGCAGTGACTAAACAGAAAACTTGCCTTGGGGAATACTCTGCTGCTTGCGGTGCTTCTCCGGTCTATCTTCCCCCTCTTGTTTTCAGGGAGGTTTGTTTCTGAAATGCAATGGTGATCTTGTCAGGTCTGCCCGTTTTTAATAATCTGTCGTTGTTGTCACCCTAAATTCCGTTTAAAAATCAGCAACAGCGTTGTGTTCCCGTTCTGAGCATGTGCTGGCTGAGGAGAAGTATGATTTGTGCGCAGTTTCTTTCTTAGAACTGTTTAAGGAGATAATCCCGTAAAGGTCTCTGCAGCTGGTTTGCTGCTAATGAGCCTTGGAGGGCTCATTCGTGTTGTGGATGCGGAGGAACTCCGGGGCATGCTCACTGGAGTTTGATGCTGCCGACAAAGTTGCTTGTCTTCTGCGAAAGCGCTAACACGAGGGATCTGTGCGGGAGATGAGTCAGAGGAGCAAGAGCCCGCGGTTGTGCTCGTGCCTGTTCGGGTTTGGCTGCAGAGGGAGAGGGTTACGTTATGTGCGTGGGCACCTGAAGGATTTCAGCCTTCCACTGGCTGAATTGTTAAAAAGAAATAGATGTATTTTAGTTCTTTTGTAAAAAGACTGTTATGGTTTCTTCAGGAACGAAGCCTGGCGGGTCGCGGTTGGTTGTTTCCAGAGAGCTGTGTAGGACATCCCCGAATTGCAGGAGCGTCTGGAAAGGAACTCGATTATTGGACTTGTTCGCCTGCGCCGCGGTTGTAGCTGGTCGTGGTGACACTGGAGGTTTGCTCACAGGAAAGCGCGCCTACGTTTTGATTTTGTGGAAGCCTGCAGGAGATTTCTTTTGGGGGGGTTATCGACGTTGGTTGGATTGTACGAGATCCGTCGGTGTGGACGAGCCCACGCTGCGCAGATTCCCTCCGTCGTCGTGTGCAGTGTAACCTCGGACTTACTGTTGATAGCAAATAGAGTGTTTCCATTAAAGTGTCACAGAATATTTGTAGTCCCTCTCAAGTCCTTTCACGAGTTAGACAAAATTTATGTCTCCTAATTGCATTAGGCTCAGAGGGGAACGCTGACATTTTAAATTAAAGCACATTGACGTTGCACCCAGATGAATTGCCTAACCTTTGCGTGCTTGCTCAGGAAAAGATGTTATGGGTTACTAGTTAACTCTCGGTTATTCATTAGGAAATTTAGATGCGGTGAGTAAGTATTTTTGATAATGCTATCATAACCTTTGCTGCTTGGTGTGGGTGGGTTGTCAGCAGCGTTTTGTTTATTTCCTCGTAAAGCATAACTAATGCTAACAGCGCCCTTGGTGAAGACCTGAGCAGAGAAGAAGTATTTGAGACGGCCCCGTTCACGTTTGTGGAAGCATCTGCTGTGGGCTAAAACAGTCAGGAATAGAAAATCCAATAAAGATTCTCATTCTGTGACATCAGTCAACTTATTAATAACAAGTTTTTCTAACCTGGTCAGGAGGGAAGAAATATGCTTCCCCAGTGTCTGTGGGGAAAAAAAAAGAGTTTCTTTTGAGGCAAGCTGTTGTTTTCCTTCACAGTAAAAGGTGTGCAGTTCAAACATTTCTGTGAAGGTCTCTTATTTAGTACTTGGATGTAAAGTAAATAAGGGCTGGATGTTAGAAGAAGTGGGTTTTCTTTCAGGGTACGTGAAGCAGGAAAGCGCAGGCCGCTTTGCAGCTTGAGGCTTAGTCAAACCTGTAAGGATGACTTCATCACTGTGGATTTTCACTTCTCTTCCAGGGTTTGGCCCGTTTGGAGAGCACGCTGTTAACGCCAGTTGGATTGCAGTTCAGGTAACACGGTAACTTCGTTCTTAACAGGTTAAAACAGAGCGCCGTGCCGATAGCGTATCTGTACAAATTTTAGTTTGCATCTCTTTTATAACTTGCCTTCCCGGTTTATTAACTGAGACCAGCTCGCTCCAGATATCCAGATGGTCAGCTGGATAATGTTTTATTCACTCCTCGGAAAACAATCCCTTAGCTAGTAGAATTTAATGAGATTGAGTTAGTGTGGCAAAGGCAAGTAAGGAATTCGTAGGTTTGAAAGACGTTAAATGGGGCAGGGAGCCTGGAATCTTCCTCTGCCACAGAGAATTCAAAACAAATAAACAAACCAAGAAGAATTTTTGTGTTTTGCTCTCAGCTCTAGCTTGAATCTGGGGAAGTTGGTTAACCTGTAAGCCAAGTCTCATCCGTTATGAGACTTCCACCTGGCAGTCTTGTGGCGTCAGGCGTGCTGCGGAGCGGTCCGACGTGGGTCTGAACATCAGGACTCTGACCGCAAAGCAGCCGCCGCTGCCTCCTGTCCCCGTGGGCTGCGGTGGGCGACGCGGGAGGCACGGGGGGGTCGGGCAGTGTTCGCTGCTCCGGAAGCAGCAGCCAGTGATGCTTGGCTGAGGGAGCTGGACCTGGCTGGAGGCAGGAGTGCTCGTGGAGGATCATTGCTCCAGCAGATTGTGTGCGCTCGGGCAGATGACGTTTATGCCACTTGTAGCTGCGTGAACGTGCAGGCTGTGTAACACGCTGCTATGCTCATAAATGAGGCGAGAAGGAGAAATCGAACTCTTGCGAGGTGCCCAGCTAAACTAAGGAATTAAGGTCGCTTGCTGTAAAAACATTAGCGAGGGACAGTGCTGCCACATTATCCTATTCTGCCTTATTTGTCACTTCTGGATGTGGTTTGTGACAAAGCTACTGGGAATTCAAGGGTACCTTTTAGTACAGTTGCCCAGGGAATTAAATCTATTTTTCTCCCCAACACATCTCTCTTCCCTTCAGAGCTCTGAGATTAATATCTTCTTCAGAATGCTTTTAAATTAAATCACAAACTCTAATCAATTACAGTCAACTAATGTCCAGATGTCTAATGTGTTGGCTGCTATGAGAAGTCGAAACCTTTGCCTCCAGGAACCTTTTGGAAATGAATATATTTGAGTTAGGGTTTGCTCGGTTTAAGTTTGGGGAAAAATACGAGCTGGGGAGGGGGGGGAATAAAATTGCATGTTACCAAAATTCAGCAGCGAGGCGAATTGATTTGGTTTGTTCTTACTCGTGTAATGTCAGTCATTGTAAACAAGCTGCTTTTATTCTAGAGGAGATGGACAAAACCACTTTGTGCTTCTGGGACAGGAAGAGCGGTGGGCGTTCTGATGTTGCTTACAAAAACAAACCTAGCGCAGAATTCCTGTAAAGAGGAACGGCGTGTCGTTCCTCCAACGCGAGGCACTGATGGCCGCTCAGCTGTGTGGCTGATAAAATGCACGCGATTGCTTCATCTAAATCCGTTTTATGGGCTTGGGGGTGTTTGGAGAGTCTAAAACTACAGTTGGCGGTGCGCGGTCTGCTGCGTCGGAACCCGTCTTCCTCCGAGTCCTGTTCAATACCTCGCGCTAGCTTCCAGCTGAAAACATAAACTTTCAGGCAGCGGGGAGGATTTGCCTTTCCGTCCCCCGTCTCAGCCCCGAGAGGCCCAGACAAAAAGGAACAGCATGTCTTTGAGCACATGCAAGTTGGGCATTGTGCGAGTTTCAGACAGGGGACTTCATGGAGCTGAGTGGACACAAAGGCGTGTCTGAGTTTCTGAATCCCAGACGGTGTGATCTGCATTTTAATAGAAGAAAAATCAATTAAACAATCTTGGTAAATCCTTCCTAGCTTTAGGGCTAAGCTAGTTCTGGTTTATTACATCTTTTATTATCCTGCATCCCGAGGATAAAATTCTCCGCTTTGCTTTCCAGTCCTCTCTTTGGTTTTATTTGGCTTTTTATATAGAACACGGATACGGTGTGTCTTTTCCCTCTGATTGCAGTGAATTTCTAGTATAGTTATGTGTTTTTGGAAGCTAAATGACTTACAAGCTAGTATCTTAAATAGTGGCAGTAGCACTCTAACACTGCGGAGATGAAATGTTTGGAGATTTTTATGCATGGAGGAGAGATTTCCTGTAAATTCAGAGTGAAGAGTAAACTTCTTTCTGCTTTCTTTCTCGAGGCTTAGAGTAAAAATATCCTGTGTTCATGTGGATTTGCTCTTCCATGTTTAAATATTTCATGTGAGGAATGTTTTCAACTGCACTTTCTGCTTGGAGAGACCTCCCTTTCAAGAAGTCGTCACTGAAACGGGCTTTTTGTCCAGCGCGTTGTCTGGCTCTCCCTGCCCTGAGTTAGGTGCAGACCCAGGTGTGCCCCGTGGACGGTGAAGCTGATGGGCTCCTGCCTTCATCCCCCCGCAGTGCTTCTGGCTGAGCCGGAGGAGGAGGAGCAGCGAGGTCAGAGTGCGCTTTGACATTATGAAGGACAATTGCTGTCAGGGTGTCTAGACAGACCTGATAAGGATATTAAAGGCTCACAAAGGCGACCATTGTTGAGGGGTCAGGGAATCGGTCAGACACGTTCGTTTTTCTGTGTTTGTCAGGTATACAAGGCTGTGGGTAATAAGTTGTCTGGGGGCCAGCGTACATCTTTATCACTGAATGGAAGCAGGCGAACGCGGTGTTTGGTTAAAAGAAAGTTGTGAATTTGTAAAGCTAAGGTTTAACGTGCCTGCGTTTGGAGAAGGTAGCTGTCACTGCCATGGGGCGGCTCACACGGCCCGAGGTTTCTTGCTCGCTGCGCACGCTCGTTCTGTGCAGCTGGTAAAACTTTCTGTGATCAGATTCATCTGTAGGAGCTGTTTCATGCTCTTTAGAGAAGCAATGATGAATTGCCACCAATTAACGCTCTGGAGAGCTTCCTAAAGAGACTGACTTGTGTTTGGATACTCTTCATTCGTAAACTACTTACTTTATTAGTGCACCACATAAACCAGCGAACGTTTTGAAGGCAGATTTATGTAAAGAAGATGTGATGAAAGATCACTTAGCATCCATCTCTGGTAATGAACGTCTGTGTGCGCCAGACGCTGATCAATACAGCGAGGCTTTAATATCAGACTTGCCCTCAGAGCCAGAGCAAGTGATTTATCATTGTTGTTGCTCATATCTGCTGGTCCGTGAAAGTCTTACTCTTGCCTTTGCTGCGTGTTTTGGTTACCTTAAATCCTGTTCTACTGTCTGTGGTCTGTCCGTACGAGCGTGAAAGGGTTTTTTTTTTTTCCTCAGTAAAGAAACGACTCGCACTGATAACTACAGAAAAAGGGTGCTGAGGTACTGCTCACGTTTATATAGAGGAGGGACGAGTGTAATGGGGGAGTCCAAGAACCTCAACTTCTCTTCTCGTTTCAGCTGTCTTTAATTTGAAAGAATTTTAAACCTAGGGAAATACAAGATCTGAAATTGAGTGAGCTTCATTGAGAACAGCTAATCTGCGCTTCTTAGCCTGCAGTTTGCAAGTATAATCTCTGTGCACAGGAAAATAAAGCGTAACAATTACCTGAAAGAGCAGCTCTTGGCTCCGATCACCGACTCCAAACCTGAAATAGAGATAACTTAATAATTCAAAAATATTTTAAAATGTCTTTTGATAGTTTGATGGCTTCTTACGATGCTGTTTCTACCTCAGATCCATGCGAACGGCTGCGCTGGTACATGGACGCGAGAGTCGCAGGTTATTTTCTTGCTGTGCACGCGGCCCCTTTGATGTTGGAACAAGTAATCATTTCAGGCTTTTGACACGAGTAAGCTTGCGTTTGTCAACTGACATGTATCTCGGAGGAGAGGAGCAGCACCAGGCGACAAGCTTCGGCTGTGTGTTAACTTGTGACAAGCTGGAGTTGATTCTTCTAGCTGAAATACAGGGACAGGGATGCAAGAGCGCACGGCTCCTTCTGCCTGCAGAGAAGGATGCGCTCGCAGCTTCTTTCCAGCAGAGACGGAGGGATGGGAGGACTGTGACAAGGGCTGTTGGCCTTATGGCATGTGCGGTCACTTACCGGTCTTGAAAAGCAGCTGTAAAGTTTTTCAGAGTGCCAAAAAATGTTGTGTTTATCAGAGGGGAGCTTGATCCGGGCTAGATGCTGGTGGAACTCATTGAACATGATAGCTGAAGTCGCTTCAGCCGCTGGAAAAGTGCCTCACAGACTTTCACAAGGCTCCAGGGTTTGAGCTCAGCTGATGATTTTGTCTAGGAAGTTTTTTTTCAGAGGTATCTTTTCCTTGATTTCTTGAAAGTTTGGGTTTGATGGCTCTGGAAGGTTTCAGTTCTGATGAAGTCCTGTTCTGGGCTAGACTGGTAAATTCTGAAGTACCAAATGAGCCTCGAACTGAAGCCTTACTGGTGAGACTGGAGCATGTGGAGATGGAGACCAAAGAAGAGCAAGGGAGAAGTGTCCAGGGCTGTACTGGGAGGGAACTCGCAGTGTTGGGATGAAACAGTGTGCTTTCCAGTCAGGTATACTGGGGAAGAAAAAAAAGAGATCTTTCCTCTTCCCTCTGGTTTTAACAAAGTCCTTGCAAGGTGTTTAACTGACACATTGTGTTTTAAAAGGTTTAAAGGAAATTGGCTACGTTTATTGCCTGGATGTTTGGGATGTTTTCCAGGCATGGCTTTAGTTAAGGTTATAGAAGGAGAAACAATTTACTGCATTTGTTGAATCGCTACAATGGTAACAGCTCATGTTGCAAAATGAAGTACAGTATATTAGGTATAGGTAAAGGTAGCGGTGGGAACCCATTTTACATTTTGGGAGTGCTGTATTCCAGATCCCGCCAAAACAAAAGTAAAACAAATATGTTGAGGAGGGTGCGCCGATGGTGCTCCAGTTTCTGATCAGAGGAGTGTTTGCTGATATTTGTGGAGACTCGCAGACCCAGAACCGCAGCCTGCTGGTACTGTCACCTACCTCTTGCTTGTCTATCTGCAGACAGATGTGAATTTGCTCTCCAGACCAGCGATCCTGAGAGAGGACAAATTAAACGATAAATATAATCCTCCCAGTTCTACTTTCTCTACAATATCTAGTTCTTTCAAGAAGTGAATATGGCTACAGAACTAATGGCAGCCAGCCTTTCTTTTGAGCGTGGGTGTTGTTGATAACTATTGTCAGTTAAACGTTGATTTCTTTGTTATACACACATCAGAGCAAAGCAAACGGTCCTGTGGCTGAAGACTGTTAACACAGGTGGAGAGATGCCTTTGTTGTTCCCTATTCTGGTCTTTTTTTTTTTTTCCACGGTGCTGTTTACAAGGTTATACAGCCATGGTGTAAGCTGATGTTAGTCCCTCGCAGCAGACTCGCTCCGCTAATAAACTCTGCAGAAGTATATCCTCTGCTGAGCTCATGTCTGACCATCTTGGGTTTGTTTATTTCCTGATGTTCTTAGGAGTTGGAGAAGCTAGGACTGCGAGATGACGTGGACCTGCACGTCTATGAAGTCCCAGTTGAGTACCAGACAGTGCAAAGACTCATTCCTGCCTTATGGAAAAAACACAGTCCACAAGTGAGTGAGTAAAGGGAGGAGGAGAAAAGGCACAGCAAATGGTTGATACCTGTCGTGCTTACAGCAACGGGCATAATGTGAAGTCCCATTTTTAATATATGTTCAGACTGGTAGTCCCTTGCTAGATCTTTTCCTCTTTTGTCCTGAGAACGTGTGAATTTGTAGAATTTTATTGCTCAGAATAGCGTGCTCCAATTAACGGGAGCAGTCGGTGTGAAGAGGCCGCCGCAAAGGGCTGTCTAGACAGCTCACAGTTAGTCTGTGCCACCTGGGCCGCTCCGGCGGTGGGCTCGGCTGTGGAGGTGCCAGTGTTCGTTTTTACCCCGAGTAAACTACAATGCAGGCCAGGAGGCGGTGAAACAAGACTTGTTCTGTACTGGACCCACGAGTTCATTGAGAAAATGACTTGTTACTGTGATATTCAGGCAAGAGCTCCTGTAGCAACTCCATCAGTCTTTAACTGGGAATAGTGGGCTGTTGATTTTCCGTCTTTTGGTTGATCTAACTCATTTCTTTTCTCTTGTAGTTGGTGGTTCATGTTGGTGTTTCAGGTATGGCTACAACCGTGACTCTGGAGAAGTGTGGCCATAACGTAGGCTATAAAGGCTTGGACAACTGCCGTTTCTGCCCGGGCTCTCAGTGCTGCGTAGAAGGTGGCCCGGAGTGCATCGATTCCGTTATTGACATGGACACGGTTTGCAAGAGAGTCTCAGCGCTGGGGCTGGACGTCACGGTCACTATATCGAAGGATGCCGGCAGGTATGGGATGCCCGTGATCGCTGGGGAAAATAATCTCATCCTGCAACACGAGTTCCCTTCGTGCTCAACTCATGAGACCCGTACAATTCACACGCTTTTCACCGCTCCCGGGGCTGACAATACCAGCTATTTTCCAGTGGTCACCCAGTCATCGGGGGAAACCAGAGAGATCTTTACGTTTCGTTGTTGCAGGTTTGATTAAAGCAGTTGCGCAGGCTCGCACCTGCCTTGTGTTCCGCTCGTTATCGCGGGAGGTTGCTGCAATGCTGACCGAGCAGAAGGCAGTTCGTCCCGCCCTACAGTCTGCGCGCTGTATTTGTCACTGGTTGCTAAATAAGTTCTGTTCTTGTGTTTCAGATACCTCTGTGACTTCACTTACTACACTTCCTTATACCAGAGCCGCGGGAGGTCGGCTTTTGTTCATGTGCCTCCGCTGGGAAAACCGTATACCGCAGAACAGCTGGGTCGGGCACTGCAGGCTATAATAGAAGAAATGCTGGATGTTTTGGAGCATTCTGAAGACAAAATCAATTGTCAGCATGAACACTGAAAGTGGGCAGAAGCTATCCTAGTATTGCACTTCCAAAATTCCCCCCTGCTACTGAAGTACTGGGGGAAACGGTCTGAAACCTACAGACCCAGAACTGGAGACTTCAGAAAGGAAAATTCCACTTCTAGAAATCGACTGTTTTTGTCAAATGTGTGCATTTCAGCCTAGGCAACAAAGGATTCGAAATCTCTTCTTTAAAACACCTGCAGCTACTAATTTCTGAAGTGACTGAAGTGTGTGTGTGCTGTGCTTTATCCAGAGCTTATCCGTAAGCCAAGTGACAGCTACTGACCCGTCTGCTACAGCGCAGATGGAAAGTTCCTCATCTGGACTTGGCGTTCAGGTGCAGGGAATTGATAACCCAGTCTTCTAACGACTAGTTCTTAAGATGAAAGGTTTGCTTTCACTTAGTTTTGGTTTTTTCCTCTTTGGCCCAAAGGATAGGTTGTAGTGTAAAAGAGTTGGAACAGCGTGGCTTTGCCTGTTGTAAAACATCGCTTGGTGCAGACGAGGGGTCTTCGAAATTGCTTTGCTGAAATGGTAAAATATTTTAGGCACGGATTTCTCACCCCACATTGTCCCAGTGTTTGTAGGGTCCTCTGTGGTGTACTGGATATCTGACAGCTGCAGATGGAAGGGATGCGTTTTGAGTTCTTGTTGTGGAGCAAGAGATAGCTTTTATTTTTGTACACCGTATGAGCCTAACGGGCACCAAATATTTCCAAATGTCTTTTTTTATTCTGCTCTCGATGCCACCTTCCTCACTCAAGTCAACCATATACCTCCTGTACAAAAGACGTTGTTTCGTGTGTGTATACAGCAAATCATTAGCGGTTAAAGAGCTTTGCTAAAGGCCACATTCTCCGCGGGAGATCTTTTTCCTAGACTCTTGGTGCTAGCTGTTATTTTTAAGGTGAAGGTTGAGTAATTTATAACTTCCTTAGTTATAAATTTTCGTTCTCATTAAAGATTAGGTGAAGAGTGATGTTTTAACTTAAATTCTAAGTTGCCACCTTGATTTATTATGGGCATAAATATGTGAACGTGCCGATTCAGAGACATTCTGCCAAATTGAGTCTAAAATCTTAAACTTATTCCCACTGTCTGTAAACCAGAGGTGATTATTTGAAAACTAGGAATTTTGCTTAGAATGAGTATTCCGGGCAGTTTATTAGTGTCCCCCTCCCAATGGGAGGGTATGAAGTGCTGCTTCTTGTGTGAACTTTCCCAGTAAGTAATTTTGGGGAAGTGCACGTGCAGGTTCTAAGCAGGACGTTAAAAGTGGTCGCTGGTAGCCGTGCGTGCGGGTTTGCTTCCGGATGACGAGGCTCCAGTGACCGATGGAGGCAGAAGATGGTACAGTGGGAACAGACATGAAACTGGTAGTTGATGGCCGGTGGGTCTCATTGAGGAGCCGTTTAAATGAAGAGGTCTGTGATTTGCTTCTAATACTTTTACAAATATATATATATATATATAAAACAACATTTTGAAATGTTTTAGAATACCATTATTTTAATTTTTCTAATTATGGATGATTCTGCTATAGTATCTCTCAGTGAGAGCTGTCATTAACGTGCTGTTTCCCGGTAGAAGTCTAGTGACAAAGGAACTGCCACTTCTCCTTGTAACCCTGGAGAGAGGACAAGGACTTCTGCAGCTGTAGTAACTTTGCTAAGGGGACCTCTGTGTGAAGATTTTTGCATAGACTTCTGGTTTACCGAGGAAATTACCGCTGTATTTACTATACAGGCTTTCCTGATCAAACGAGTTTGCCTTCGAAGTAAGTGTTCACTTTTGCATTTGGAAACGAAGTAGCACTTGTCAGATTGTCAGCAGGCAGGCAGACTTTCTGATTAGTAATTTATTGTATTTAATATTTTGTTTAAATATTTGTGGTCTGACGCATTTTTGCGAATAGTTGAGCTGCTTATCTTGTAGGTTGATTCCTTTCTCTGGTAAGAAGCTTTTGTCTTTGGTGTATCTTAGCTGCTAAACTTTTGAAAGAGGTGTAATTCACGTATTCTGCTAAGTTTTGCAATTGATTTAGGTAATTTTCAGTGATGCTATTTAATTTACTTGTAATGTAGTTGTGAATAAAATGGGAGCGGAAGATCAACAGTGTAGTGAGGCGATAACAGAAAAAAGAGCGTGGAATCGAAGCGGCCGTAGGAAGGGCTGGTGGGACCAGCAGTGCCCGTGGACGCCGCGCTTGGAGGGCTGCGGGGAAGGTTTGGAGGCAGGTCACTGCTGGGGCTCTGGTGAGGGTAAACAAGGTGTGCCCTGTCCGTCCGTGTCTGCCCGACGTTCGTGCCTCCCCGGAGCGTCCGAGTGGGCAGCCTTGGAGATCCCCCCGGGCCGTGGGTGAGGAGCAGTGGCTCCACATTCACCCTCGGGGAAGGCAGACAGCGGCGGCTGCGTGGGGGGGGCGGGG
>Ga0181612_171617_pt1 | contig 11652 bp, 10 predicted proteins | sample HoacroProtozoa21_FD_119630 | JGI IMG/M metagenome (GOLD analysis project Ga0181612, IMG submission 119630) | Hoatzin crop microbial communities from Cojedes, Venezuel. Combined Assembly of Gp0051906, Gp0051904, Gp0051908 | reverse complement strand
TGTATCTCTGATGGCATAAGCTTTCGTGGAGGACAAAAAGCAGAGGTGAGCCTTAACAGTGCAGCTGGAAAAATTGTAGTATTTGGCTGTTGCAGGGGACTGGATTGAAAGGGGAGGAGTGAAAAGCAATTAGTTGAGATTTTTGTCTAAGTAACATGTTCCTTGTCATCTTGTAGGTTATAGAAAAGAATTCTGGTGGCTGGTGGTATGTGCAGATTGGAGAAAAGGAAGGATGGGCTCCAGCATCTTACATTGACAAGAGGAAAAAGCCGAATTTAAACAGAAGAACCAGTACTCTAACGCGCCCAAAAGTTCCTCCCCCAGCACCTCCCAGTAAACCAAAAGACCCTGAAGAAGGAATAGCTCCTGGAATGGTTTCTTCAGGAGATACCCAGGACTCGCCCCACAAGCTCAAATATGAGGAACCTGAGTATGATGTGCCTGCCTTTGGCTTTGATGTGGAGTGCGAAGTGAGTGAAAGTCATCATGAAGAGGGAACTCCTGAAAAACGACAGTTTCAGCCCCTCAAGCCCTCTCCCGTGTCATCACTTCAGAAAGCAAAGTTCAAGGTAGGAGAGTCTTCCGAAGATGTTGCTCATGAAGAAGAGACCATCTATGAGAATGAGGGATTCAGGCGTTATGTGGAAGATGCTTTGTCCAATAAGGAATCTAGTGGTGACTCCGATTCTCAGAAAAGCTCCTCTCTTTCCTTGATCCGAAGGAATTCTCCATGTTCCAGCTCTCCTAAATCATCACTTGTGAAGCTCAAGACGGACAAAAACATCCAGCCCGATCTTGGAAAATGTCACTATTCCAGGAATGAGGAGACAAAACCAAGGTCAGCTTCAGATGTTGGCTTACGTAGCATGCCAAGACCAGGCATGAAGAAAGAGCCTGGGCAGAGTCCTTCCATCAGAGCAAAGCCAATTGTTAGGCCCAAACCATTCCTGAACAAGGCAGATTCTCAGAGCCAAGAAAAGATGGATATTAGCACTTTAAGGCGTCAGCTGAGGCCAACTGGGCAACTCAGAGGTGGACTTAAAGGTTCAAGAAGTGAAGAGTCTGAGAGCCCCCCACACACAGCTTCTGACAACCAAGATGATCCTGTTAGGAGGAGCTCGGCTGATCTCATTACAGCTCCTTCACGTGGCTTTTTCTGCTCTAGCCATCCAGCCAAAACTGAGCAAGAAAATGACTCCAGATGTGTCTATGTGACCACTGACTCATACCAAAAGGTACAGGATTCTGAAATTTGCTTCCCAGCAGGAGTAGAAGTGGAAGTGCTGGAAAAGCAAGCCAGTGGGTGGTGGTACCTGAAATATGGAGACATGGAAGGCTGGGCTCCTTCCCATTATTTGGCTCTCCCTGATAACCAGCAAGAACCCACATCAGCAGAGACTGACGCCTCATTTGCCAGGAACAGGAAAAATGAAAACAAGTCAAACAGTTTAGAGAAGATAGAGAAGAGGGTTCAGGCTTTGAACACCATCAACCAGAGCAAACGTGCAACGCCACCCATCCCAAGCAAACCTCCTGGAGGTTTTTCAAAAACATCAGGGCCAGTCAAAATGAGGAATGGTGTGAGGCAACTTGCTGTCCGGCCGCAGTCAGTGTTTGTGTCTCCCCCACCAAAGGATAACAACCTGTCATGCTCCTTGCGCAGAAATGAGTCTTTAACAACCACAGATCATCTTAGGACTGTCCGTCGGAATTCCTCCTTCAGCAACGCACGGTCACAGCCTGGTGATGCAAAGGGAAAGCAGCCTGAGCGGTCGGGTACAGAGGGCTCGGAGACCGCCTCCAACCTCCCCACCCAGAGAAATGGGATTCCTGTATCCACAGTCAGGCCAAAGCCCATAGAGAAATCCCAGTTCATCCACAACAATCTCAAGGACATCTATGTTTCCATTGCAGACTATGAAGGGGATGAGGAGACTGCAGGGTTTCAGGAAGGTGTCTGCATGGAGGTCCTCGAAAGGAACCCAAACGGCTGGTGGTACTGCCAGATCATGAATGGTGTGAAGCCATTCAAAGGCTGGGTGCCCTCAAATTATTTGGAGAAAAAGAACTAATATTGCAATATCTTTAACCTCCTTAATTTATACTGTTCCTGCTGTGTACATGTGGAAAAAAAAAATTGCTACACAAAAAGATGTTTCTCTGTGCTCCAGTTTGTACAAGGGGACAAAGGAGTCTATGCTGAGGACAAATCTGCTATGTTCTGGAGAGGTTTGTGGGGTTAACATGTCGTAAGCAACTATGAAGAAGATGCAGCATAGTCAAATGCCTTTTTGTGAAGTTGTTAATAATCTTGTATGTGTAACAGGGTATGACATCCCATCTTTCCCATTATTGATAGGAAACCAAATGTGTGCCTTTTGCGAGAGAGAAATACACATGCATCTACTTGGGGAGTTTTGTGCCAAACTGTTTTACAATCTTGGCTCCCTTTCTCCTCATTCTTGTCCATATGTGGAATACCCAAGAGTTTTGGATGCATTTCCACAACTTGCAATGAGAAGCGAATGGAAGTTTCTGAAACACAGAGGGACTCTAATCCTTTGGAGATGTTCACTTTTTTTTTTTTTTTTAACTGTTCTCAGCAGTTGGTTGGTCCAGTGTTGGAGCCTTTTCACCATGGAGAGATTTGGTCTCTAACATCAGCTGTGTTTTGTTGTTACTGCTAACTCAGCGGAAAAGGCAGTTAGGTGGTATTGGTTGGGGGCTTTTTGTTTCCTTTTGTTCTGTCTTGTTCTTTGAGTTGGGATTTCAGGTGTTCTAGGGCAGCAATGCCTGCTGGTGCTTGTGAAAACAAACCTACAAACCCCATGCTTAAGCACATCAGTTACTTTGTAGGCTCTGCATTTGGTTCTGTGCCTGACTCCTGCCAGGTGAGTCTGGTTGATTCTGTTCCCAGAGTTGGATTTCTCAAAACTTGGCATAATATCACAATGTACAAAAGTCCCTTAAGACACTAAAGACAAATGTGTCAAATGTGTTACTTCTGTTTTTGTGATCTGGTCCGAATCCAAGCGTGCTGACTGCTGGCAGGGCCCACCAAGGTATTAGTTAGAAATAGCCGTAACTTTCTGCAACATCAGTGTTTACAATGAGGGTGGAAAAAGAAAAAGCCATCAAACTCAGTCTGTACATCCTTAATTTGTATATTTTTGGGGAATTGTTTTTCTGTGTTTTGTTTTTGTCTTTTCTGTGCAGTCTGGGTTTACCTTTTTTTTTTTTTTTGTCTTATTTTACCAAAAGAGACTTAAAACTGAAGTAGGAGCCAAATATGTGTTTCTGTTCCCACTTGAATCCAAAAAGTACATTTGTACTGGAAAGTGTGCCTGGCCTTCTCAGGCTCAGAGATTTAATGTCAAAGCAATTAGATCTACATTGCATCTAACCAGGAAGCTGCCTCTTTTAGTTCCAGTTCTGTTTGCCTTTCTTAATTCATGCTTTGAAATGTGGCACATGGTGGGGGTAGTGTGATGGGAAATGGATGAGGCATCTGTTGGAAAAGGCTGGGAATATGGAGTTATTCATGAGGTAGCCAACTCTAGTACTATAAACATCATTGGCTAAATCCCTACTGTACTTGAGGAAGTCATGCTTTTTTTAAAAAATGGCCTTGTTAATTACTCAAGATCAGTATCTAGTTCCTTTAAATAATAGGCAGCATTGTAAATCTGTTTTGAGAGGGAGGGGACAGACCATTTCACTGCTGGTTTAGACAGAATGATACGTGCCCTTTTTTCCACCAGAGTTTCATACTGATTTGGCTTGGAAGGTAAAGGATATAAAGACTTTAAAATAGCTGGGATCAAGGGACTGAGTAAAATAGCACAACAATATTGCATGTTATTGGGGATGTTTCTCTGCCAAAAAATTACTACCCAATTTATATGTTGTTCTTGTCTTTTTTTTGTTGTTGTTGTTGTTTGGGGTTTTTATTAATTTCCATGGTAACATTGAGAGAGTTGCCTACAGCTAACCTGACTGATGTCCTTTTCGTAGCTGAAGCAACATCCAGGTGCCACAACTTGGCTACGAACAGTGCTGTGGTTCAAGCAGCTCTCTGCATCCAAGTGGGGAGGGAGGCTCGTTGGTTGGGATCCCTTTAAATTGTGGTGGCAGGAGAAGGAGGGCTATCTGCACAACAGCTCCTATCACAGTGTGCAGGGTCCTCTTTGTACCTTAACGTCTTACCATATAATATATATCTGTATCTCCAGTTAGCTACATCTTACTGGATGCGTATCTGAGGCATTGTGTCCCTGTCTCTCGTAATTCTCCCCATTTTTAGTTGTACTAATATGGTAGCAGCCATAAAAGACTGCTGGAGCTGTTGTGAGATTATAATAGAAGTATTATATTCTTCTGCTGGACAGTATTAAATAGAGCAATACATAGAGTTATCTGCTAGATTGCAGTACTAATAGTAGTGACTTAGTGACTCGTATTAATGTTGTTATGATTTATTTTAACAATAATGATGCGGAAGTGGTTCATTATTTTGAATTAATGCACTTTAACAGTAAAAGAAACCAAAATGGAAGCCAATGCAGAGAACTAAGTGCATTATTTAAAGGTGCAGTATATAATTATCATTTTCTTGAAGCACATATTTATTAAGAATTAACTTATTATTTAAAATATTCTAAAGTTTGTTTAAAGACATTCCCACTAGGTCATCTCTTTGGGGGGATGTAAAAGCACAGCTCCCAGATCTTCTGCATTGAGCCACTGAATTCTCTAAGTACGGTGCGGCACAACCTGAGCCCCTACCCAGGGAGAGCCCAGGCTACTAGAAATATTCCCATCTGCATCCAGCAAAGCTGAGCCCAGAGCACCTCTGAACCATGGGAGTCCTTGGAGAGTTTGGGGTGGCAAAGCTGGTTTTGGCAGATGGTTGGGGTGCCTGGCTGTCATGTGCCCTGGGCAAGGCTGGTCCCCGGCAGTTGTGGGCTCACTGCGAAGCCCGGGTTAGAGTGAGGGGTTCGGGATCTCCCTGTGAAGCAGGGCCTGGGTCTGTAACAGACATCAGTCTGTCCCACAGATCCCTTTCCAACTTTGCTGGCTCACTTTTCCAGCTCTGGCTTTTGCAGGGAGGCAGTTTGCCAAGCTTGAGTGGTGCAGGGGGTGACACAGAGTGAGGGTGCCTGCAATGCTGCCAGGGTTTGCTCAAGCAGCAGCCCAGTGCTCATGGCCTAATTAATTAATTCAGATTAATTTATCCCATCTCAAAGGCTTCATGGCCCACTAAAAGGCCAGAGCCCGTAGACGGGCTGCAAAGCCACACTTGTGGCCTCCCTCCTCGTCTACCCCCACCTGCACCAGCAAAAAGGATGAGGTGCCAGTGACCTACCTGATGCTAGGTATGAATATGGGCCACCGCCTGGCACGCCGGGCTTCCTGCCTGGTGGGAAGGCTTCGGTTTGGGCTTCCCTGTATTTGGTGGCTGTTCTGACTGCTTGTGTTTAAAAGGGCACTTTTAAAGCAAATAACCCCCAATGCATTTTTTTTTCCCCTTCCCATCTTACCATTGTCACAGCATCTCTCACTGATCTCTTTTTTTGATTCTTCCAACTGAGAGGTATCAGGAGAAGAGTTATTTCTTCCATCGGCGAGCAGCTAGTTTTGGTCAGCTCCACTGATAGCCAAAATAGCAAGCCCTTTCCACTGTTAGCTGTGAAACAGAGCGAAAGGCCTTAAGCTAAATCAGAAAAGCTGACTGCAGGGCAGGAAAACCTGGCAGGGTGCCTCAGAGGACAGCGTAGTGCTAGAAGCGTTTTAGCTCTTTTCTAAAATGTTAATGTTGCCTTAAGCTTTATTTACTAAATTTGTCAGAACTGACACTGGATCAAGAGCAATATTTAAATGTAACGTACACCTCAGTGAACACTCAATGCAGAAATCAATAGTACTGTTTAAATTTCTCTTTTTCTGGTTTATTCTTGAACCGGATTGTGAAGAGGAAGAGCTCTGCAGGGCTTGGGCAAAGCCGTTTGCAGCTGAAGGGGGCCCTCCTCCGGGGGAAGAGGCGGCCGCTGTCACCGCGTTGCTCTCACCCGCTGTCCGTGCTTTCCAAAAAGTCTCAAATTTGGACCAGCAGAAAACCCAAACTCCAATGCCAGAGAACAAAATTTAAGAATGTGAAAATTGTGTCTTGCTGTATACTGCAACTTTAATAATAATGAGCACTTCTGAGTTCGTTATTGAGGTTTATATAATGCCTGAAAAGTTTAATTGCTGGTTTCCCTTGTCTTCCCTTTCAGCATACTTTTTTGTAACAGCAAGAGTAATACATTTTTGTTTTCAGCCCTTCCTCGTGGCAGGCAATTCCTGTTAATTGTTTTAGCTCTCACGCCTTGCAGTGGGTGGGTGTACTCATAGGTACCAGTCCTTTGCAAGCCAAACTTTTCAAGATAAGAGATACGATGGCGTGTGCTGGGATACTTAAGTGGTGTGTCGGCAGAAGTTTAGATCGATGTGCACAACAATAGCAAATAGACAATAATGAAGGATTGAAGTTGGCTTATGGTTAGACTCTTAAAAATGGAATGTCACATCTGCATGGGTATAGCTAAAAAATGGTTTTGGCCCTTGTGGATACGCACCGCAAAGTCTCCTTCCGTTAGGATGCTATAGAGTTTGACGAAGGCATTATATAATTGTTTTCATGACTTTGAGATCTTAACGAATCGTATTTTATTGTAATATATATTCATTGCTTTCCTCAGTTAAAAAGAAAGTTACTGCTTTTATCTTATATGAAAAACAAGGGAATTTGATAAAGCATTCATTATTTTCATATTACTAGTATTAACAGAATAGAATTAGTACTATTTAATTTTAGATCTTCATAGCTAGCTTGTCAATAACTCATATTTTCCTGTGTTGTATCCTACTAATTTTTTCTATTTTTTTCCCAAATACTCTGCATTCTTGAGAAAAAACAAATCCAATGAGTGGATAAGTGCAATATTCATAGAATAAACAGGCCCCTCATCCAGGACTTGGAGTGGAACGTGCAGTGTGAAATGTTTGCAATTCTCTATTCATGCACTCTTGGGGGAAGGGGAGATGCAGGGGAGGGGGTGGCTGGATGAACACGGGACCCTTGGGTAGGTAGAGACTAATAGTTGGGGTGGTTTGGGGTAGGAATGGCTACTTTTCATAAAAAAGCATCACCTGTTATTGAAAGTGTAAGGATTATGCAGCATGTTGCCAGGATTATGTATAGAGTGTGTGTCAACATCCTTGTCAATACAGGACTTCTGAGCTGTGCTTGAAACGCTCTGTATATCATCCTTGCATGATACTGTCTTCTGGTGTGTCTCTGCTGGGTACGTCCTCTGTTATGTGTCAGAGTCGATGACAACTTCAGAAGGGAAAATACTTGTGCTGGTGCAGTCCCAAGTTTTGATACTGTGTTATTACTTGTATTTATTGCAAGAGCTATGGGAAGATTTTTACAGGTCTTCATTTCTTTTTCTTTCCTTATTGTTAACCTAAGACAAAAAGTCCCCATTTTATCTGGGTTACTTCTCACCTGCAGAATTTCACAGCTGATTTGGGTATTGATTTCATATTTCTTGCTTTGCTGAGGCTGATCTCTTTGGTCCAAAATAAAGTTGAGCTGTAACTTTGCTCTTCAAAAGAGGTTTCGTCTTAAAAATTTAATGGAAGGTGAACTTCCGTCTGTCCAAAATAATGTGACTTTCGAGGTAGCAGCAAAATCTTCTACCTTTGAGAAACTGGATTGTTTTCGTAAGATGCAACAGAAGTGTGAAAGCCAGAGCATTTGATTCTCTGAACTCTGGGAAGTACATCTCCTGGGGCTCTAGTTCATGTCCCTGGAGGGGGGTTGTACCTCAGCTTTCTGCTTAATTTTTGTCCTGCTGTTCTTAAGTTTGTCAAAAAGCCTTAATATTACCGGAGACCTTTGCACTCAAATAGAAAAACTGAATTCTGCAGCTGTACTGAAATAGTATCAATTACATGATTTTTGTAAACCTCTAATACTTTACAAATTAATGTGGTTTTGAGGAGCCAACTTAATTCTTTCACGTGTTTTTGTCTAAACTGGCAAGAAGTCCATGAGCATTAGTAGAATTACACTGACAGAAGGCCCGCAGCGGAGCAAAGCATCTCGCGGGTGCTTAGCATGGACCGTTCTCAGCAAAAGTCAGCACTGTGCCCTCAGTTCCTGCGCCTCCCGAGGGTGAGGACCGCTGAGCCTCGGTGCTGCCGTGCAACGATCGACTTCCCTGCAGGTCTTGCAGCCTTTTAAAACCAACTGGAGCTTTGCTGCTATGTGCTGGTGGCTTCCCATCACCAGCGGCTCCTTCTCTGGCAACTTCAGATGCTATTTAGCCACGTAGCGAAGTGCTGTGTATAAATGCCGCGTTTGATAGCTGCCAACAGCACCGATATGATGGTCTGAGAGCAAATGTTTGTGTAAGTTATTGTTTTTCATTTGCTTTTAGTTGCTTGGTAGAAACAGGGACCACCGATGCGGCGATGCATGGGGAACGTGTCTGCACACCGTTTTATGGCCTCTGCTAGCTCTGCCCAGTGCTTGTGCTTCTCTCTCGCTCCCTCTGTGCTGCTCAGTGGTCATGTCTGTTGCGTGTGTCTGTAATTTCCAAATAAAGTACTGTATGTAGGGCTGGATCCAGAAGCCCCCGCAGTCAGTTGACTTTGGGTTGGGATGTAGGTTGCTGTTGCTGCTTTTCCTCCTCCATCTTAGGCCCAACTTGGAGCAAAGCACAGATGTCTGTAAGAAGTCACCCATAACTCTACTTCGGGGTGTCAGCTTTGTGGGGTGTGCATGCATTGCCAAGGGTGGAGTGAGGGGATTTTTTTTTTTTTTCTCTTGGGTGCCCTCATGTCAGGGCTGGGGCGAAAGCTGCGCTGCACTGCGTGCGGACCTGACTGGCGTAGGCAGAACAAATTAGTTTCTCCCATTTTATAATTTCAGGGCTGGGCTGGTCCCATCAGCAATGTTCTTTGTTTGTTCTTGCATCAAGATAGGGTTGATTCTAGTTGGAGAGTGCAATTTTTTTGTGTGTTTGATTTTTTTAATAAATAAATTTGGTTTAAAACTTCACACTGGCGTTTTACAGACCTGTTCTTGTCAGCATAAGCCACTACTGTCCTGAGTTGAGACTCCTGTTTGTTACTGAATCAAAATAATGGGAATTATGTTGATAATTTGGAAGGAGGTGAGGTAACTATATTGGCAGGGGAGGGATAGATAAAATAAGGAAAAACATGTTTCTAATAAGGCCATAAATTACCGGGTCTGACACTGCAGATGCTTTCTCTGTATAGATGGTTTTATTACATCACTGCTCTGTGTTAGGATTTTTCATTACTGAGAAAAATTGAGTTTCATACTCCATAATATACTATGACAATCTGTATCCTGAAGCCAATGATCCACCAAAGACAGAGAAACCTGGGTTACGTGCTTGTTGTCGCTGAGGTGGTTTGTGTGTCTGGGAGTTTGCACACACCGAGGTTCGGCTGATGGAGCAGGCGAGAGCGGCTGCTCCAGGCCTGCCTGCCTTGGCCCTCTGTGAAACGACCCCGCGCTAGTGGCCCTTCTGGGCAAATGTTGGGTTTACTGGTCTTTCCCTGATGCTCAGGGTTGTTTGATTCCAATGGTACCTGTCTGTTACGGTCCCTGCTTGGTGGAGGAGAAAAACAGAGGAGAGGGAGAATCACTTGGCACTGTAGGAGAATTTTTAAAATACAACATTTATTATTAAAATACATATTTCAGGCTTTTTCAGATATTCCCCTTCAAAGCTGTGTTAGTGACTCTGATGTCTGAAATTCAAGCAACGTGGCAGCTTTCTCTGTACAAACAGTTCTTTTGTGGTTTGAGAGCTTGTTCTTGAACTGCTTCTGGGTCACCAGGGAAGTGGTAATAAATAAATAAAATCCCATCATCACCGTTGGGGTTTAGGCTGAGGGGGCATCAAATTCTGTTCTGACTCTGGGTCCCCCGAGCATCCAGGTTCAGTTTGTTTCCATCACCTAGAAGCAGGACAGAAGAGAATAGTGCAGTCGCAGGAACTTAGCCTGTAACAACTGGTAAACTGGAGAAAATTTAAAAAAGGAATTAAAAAGAAACATTTTAAAAAATGATGTTTCACTGAATAAGCTGACTTAACTATTTCCTGTCTTGGATTTTCAGGAGGGGTGGGGGGACGGGGGAAGTTATAATTGTTTCCAGTCTCTTGGAGGAATTTTTCTGCAGCATGCTGAATAGGCTTGCTGAAAAGACTCACTCATTACTCATGGTGAGTTTAAACTTGGAGTACTGCAAAAGCAAAGTGCACGTAGCATTACAATGACTTTTTTGTACTGAGGGTCCGAACGGGGTCAACTGCGTACAGAGTAGGTGCATTTCTGCTGTCTGGTTACCTTCGCATTACATCGGTGCCCTTCCTTTATTGCAGATTTAATTGCAGACAGCAGTGCTCATTACTCTGTGTGCAGCGTTTGGGGAGAATCAAGCAGATGAGCCTCCTCAGTTAAGACTCCATATCAAATTTCATATCAGGAGAAGTCTTGCCAGCAGTTTGATTGATTGCTGCTTAGGGTGAAAGTTTAGATGCAGATAACTCCAGGTGGGTGTTGAAAGCAGCTCAGTTGGATGTGTACATCTGTAGCTGCTTCCAGAGCTGTCAGTTAGCCCGAATTGTCTCTGGAAATGGTGGGTAGTCGGTTACTGGGAGCCTAAACCTGTTGCTGAGTGATGTCTGAAATCTGTTTGAGCAGTTGTGCTCCCCTCCATTAGCAGAGCAGTTGCATGTGGCTGGACTGGAAACCCGTGTGGGTTTTACTGTCCCAAATTTGTATTTGACACCCCCCCCAAAAAAAAAAATTGATCTAGGCCTGGTCTAGGTAAGGTTTTGCAGTGGGTTTCCTGGGTGGTTGATGTTCTTAATGTGATCGTGAATATTAGATGCTGTTGTCATTTTTGTGTTGGTGTAGTGCTCCATTTTCTAGTGGTTTGGTGGTGGGAATGTACCTGGTGGGAGCTTGAGAGAGTATGTCGGTGACCAGAGGTAGAGAAGTGTGTGGGTGGTCTTAGTGTGTGCGGTCAAGTTGGTGACGCTTTTTTTATCCTTGTTTGTTTGTTTGTTTTCTTTTTAACATGGGAACCATTCTGTCTGTTCTGTTCGGGAAAAGGTCAAGAAGTTGGTGTGGTTTTTGTTGCAGTATGAGAAGGAATAACTAAGAGCTTTTTTTATTTCTTTCTTTTTAAGAGAGTTTATGAGTGGGAGTCTATTCAGTTTGGTTTAGGTTGCAAGTTACGCCAAGACAGGAAGAAAATGAGTCGGGGGAAACCCATTTTTGGGGTAACAGCTTTGGACCGTATTTTCTTGTGGCCTGTGATCCAGCTCCACTGAAGGTGGTGGAGTGAATATTGTTCATCATGCAGATGTTACAACTTCTGGCCAAGTATTGACTCTTTCAGAGCTGACAGGTATTTTGGCATTCACGGCATCGCTCCTTAATGTACCTATAGTGAATGTGGGCTAGAGATGGAAATAGTAGCTGCAGCCTGATGCATTGTCCAGTGTTTGTTTAATGAACTCGAGATGGTGACCAGTTGGATAAAACTGTTTGTAC
>Ga0181612_182550_pt1 | contig 11653 bp, 10 predicted proteins | sample HoacroProtozoa21_FD_119630 | JGI IMG/M metagenome (GOLD analysis project Ga0181612, IMG submission 119630) | Hoatzin crop microbial communities from Cojedes, Venezuel. Combined Assembly of Gp0051906, Gp0051904, Gp0051908 | reverse complement strand
AAGGGGGGGGAAGGGTGGTAAAAATGATTGCCAGCAAAACAGCTACATTTGAATGAAGGAGCGGGATTTTGCTAGCTGTGCAGCAAAGCTGTGCAGATGAGGCTCATTACCGAGTAATAGGCCATGAAAAGACATCACTTTTGGTTTCTTTAAGCAAAGGGAAATTCTTCTCTGAGATCTGGGATGCAATACAAATTCTGATCTTTTCCTGAATGCTCCTTCACACAGACAAGAGGATGCTCGTTCATACGTACACAGGATGCACTCTTTGTATTTTCAGATATTTTCAGACATAAATCTGTGAAAGTATTCAGGAATGTGGAGAAGCAGCAAGCAAAGTAATCTCATGGAAATGCATAGCGTTGCATCTTGAGAAACTTTGAATGTTTCTTTTTAAAAGGAAACAAAACTACAAAAATGAATGAAAGAAGTGCACAAATATGGGGAAAAAAAAGACTTCTGTAGAAAAATCTGGTTTTACCTTTAGGCACCTAACAATACATGTGTTGCACAAGCACGGTTTAATCCTCTACACTGCTTGAAGAACGAAGTGCCTTCTTTACCGTTCAGGTCAGCTAAAGCTTGTTAGCCACTGCCATTTATACCAGTTTTGGAAGAAGTTCTTACAGGCACCGATAGCTCACACACAGCCCTCCAAACAAAGGGATTAACTGATCAAAGCACCCTTAGCTAACAACAGGCTTTTCCCTGGATATCTTATTAATCCATGTTTGAAACGGTGTAAAACTATCGCACTGCAGTGAAAAACAACGCAAAGACTACAGTGGCAAAACAGAAAGGAAGCTAGCGCACACCGGGGAAAACAAAAAATGCCAGTTTCTGAGCAGATGCAGCAAAAACCCCTGGAAGTCGAGATCTCTTCCACTTTCTGGGATGAACCCCTATGCCATGCCTGGATGTACATGATGCACAGCCTCAGGAAAACTCTGCACAGTGAACTGCAACTCCTGTACATTTCCAGCAAAAATGCTGTTGGGCGTAGAGCACTACGGCTCCCACACGACGTCTTTTGCAGTCCAGCCTGAATCCTTCCCTGCCAATACCTGTCTTCTCCATAGGTCACACCCTCTACATTAAAACAAAATGTGTAACTGGCCATACGCTCCTTCTGCTGAACACGAGATTGACAGAACCAACTTAGTTGCTAATGTAGCTTTCAAACGTTACCCACTTGGGTGCAACAGTTCCATAATACTAAAAAAAAAAAAGAAAATCTCAGTTTTTCCCAAATGCCTAGACAACTTACCTCTCTATCACCCAGAACTGAGCATGAAACACGGAAATGAAAGGCCCATGTGGAGGCAAGTAGGTGTACAACTGCGCAAATTGTGTTTCCTAGTGCAAGAAACTGTCTTCTGAATCACAGGAAAACTTGAACAGTCTTAAAGACAACAGGCTTTAAATCTTATTGAGATTTTCGTATGCTCTGGTCTCATTAAAAGTTACTTAAATAATTAAACAGTATTAGCTTGTATTTACATTGCTCTATGGATAGTCTCTAGAGTAAATATAAGGTATGTATACTGAATGTACTCCGGCAACACATTTCAGATTTAAATAAGGAAAACCAGAGTACAGAAAATGTTCCATATTGTACAGATTGGTACGTGTGTATAAAATAATTCATTTTTGTGTTTGCCTGTGTAAAATGTATGTACTACAACACCTACACCCCGACTCAGCTTGATGTCAGTAGTAGCATCGTCTCTCACAAAACGTCTCCATGTAACTCCAGTCAGGGGTGTCATTCTCAGGTAGTGCCGAAGGCTACAACCGAACACGCAGAATAACGGCTCCATTCTCTGATATGGTGCTACAGCAGACGAAACTTTTAAAGAAATCCAAAGAGTGTACCCCAAGTCATATCTATACGCATAAATGCAGGAGTGGCTATAATAGACTATTATATTTTCTTTACTGAATATCAATGCTACTGTCAACCCTACCTGTAAGAAATAAAACTGAATTTAATCCCTGTCTTCAAATTTCAGTAGGCATTAAAAGCTGATAAATGAATACATTTGCAACCTACCCTGATTTTTCACCTCAGCGAATTCTTTGTTGTATTCTTCTAGAGTTTCCCTAAGTTTCTGGTTCTCTGTTTCAATATCATGCATACGTTGAACCTTCAGCTGAAGCTGCTGTCCTAAATCCAAGGCTGGAACCGGATCTGAAAAAAAAACCCAGTAAAATAAAATGTAAGATAACAGGAACACTTCTGCGGCTCAAAGCAGTCCCAAGCACAAGTGTCCTTTTTTCTCTGTTGATATCCATTTTAAACGTCAGTAGGGCCCTGCTTTGAGTTTTTGTTCCTGTACGTTCCTGACCTCATATCCTGCAAACTTCAGAAAATAGAGACAGTCCATTGTATCTATGTCACCCTTTAAACTGGGGCATGCCTTCTTCATCCTGGCGTTAATGCATAGGGCAGTGTCCCTGGGTGCACGTAGTCACGGCACAATGGCATGTAAGAGTCTTCAGTTTCAAAATTTTGTTCACAAAATTGGAATTTGGGGGTAAAAAGCAATCAAACCGCACAGCTCACTGACAGCTGGTGTCCCTCACACACCGCTGCTTCTGCGGGAGTGAATTTCTGAAGCAAGTTGTGCCCTCCAGCACAGCTGAGCTCAGAAAGGTTATTTGATCACGGAAATCTGAGCTATTCTTTTTCTAATTGACAGACGAATAATTATCAGAAATATTGTGTGGATGTAATCAATTCCATGAACCTTGTGTTTTGCGACTCTTGTTCCCTCTTCCCCTTATACTACTAACTAAATGGAAACTTAGAAATTATTTTGGATGTCCTCTCACTATCAGTCCTCTGACGTTCGTCCCCTTCTGCTGCAGAGTCCTCAGCACACACCTGTGGTGTGCACGCACGATTTATTCTGGGACTTCTTCCCAGTCAGAACAGGAAAACGCTGGAGTCCGATGGATTTATAAAAGATTATTGAATACATTTCTGTTATGGGCGCCAGCATCTCTTGTGAAATGGCTGCAAAGATTTAGTCTCCTGTTGAGGAATGCTAAACACCAAACTCTGTGGATCAACAACAGTATATATTAGGGAGTTCACTTAATTTTCAACCACCACAGCCATTAATTTTTCAGACCACCCTCAGTCTCTGGAAACACATAATAAGTCTATTGTACCTCTGTTAACACATTAAGCATGAGCCTGTGTGTTTTTTCAATATGCCAGTGTTGTTTCATAGTTTATAAAAGAATAGTACTGGGTTATGTTGAGCTCAGACACATTATAAGTAGCAGCCTGCTGCATTTTGTTACTTCGGTTCTTCAACAGCTTATGGCATTACCCTGTTCATAATACAAAAGCTAGGTTGCTTGTCATCTGTTCTCTGTACATACATAGTTTATGACTACACAGCTTTTTCATTTATGCTTTTTAGGCCAAATACTTTTCGTTATTATTATCTGTATTAAAATATTTATAATAAATCAAACTTAAAATGTTACTGTGGCAGAGATGGGGGGTACAGGTAAGGAATTAAATATAAAGTCTAAGTCACAGCAGTAGCACGAGTTAAAGGCCCTGCAATATTTATGTATGGTCCAATTACGGTACGGGCTGTCACAACACCTCCCTTCTCCCGTGTAGGTCTGCCAACCTTGATCTGGAACGACCGTTTTATCACACTTCTGCAGCTCAGCATTTCTCCAAAAGAGCTAGCCCAGGACATTCATCTGCTGAACATAAAGAAAGGCTGGATTGTCTCAATCTATCCACTTCTTAAATTGTTACAAGAACCACGAAGTGTATCAGGCAGGGATCTTCAGCTTCAGCCATGTTATTTCTATAAAATAGTGCCACAATGAAAGAAATTGCTCCACAATTGTGGGTGCACTTTTTCCGTCCCTGTTTTAACTTGTCCCGTATAAAAAGCCAGGACACCCACAAGAGGCATTTTACTCCAAATACATGGGGCTTCTTATATTTAAATGAGTAAAGAATTAAAAGACAAAAATAACATGGACATTATAAAGTGAATAATGACTAAACCTTTAGTCAAATTTGCAGTCCCTGAGAAGCTTTATGTACAAAATGAAAATGCTTGCAATCTCATAATTATTCATCAGGACATGTATATTTAATTTAGCTCTATTAAAGGTTAATGTTCAAGTAGCAAAACAGTGGCAGCACAAACAAAATGTAAAAACAGTCTTTGTGCATTAAACTTCAAACTTTACTAGAACCTATTTGAAGGACTAATGGCCTGCAGCCACTAAATACTGCTTAAGGACATGTGAAAAAAAAACCATGGCTGAAGCACCTCTTAGACTTGATTTTTTTAAACTGCATTAAAGAAAACTAATCATTCCACGACAATAAAATGACCAAGACATTTTGGGCAGAGAGACAAACACTTCATTTCTCATGGCAAGCCCCAGCATGCTCTTTAATCTCAAAAAACCTAAACCCCCACGATTTCTGAAGTATTTATAAACACCAATTAATCTGAAATAAGTATAAACTTTAGTCAGAATGTTTTTTTCGTACCTGAGTGGATTAAAAACAAAATAGAAATACTCTCCTTTTCCCAACATATGCATGCATGAAAAAGCCTACTTTTTTATATTAACCAGACTTACAAAGTATGTTTCATGTCATTTAACAGGAGGTCATTGAATTTTTAAACAAGCAATGGACCAAAACTTTCAATTCATTACACAAACAACAGGCACACACATTTCAAAAAACCAAGCGGTACTAGCTCATGGAGAGAGGCGGAGAAGGAAATGCCTTTTCTGTAATCTGTAAAAGAGAAAAATCATCTCACTTAACACTTCAAGGTGGAAAACTGATCACAAATTATCCTGTTGGTTTGAATCTTCTCTAGCTTGCAAAAGTTCAGAATCCCTGCTAGGCACAGGATCAGTAAGAAATTAGGAAACTGGTAAAAGGGACCTGCCCATCCAAACTTTAAAAAGTGTTTAGCAAGATCATGATTGCCCAAGAGTAAACGGCGATGTCTGTTTTTACACTACATTCAGTATATATTTTTCTATCGCTTCCTATTCTGTTCTACTTTCCTAACCCACTTGTTGCACCCTACACCCACAAAGCAGCCCTCTGCACCACGTGTTCGTACGCACCCAGCGTGTCTGGATCCAATGCCCAGTAAGGCTTCCTCCACGCTACCACACAAGAAATAATGACTGCCGTATCTTCAACCCAGGACCTGCAAGGCCCGTGCCAGCCTTTACTTCCCAACGAACTGCCCTTCTGGTACCGTTTCACAAGCACGGCCCTGTGCTGGCCACCATGACACACCACAGCAGTCCCCTTGCAGAGGAGCCCAAAGGAGGTCGACGGCCACGTCTCAATGAACACAGACAGGAAAAAAACTAATGTTACCAATGTAACGTAATCTTTATAGCAGTTAATACTTCACATCCAACAAGCTGGTGCAGTGTGGCCACAGTAACACCTCTCAGGCTGTTCTCACACCGTACACATGCCCTGATGATAAATCTTTTTTGAACAGCAGTGCCAGAGAACCAAATTTTTTTGCTGCTGCTGCGTACACACATAAACTATATATCTTACGAACAATTTTAAAAGGACCTCAGCGATGGATCTCACCAAAGCAGCACATTACGTGCCTAGCTAGAGGTGGCACCTCACCGCCCACAACCCCACGCTGCTCAGACCAAACCCAACCCCAACCCAGCAGATAAACCAGGACTACCAGTCACAGAATCACAGAATGGTCGGGGTTAGAAGGGACCTCTGTGGGTCATCTAGCCCAACCCCCCTGCCGAAGCAGGGTCACCCAGAGCAGGCTGCACAGGACCACGTCTAGGTGGATCTTGAGTATCTCCAGAGAAGGAGACTCCACAACCTCCCTGGGCAGCCTGTTCCAGTGCTCCGTCACCCTCAGAGTGAAGAAGTTCTTCCTCATGTTCAGACGGAACTTCCTCCGCTTCAGTTTGTGCCTGTTGCCCCTTGTCCTGTTGCTGGGCACCACTGAAAAGAGTCTGGCCAGTCTTTTAACCTAAGGGCTTTCACAAGCCCTTTCACAAGCCCTTAGGTTAAAAACCACATCTTTGTCCTGTTTCTCCCTGGAAACTATGCGTATGGTGGATGTCCTCTGCAATCTCTCACCCCTGCTTTACCAGACAGGATTATTTTGGAGTACAAAAGGTCTTTCAGATGTCTGGAAGGACATCCTTCACTACTGACTGAAAACCACATTCCAAACCTTTGCTTATTTAAGGGGAAAACGTTTGTTTCTGAATACACACATCTGCAGTGAGCTTCCAAGGTGACTAACCCTAAGAGATTTTAATAAGCTAGTGGTGCAAAATAGCATTTAGGAGAATCAATTTTAACTTAAAAACTCCTCATGTGGTGGAGGGAGAACGGCACACAAGAGCAAGAAGTTGCTGTAAACTGTATGGCCGTATGGTCAAGATTGTTCCTCCTCCTCCACTAGAGAAGTGCAGTTCAAAACCCTAGAAGGAAAAAGAAAAAAAGAAAAAAACCAGAAACTTCTATAAATTCTGGCAAAAGAGATGAGATTTTTTTTTCAGTTATATGTTTTTCTTTCTGCCTGCCCTCTTTCTTTTCTCATGAGTATGAGATACAAGGAGAATGAAATATCTGAGGTTTAATGCTCTACCTCTGTCCTGATAAACATACAATTGTAATAAAAAACATCTGTCATGCTTCCCTATAAAGAGCAGAGTGTAGATATAAAAAGACTGATTGTCTTGTTTCATTTTTTTTCTCTGGAATATAGGAATATAGAGGCATCAAAAATGCATAACAAAGTTCAAGTTTGCCATGTAATCTGCAGTTTATTTGCTTAAATTCAGTTAGAGTCTCATCCATCAAACACAGTGTAGCTCTTGGGAGCGGACAGATCACGAATGATCTGAGCTTTGCCCATGTGATGTCAGTGGTTCCCATATGGCTTTTCTTACGCCTCAGGTTTCTTCCAGGACTGGGTCCTTGAATTCCAGATCCAAGTGTCAGCCAGCCAGCTCCAAGTGCTGAGATTGAGCAACGCACAAATTAAGGATTTGGGTCTGGTTCTATTCCTTCCGAAATAGATGGCAACACTCCCCACGGCTCCAGCGGGGGAAAGGCCCTCTGCGTTACCTCGCTGGCTGATTGCGATCCACATCGGACTGTGCAGAAAGATCTGCCAGATAATTCAGAATGTCACAGAGCCCTTGTCTTACTGGAAGGCTTTTTATCATCACGCGTTCGACTCTAATCCTAGCCATAAATTTACGTGGCTTGTAATGGATGCATTAGTAACTGGAATGGCTGGATGGCAAGTTTGTAAGTCATAGATGGCAGCAGCTTCAGGCTGAAGAGTTTTGGGCTCAGGAGAGACAGCTGGTTCATTTATCCTAGTCAGCTCGCTCAAATTATCTCCCTATGGATGTAACAGTAATTAGGAAGAAAGAATAAAAATCTGATAACCCCTGGCAGCTAGACGAAGGAACGAACAGCGAAAATGCGCATTTGCTGATGCAAGCTCCAAACCATGCAAAACAGAGACCAGAACATCCGGGAGGTGTAACTCCATGTTCTCTGACTCGGAGATGCAGGTGCCACAAGGACCGCGAGCAAATGATGGTGCCTTTTCCTCTTTTATTAAGACGGCAGACTTTTCTCCAGTGTGGAGTGGTCCCTCGGGTGACCTGGGCAGAGTGATTGACGACGGCTTTTTGAGGGCCTCGCATCTATCACAGTCGCCGGGAGTCTCCGCGGAGTTCAGCGCTGTGACTGCGCTCTGACAGACACCTTGTTCTCACCTGATATATTCGCTGCCGCGTCCTCGAGCTCTTCAGAAGCATCATTCCTTGGGAGGAAACGAGGCTTCTGGGAATCCTGCGCGCTGCCTTGGCTCCGTACCCGGGATAAAGCTGCGGCTCCACCAGGAGCACTCCAGCCATCTGCTCTCTGGTTCGGAACCCAGTCTGGAGCTGGGTTTCTGTGCGGAGAGGGTTACAGGGGCATTGGGTTCCTCCTTCGTTTTCAGGTTAAGATCATGGGTAGCTCTCTGGTCTGCTTTTCTTTTTCGGCCTGAACCGACCTTCCTTAGAAAGGTTATTAAAGCAAGTGCAAGTAGCTTCTGTAGTTTCGTATTAACCAAGCACAAGCTCTCCAGTAAAGGTACTGACTGACTACTTCTTAGTGTTCCGAAGCCTATGGGGAGAGAGGAGGGTTTTTAACAATTTTATTTTACATTTAATTTTCCAGGAGTGGAGAAAAACAGAACCAAGCACATTAGAGGGTTTGCCTAAAGCTTATTTTTTGATAGCTGACTTTAGGTTTCTAACTCATTTAGAAGTTTACAGAATAAACACAACATGTTTAGACCAAATCTATCTCACCAGTTTTGAGGCTGTTACGTTATTCATAGATTTACTACTCAAATTTAGAACAACTACATTCACTTAGTTTCTAATTAAAACAGTCTGAAAGAAATAAAAAACACCTTTTATGGCACAAAGGGCAATACGTTTAAGCAGAATATTTTAAAAACAGGCACACCCCTAAGAAACTCCCAATCTGACTACAAATGATCTGACTTTGGGACTAGAAGAATCTCCATGCTTATCCTTCAGATCCTCTGGCCTGCGTTGTTTTCTAGATAGGACCATGTTTAGCCTCTATGCAAAATATTTTCTGTAATTTTACCTAAGTAGCAAATAAATAGCTTCCGCCATTTGAGGTTTCTTTTTTCCTTTTTCACGCTCTTATTCCATAGCATAAAGAATGAAGGAGCATGGACTAATAGCCGGTCTCTTTTGTTTCTCTCATTTTCTGTGGATTCCTCTGGACTAACCTTGCATTTTTATGACCCTAAATCAGGAACAATTCTGCTGCTTCTCCCTGTGGCTGCACGTGCCTTAAAGTTGAGAGGAAAATCAGGCACGCTTTGTGTATTTTTCTCCCAAAAACTCTATGGATACAGCAGTGTCTGTTTTCGATGAGAGTGGAAATTCCAGAATCGAGCAGTTAATCTGAAATCCCCAGGCTCGCTGCAGCCGATACTGTGCAAACTGAGCGCTTGCCCATCTATTTTCAGTGAGACCTGAACGATGTTGCTCCCCAGGAGCCCGCGGGTTTGGTCCCCACACCGTGCCTTCCGTCGCGGGTACGGCTGCAGGGCAGACGATGGCAACCGGCCGGGGCCACGGCATTTGGCCGCGTGGCACGCAGGGAGGGGGGGTGTCAGCACACAGGCTCCGCGGGGTCTGCCAGACGGCGGTGTGGAAGTCCTTCGCTGTGTGGAAGCCATTCTGCAGGTTCCCAACGCGGAAAGTATCTCGAGGCTGTTCTACAACAGAAGGAAACGCCTTGGCGCATTTTGTCTTTTCCCCCAAACAGAAAACCGTTGATGAAATGTCTTCGTCCCCTGCATTGCAATGTTCTGGTTTCCTATCTACAGCAATATTGGCTTCGTAATCATATAAAACAATTTTATAAATGTCCATACCTACTGTACACTTCATGAAGAAAAGCTGGTAAAGCACAGAAATAGAATTTATTTTTCCCCAAAACTTTCTCCCTCCTGTTTATTTGTCTGGTTTCCCTTTTCTCATCCTCACGTCCTACTTTCTTTCCACCTTTCTCTTTATTGTCTCTGTTCCTTTTAAATATTCTCTTCCAAACAAAACCAAAGAAAAATACCAGCCCACGGTGGTCTTCTGCATTTGTCTCCTGTCCTCTGTTACGGGGAACTGGAGCAGGGGGTGGTCTTGGGCTGCTGTCCAGGGAGGAAGGGGGCAGGACGGCACTGTTTGTCCCTGCCAAGGACGGAAGCATTCCCCAGCCTTGGCTTTAACAGCCTCTAGAGTATTCCTTTCCGCCTCCCATGGGGTAAGCACTTGTAAGTAGAAGTTACTATTGCTGTTTAGCTAAGGAGCGGGTGTATGAAGACTGGCACGAGCAGTTTGGAAATGTCAGTTTAGATGTCAGTGTCCTTGTAAGCATTCATTCACACGAATGGCCTAGGTGACCTCTCCATAAGCTCATTTTTTGAGGTTTGAAGGTTTGTTGGAAACAAACTTGCTGTTAACAAGGTAAGTGTACAGTATCTGCGCATTTCATTGCTTGTTTAGGTACCTAAAAGCGGACTCGATACCCCCTCCCCACCCTCCCCCGCCCCCCATTATTTCACAAGATTTTTTTGCACTTTGCTGTTTCATGGAGTACCCTCCAGACCAGACCAAGCAGCAGGGACAGAACCATTAGAAGAAGATGAAGCACGAGGAAGGGCTTTGCCAGCTCCGAGCCAGGAAGGGGAAGCTGGCTGAACTGCTTTTCTTTTTCTCTCTGGGTTTTTTGTGGGGTTTTTTTTTGAAGCAGGGTTAAGGTGAGCTCCTAAGCACCGGTGGAGCGAGGCCCCACCTCTCCTTGCCTGATCTGCAGGCTCGGGTCCCTCTCTCCTCTCTGGTTCAGGGGAGCAGGCAGTAAGTCCCGTGCCTGCCTCTGCCCGCTGCCCTCAGCTCTGAACCCGCTGCCCGGCAGTGAGCCTGCCCGGCAGCCTGGCAAAATAACACGCTTTGCAGGGCTCAGACCTCATCCCTGGGAAGATCTGCTGGGAACACCAGGTGAAGGATGGGCTAGCACCACTTGAGAAGAGGCTCAGCAACCGAACCGCTGAGCAATATCTTCCTTTCTCCTTTTTTTAAAAAGCATGTGGGAAAACCGGTGTCCTTCCTGGCGAAGCCGTCAGGGGCACGACTCTGGCAGTGGTGGCTCTGCCTTCGCCTTGCCTCTGCAAATGAGTCACGGAGTGTTATAAAAAGCAAGGACCTGCCAAGTTTCACTTCTTGGAACTGAGTGGAAATTTCAGCAAGCAGCTGCTCTCTCGTTAGTTTATACTTTTCCTCTGCGGGTTTCTTGAAGGGGGCCTGGAATCACAGAACCTGTAAAGGACCTGTTGCTGTGTTCGGACAGCCGTGGCTCAGTGCTGGAGATGGCTATGGGCTCGCTCTAGACCTGGTCGTGATCTTCACGAGGAGTCTTGGTGAAGCCTGGAAGGAGACTGGAGAACAGAACCAAGCAGGTTTGTAAGTCTTTCAGGATTGGCAATCAAGAATCAAGAACAGAACCTCAAAAATCAGATTGTCTCTCCTGTATTCTACCTGAAGGGGGGTGCTTCTCATCTCTCTGATGCTGTTGAAAGATTGCTGTTTTCTAGCTGCTCTCTGGAGTCGCAAAAGACAAAAACTCGCTTGACAGGGAAGTCAGTGAAAACTGAGATTCTCAGGGAACTGCCCGATTTTAGGGGTGGAAGGGGCTCACTGCAGAGATCGTGAGCGTGGCAGCAGCGTAGTGTCAGGACTTTGGCTGCCTGTGAGCGTGCCGACGGTGTCTGTGCGGTGCGGGACTATCCCCCCGCGCAGAGCGAACGCCGCGCGTGAGCCGTCGGGGTCAGGAGGAACGCGGTGCCAGATGGAAACAACATCAACAGCTGGGAGATTTCATCCGGGATTTCCAGTGAGGATGGGAGACTTTTGTTCTCGTAGCTGGCTCGTTCCAGAGGAGGTTCAGATACACCTACTTCTTTGGGGAAGGGTTTTGCCTTTGGACTCTTGGCAGGTTGTGCGAGTGTCTCGGGGGGGTTTTTTTTTTTTT
>Ga0181612_151366_pt1 | contig 11653 bp, 9 predicted proteins | sample HoacroProtozoa21_FD_119630 | JGI IMG/M metagenome (GOLD analysis project Ga0181612, IMG submission 119630) | Hoatzin crop microbial communities from Cojedes, Venezuel. Combined Assembly of Gp0051906, Gp0051904, Gp0051908 | reverse complement strand
TTAAGGTCCCTTCCAACCCTTACCATTCTACGATTCTATGATTCTTTGCCCATTTCCTTTCAGTCACCTTAAAGATTCTTTCCAGAAGTAGCTCTGAAAAGTGATTGCATACTCATAGGCGGTCTAATTACTGTGAAAGTAGATAAATACTGTCAGAGGTGTGGGACAGCAGGTAGAGCTGCCTCCCAGACAGTTCAGGCTTCTGTAAAAAAACATAACAGTTTACATTTGGGGCCAATGAACTCAGAAGCTGAGCAGACTTAGAAGCTAAGTCCACTGTTACGGTTTTAATCCAGGAAGCACCTACCAGAGATCCTTCCCTCAAAGGGAAAAATAATCACTCGGTGCTAATAATGTAGTTTGGTACCATGTTCCAGAGCATATGTAAATACAGCAAATGGGTGTGTATGTGTTTGGGGTTTTTTTTTCCTTTCAAAGTTCCTTTTTTCATTTAAGAAGTTCTTTACAGGGAAAAGGGTGGGAAGTCAGATGTGAAAATAGACTGGGTGCAGAGGCTGATTTGTACATACAAATAGAACATTTGATCCTGTTGGAGAGTCCTAAAGTACAGAACTGATCCTCTTTCAGGGTTCCACAGGTAAACAGTTAGCTGGATGAATGCCACCTAGCCCTTTTATTTTCTCAGCTAATGGTGTTTTCATTTGAACACAAAAGACTGCAGCATTCCCAGAGATCTTTCTGTTAAAGTTTCGTATTTCCTGCTTGTAAAAGCTGGGGGGAATGGCCTTGTAACGTGTTTCTGGCATCAGATGAGTAAGGAATGAGGTAGGATATCTCCCTACCCAAGGTTTATGTCATTAGCTGAGGAGTGAGTCAGCCTTTCATCTTTCTGAAGTAAATAAATAGAATTCTCTGCAATTTACCACGGGTGGTGGTTTCAGTCATGACCTTAGAAGTTTGTGTTCTCTTTGCTCCATGCATTTCTCTTTGCTTTTTTCTGAAGAGTAACTGCTCGTTGTGCTTTTTCAGTGGATCTTTGCTACAGTTTTCCGCTTCTTTCCCGACTTTGTTACATATCACGTAACTAACAGACAGGCTAGGTCTATGATCAAATCAGTGCTATTTGGCAGTGAAATGTGCAGCTATGTTCCAGATGCATGCTGTTCGTTTATATCTTTTCAGGAAACAGCAAGATCTAGTAGGCATGGCATATCACAAAGGTGCAAGAAATACACTCAGCTGCTGTATTTCTACTTCTTCCTCTGGGCTTTTAAGTTAGCTTTTAAAAATTCCTTAATCTCTCTATGCTAAATGTGATATTGTATAAATAATATTTTCTGTAATATTGTGAGATATCACGATAAAAACACATCAAAAGTGCGAAGTATTGTTATAAATTTACATTGCTATTGACTAACTAGATAACTTAGGATCCAAATAAAAAACTGTTTCTCTGCTAAAACCATGTTTTCAGACTTCATTTAACTGCTACATGGGTTTATATGTGAAACTTTGCAAAACCCTGCAAAGACTTTGTTTCAGTCTGAGATAATTAAAACACATACAAAACCCAGATTTTCCTTGAATTGCCTGAAAGAAAATGTTATTTTACAAATCAAATAAGTAATGGCAGGAATAAATGTATGGTTAGCATTGGTTAAATACACTGTTATGAATTAGTTCAGAAATAGCTGCCTGATAATAGGGGTTCCCCAAGCACAACAGGCTTAGAGTAGCTAGATTTAACTGACAGCATGGACTGATGTCACTTGCTCTATGACATTCTGTGGATATATAACTTCTAAGGTAGTTATTGCAGTACAGTGGTAGTCATGTGTTCTTTTTAATATATGTATGATCAGGGCTCAGACTTTATATAAATCTAGTATTTGGCACTTCTAAAACATGAAAGGTGTAAACTATTAATTGTACATTCATTTTTTTTTATTTTGAGTATATTTAAAATGATGGAGTGATTACTATTTGATAAAGAGCCTTATAGGTTCATAACTGGATACTATTGTACACCAACAGAAGCTGTTCCTTTATATCACAAGCATATATGGACAGTTTAATACAAGTACAGTAATCTTGATTTCAGAATAGTTCTGTACTGTATCTTGAAGTCTAAACTTACTTATTCGTGCACTAAAATACATACATTTCCAAAAAGAGTTTTCCTATTTGCAAAATTCTAGGAATAGAAAGGTTCGTTATACTGTTAAAAAAGACATGAAGGTGCTTTAGTGTAATTAGAATCTGCATCACTAACTATCTTAGTGAGAAACTGGTGTTGTATATTCCATACTTTCATGTATTTCCATTGTGAGTTTACTGGTTTTCTTTTAAACATCTACAAAATTTTGCAGAACAGCCTATCTGTAAAGTGATGCCAATGACAATGAGTTCTAATAAAAAGTTAGTTGGAGTAGCTATTATTTAGGTACAGCAAGCTTTCTCCTCAATTCTGAACAAACTAAGAATTTTTAAAACATTTTCTGTATTTTGCATGCCTATTAAAAAATTTCTGTTAGCACATGCTAATCTGTTTCTAAGGTCTTCTCGTTCCTCTTGACTATCTAATGCTGGTTTTCTCCTCTTGGTTTTCTTTCTGTTTTTAAATAGAAAGTGCATATAAATTCCGAAGGAAAGAAAGTAGTGGTATTTGCAGCTAGAATGAGCATTAAGTGATAATCCTGTTTAACAGAATAGAATATAAAATGCTTTTTGAAGCATCGTGTGGTATGTTAGTAGTTGTTGTTTATATTCTCTTATTAGATAGCAGCGCAAGAGTGATCTTAATTGTGTCACCCATGTTCATCTCCCATCAAATTACCAAGCAGGGAAAAATGGAGAGGTTACCCACTTTTGCATAAGTCTGGGACAGAATTACCCCTCCCTGGAGCTAATGACTAAACAAGTCAGATCACATTTCAGCCTTTATTCGGGTCCTTCACAGAAAGACCAAACCTACCCGTTCTTGGTGACGTAGCATCTAGAGTTAGATCTATCTAGACTATCTAGGCTTAGTATCTAGAGGCAGAGACACGTTACAAGATAGAAGCTACTGTAGTAGTAAGAGGTTTTCCATACAGGTCTACCACTCTTGAAGGTATTCTATGTATCTTAGTGAAGATATGGTGCATATGGATTCAGGTATTATAGGTGTGAGAACAGTATTATTTTTTTGAAAACGACAAAGTATTTCAAACCTTCCTTAGTAATTTGTGGCACTTTGGGAGATTATTTTTTAGCTTACTTATTGCAACGTTCACAAGAATTTTTGAACTGAATTACTTACTATAAGAATCCAGCTTCTGCAACCCTACATACCGTCGCATTCTTTTCTCAAAACTTACAAGAAAGATGTTTTTCATTACATGCATTGGAGCAAATACAGAATTTGTATATCTATGTAAAAAATATTCACCACATGTCACTGACTTGGCCTGATATGATCTATGCTCCAAGTTCAGGCCTGGTGAAAAAACCCACCTGCAAATACCTAATGAATTGGTACACGGAGCTTTGAGTGGCATGTGTGAAGGACTACTTGTTTTTATCCAGAGAATGCATGTTACACAAGAAGCTGGTACAATATGGAACAAAGCTTCAGCAAGTAAAGCAAAATGTGATGACCAGGTGTTCACCAATGTAAGTTCATGTAGTTCCCTCAAGTGATACCAATCTTTGCCCACTAAGGGTCTCTGCTATTATTTAGCATACAAATCCAGTAATAATCAGCATGCCCTGTTCTTTGCAAACTGCCATGCTAGCCGTCGATATAGCTCCAAGGAAAGCAAATGTCCATTAGCTGTTGATTGTATGATGTAAAGTTGCTGGTCTTTCTTGGGTTTTGTTGCTGTTCAGTCCTAGTAGTAATATTGTTTTGATATGATGATGTCTATTGCTCTGATCTACCCTATTCAGTTGTCTTCAAACAGTGGTTGTACAGCAAACAGGAGGTGGACAGGAAAATCTTTTCCTCTCTGACCATTAGGCGGAGCTAAATATCCTGTAAATGGAAAAGTTGATTTCATTTCTTTCCATCAATTTGTCCCCACTTCTGTTTGGTTTTGATGTGCTTTCAGTTTTCCCTGATAGAGAGTGGCCTTTTTGTTTAAGCTGCTCTTGCGAAACTTCAGACACTGAAATTGGTTTCTGTGTTAGCTAAAAAGCTGAAAATATTTTCAAAAGTTCAGCAATAAACTGGTAAGAGTAAAGGCTTCTTTAATTATGGATGTTGTCAAGCTGTATCTTCTATGGAACACGAAATGTGTATCACAGTGTTTTAATACAATGTGTTAATCCGTAGCGAATCCTTACAACCATCATGTTTTCTAAAGGAAGCATACCACAGAGGCAGAGAGGATTTAAGCATGTGTGTACAGTAGTGAAATCCCCCAAATCAATGTGTTTACCTGTATTACTTAAGTTAAATGAAAGTTTAAGCACTTTATTGGATTGGATCTTATGTATTCCTCTTGTGTCTGGATTGCTGCACTAAAATATCTGTTGAGATAAACCTGCTTATCTTATGGACCTTACTATACCTATCTACCTACCTACTTTTCTGATGTGGATTTTTTAATGGTGAAAACAAGCTAAAATTGATGACCTGGAAGGTCTTGACACATCAAATGGATTTAAATGTGTTGTGTCCCGTCAATGTTGCATTGGCTTTGTGTAGGCAGAAAGTTATTGCACACAGATACAGTTACAATAGCAGGGTGTAATGTGAAATGCGAATGTCCTATTTTTTTTTGTAATCCACAGAATATATAACTGTACTGAGGCAGGGGAGGAAGCGGATGATTTGTGGTTTATAGGATTTATTCTTCCATATAGTGGTGGGAAGAAGCACAACAGGTTCTAATGTGTTAACAATAGTGTGTTTTTTTCAGAGAAAGGGAAAATATTTCAAATTACAGCTACTCCTTCCAAAATTCTGTAAATACATTTGTGCTTATTATACATAGACAGAGCTGCTGTTTAAGTATCTATTTTGTTTGTATTCCATGGAAATAATTTGAAGAATTCTTGGCTCTTCCCTCCCACCATCCTTCATACTATAGCCTTTTGTAAAGATTCTGCAATATTTTTCTTGATGTATGCGGTATTGATAAGAAGGTATTTAAAAATTTGTTTCATTGCCTAAACTTTCCTTCCTGCTGTGACACATGCTTCTTTCCAGATATGACATACAAATGTAGAAGCCAGCATTGTTCTAATATGTTTAATTAATGTGGTTTTTTTTTAGAAAGACTGTAAACTCTAAGCCATAAAATATTGTTGAATTGGCTAGATGACACCTGCAAGCTAAAAGCAAATCATCCAACTGGCTTTATTGAGGAGAAAACTGTACATTAGGAAAAAACCAGTATTTCTGTCAAGTAACTCGTTATTCTGTGATATTTGAGGGGCAGAAATTGTAAACCATCGTTTGCTGTAGTAACGCCTAATACTGTTTTCACCAAGATGATAATTACCACCTCTACTTGTTGTCACTGTTTTGGAGTCTGACTGAAAGAGTATTTTCTCATGAAGTGAAACAGTCCTGGTTAGTTGTCTCAGTCTGCTGAAGGCTTTTACCCTCTACAACACAGTGTCTTCCTGGCCCTTGGCACAGCGAAATCTATTCTGTTTGCCGGGTCTTGAAAAGTTGGGAGGAATGTAGTTTAGGCTGACGTTGCTTGCCTGCTAAGAATGGGGCATCACAGTAGCCATGTGACTGGAGTTGGCCATCCCTTAGTGTTTTGTAGGAGTAATAAAGATTCTTGGAACAGAACAAGTATATAGGTACCCAGGGAAGGACAGAAGTTTTTAGAGTTAGTATGTTAGTTAATCTTACTGCTCAGCACATTCATATCAATATTAATTTAACAGGAATTAACTTTTCCCTTCAACAATTTTTGTGCTGAACTGGGCAGCACTTTGGTCATGCTAGTATGGTTAGAGGTTTCGTATACATCTTACACAACATGGTATGCTTACTTCTGAATAATTTCTTCTTGAGCCATTGTTTCACTCTTGTACAGACAGTTTTTATGCTGATGTATGTGGAATTGCAAAACAGAATTGTTACTTTCATATGAAACTTTGATCAGACTCGTGATAGTGACAGGTTTTATGCTGTATATCTTACGTAGACTTTAATCAAAGTGTAATGTAATGTACTAGAATTACTGGTAATGCCAGCTGCATCGCAGCACAACACCAGGACAGGTCTAGGACAGCATTTTTCAATCAAAAATTTCTTTAGAACTACAATTAAAGAAAGATAGGAATATACACCTCTTCTCAGAAAAATGTAAAGGATACCACTGCAAACATGTGGATTCTGTATTATTTACTTAGTCTGCAAAGGAATTTTTAAGCACTGCTATCTGCAACAGCATTCTTTGTAGAATTCTGAAGGCAAAACTGACTCTTTGGTTTTAGTTTGTTTCATTAGTCTTGAATGGGCTAGCCAATAATTTCTAAATACCTTAGCTTAATTGAACATAAACATGACTGAACATGAGCTGGCAGTGTGCCCAGGTGGCCAAGAAGACCAACGGCATTCTGTCTTGTATCAGGAATTGTGTGGCCAGCAGGAGTAGGGAGGCAATCGTGCCCCTGTACTCGGCACTGGTGAGGCCGCACCTGCAGTACTGTGTCCAGTTTTGGGCCCCTCATTACAAGAAGGACATTGAGGTGCTGGAGCGTGTCCAGAGAAGGGCAATGAGGCTGGTGACGGATGTAGAGAACAAGTCTTATGAGCAGAGGCTGAGGGAGCTGGGGCTGTTTAGTCTGGAGAAGAGGAGACTGAGGGAGGACCTTCTTGCTCTCTACAAGACCCATTCCAAAGGCTCAGTTCAGTTCTTCAATACTGATGAATTCTGAGAGTCCACTTGAGGTCAGAAGTAATTTGAATTCTACGCAGTGCAGAGCAAAATAGGAAATCAGAACATTAAAAAGCAAGTGTTCAGTAACGTGTAGTTTTACTCATGGGTTGTTCTGCATATTTTGAAATAGATGAGCCTTGTAAGTAAAATAGCGAAGGCAAACAGGCAAGAGCGCATTCATTAATTCTGATGGAATATTCTTCCACACAGTGAAGTAGCACACACATTACTGTGAGTTGCTTCTAACAAACCTCACTTGAACGCAATTTAAAGGTTTAAATCTGGATGCCAGTTTTAGAATGGATTAAAATCCATATTAGGACTCAGTCACTCCTCTCCTCAAGGCAATTGTATGGAACGACTTACAGGAAACAGATTTCTAGAAAGTTTTCCATATTTTGAGTTAAGACTGGAATCAAAGAATGAACTATGAAAAGCAGCCCTGTGGCTCACAGTATTCCTGTATTTGATCAGCTTCTATCCTATCTCCTCCTTCCACACAGACTCACACAGGTCATTGGGCAGTCCTCAGTGATGTCCTGGAGACAGATCCTGGAGGGTGCTGCCCTGAGACTGTGTCTCTTACTGACAAAACAAAAATATCTCTGTAAGTGCATGTGTCATGCACTCTTTGTAATTATGTACCAAAGTTCCTCGAGAAACATTTAGGATTTTAAAAGTAGCATAAATATTAGATCACTGCGAAAATTTATAACCTCTGATTCTTCTAGCTTATTCCCTCATTAATTCAACAAATTTATTAGCTTTTCCTCTTACGATTTTTTTCTCACTGGAGTTTTACATCCAAATAAATTTCTTCTTAATATGCTAACTTCCCACTCAGTAGACTTTTTGATGGGTTGTGTTCTGCAGTAGTTCTGTAGTACTTCTTGGGATCCAGGCCCAGATTTTAAATTCTGGCTTAGTAGCATAACATAGAGCTGACCTGGTGTTTTTCTGAAGTGTCATAAATTTGCATATGTAATCTATAGGCTTCTTATATACTTCATAAGGAATACTGTGTTTAAGTACTAAATGCACAGAAATCTTTCCCCAGTAAATGCATCTGGGGAAATACCTATTTGCAGTTTTCACCTCCAGTTCCCATTTCCACACCTCTGTTCCTACTATTCACTTCTTATTTATTTCTAGTAATTATACGTCTTCTAAAATACACATCACAGTTACATCATAGTTTGATTACCATAATTTTCTCTTTGACTTCGAAATATGTCAACGTCTCTACTCAAAATGCTGCATAATCTGTCTTCCTTTCTTTTAGCTCCATTACTCATCCTAAAAATCTCATCATGGATGGCTGTTCTCTCAGTGTAATGCATTTTGGTTTCTAAGACATCGTCATCTTTAAAATTTTCACATGGTCTTATCCTAGTTTATGCGTCTGCTTTCGTTTGCTTCTGTGACTGTTACAGTCCCAATGTTCTCTACAACCTTTCTACCATATTTGTTTGCTCTTCTTGATTCATGTTTCCTTCTGACTTTTGAGAAGGTGCCTGTCATATGCTATCTGCCAAACACACCTCTTTTAAACTTGCATTTAAACACTTCTTTTTTGTAGAAGTTATTTTCATCTCTGGTAATTTCACTGTGGGAGTCATTCAGCTAAGTGTTGGGATGCCCGGATTCTTTGTGTAGATGTCACGTCATTATTGTTTAAATATAATGAAAGAAATAAAACAACTTTTAACTACCTGCCATCGCTTAATAGTCTTCTTTCTGTCTAATTTTTTATTTCTTTGCTGCTGAAGACTGAGTTTATTAACGGCAGGGGATTGTTTTCGCTTATAGCTTGCTAATTTATGTTCCTGTTAGAATGAATAGACTGATGAATTTGTCTGATGTATACCTAATCATCTTGTGCAGCATTTATATACTGCTTTATAGCAATGTAAACATTATCTTTTGAACTGCAGATCAAAACTAGACCAGCTGCCAGGCTTTAGTTTGTAGTAAGGCTACCTACATCAAGATTTTTTAACAGAACTCCTCTAATTAGCAGTGGGTTATCAAGACAAAACCTCAATGGTAACAAATAAAACTTTACTGATCTTGCTATTTGTTACTAACGTAAAAAATGAAATTAACGTTATGTCACATTGTTGTTTGTTCAGTGCTAATGCACCAATGAATTTCCTTTTTTTTTCCCTTGGCTGAGGTGATCAGGCATATGAGAAATGGAATTGGTAGTGCATACCTGAATAACTAGACATGGCCTGAGATAATCATCAACAGCTCACAACAAATATCAAGCAGTTTCCAGTCATTTTGATGCTGCCTGTATCTAAACTGATAATTTAGAGATGAAAAATTATGGACTCCAGAATCATCCTCAGGCACTTACAATCCATGCTCACACAAATATTTTTGTAGTAGTAATTTCTGGACTAGTAAACCATTCTCCTTTCTATGCATGCTATTATGCTATTAGACAACTGCAAAATCAGACAGATACTCATTAAGAAAAAAAAAAGTGTTTTAAAAGTTTATAAAAAGCTTTGTATACATGGAAATAGTCCATGTTTAAACATGTTTTGCTTCATAGCCTGCTGTCTCCCAGGCCACCAAGAGAATGTCAGTGCCTGTCCCATTGAGCTATATGTGCTTATGAGCTTAGAGTACTCTGTTTTGAAGATCTGTTTGATGTTCACTGGAAAAGCTAAACAAACAAACAAAACGAAGATTTTCTTTTCTGATGTCTGTCGGGTTCTTCTTTCCTTCAGGTTTTAGTGTTTGAACTGAGGTAGCTATCTTCCTTTTAAATTAATTGCTAAAGAGTACTAATTTGTTAAGCTAGATATTGCTTATTCCTTACCTACAATGCTGCAGGATTTGTTTTCTTTGTTTAATTCTGTTGGAGAAGCACTGTCTTTTCAGATAAATAGAAGAGTATTTTCAGTTCAGGTCCCACAGTCACTCTCCCAGTAATATAGATCTATGAGCAGGCTTTCTAACAATAATACTGAAGTACAAGACCTATTTCATCAGGTATTAATTAGAAAATCACTTAAAAATGCAAAATATATTCTTTTCCACAACATACACCATATAAAAAAAATATTTTAATGTGTATACTTTTAAAAATTTGGATCAGATTGAAGCATCCTTTTAGACAAATCACTTCTCATATCCAAGACTGAAGGAGCATTCCAAGGGACATTTTTTTTAAGGATAATTATCCACTCTCCCTTTGTTTCCTTCTTTTCCCCTTTCTAAGGCAAGCTAATAAAGAGCAGACCAATGCCACCACTTAAGAAAAAAGAAACATAGCAATTTCTCATTTTAAAAAAGAAAAATCAGGTTTATTTGCGCTGTTTGTATTCACACAATGGAGCAAAGACACTCTGCCCAGGTATACTTGGAGGCATTTTCCTTGTGAATTTATTCACTCTTTGTGGTTTCATTTGATCTAAAATAGCAGTAATCTGGCCTGTAAATACGTATTTGTCCATTATGAGTAGAAAACACTGCTGTAGCACTCATTACTGGTTATTTGGGAGAAAAACTAGCATTTTGTAGCCATTTTCAGCAGATTGATCTTTCCCCTTTGATTTTGCAGGCAAATTGACTTCTGTATGAAATAGCAGATACACTACTTGTGTTAGCCTAGAAATAAATGCAAAGAACTGCTTATATTTTTCTGTTTAATGCATCTCTTTTTTAAGAAATCTTATTTTTGTGAAGAACCATGCGTTGAGGGGCAATGCTACTCAGTAAATTGTAATAGAGAGGGAGGATATGAAGGTAATGATTGATAATACAAATGGAAGGGAGAAATTGGGCCCTAGAAATGTGACTAGTATAAAAATAACAACAGACTTCAATCATCAAAAATGAAATACTCAGTGTAAAATGTTTTTTTCATACGCATATGTTTTAATTATAACTTGTCACATTGACTAATACATACGCTGCGTTAGCTCCAAAGGTTGAAAATATGCTGCACTTAATAGAGTAAGAATGAAATCCTATAAAATCATGCTGAGTTACATTCATAACAAAACAAAAGCCAAAATCTCTATAAACTTAATCAATCTGTCTGACCACTACAGACATTCAGTTAGTCAATACCAATTAGTTTGGTGAATGCGAGACAATGTCTGATAGGTCAGTAAAGTTCATTTCTAGCTATGCATTTAGTTACAAGTGTTACACAGTTTGCAGTCTGTCTCCGTGCATGTTTACAGATCTGCCCACTGTTTAGTAAGAATCCATTCATGTTATTACTTATTACCTTTCTCTTTCGAAAAACTGTTTTCTGAAAATAACTACGAGCTTGCGGGAGGCCTTCCACGGTATCAGTAAACTTCATAAATTTGACTTCAGTTGCAGTGATTTGCATTATCAGAAAATGTCTTGAAAATTTAGGCAACGCCTACATGGCACAGTATTCTGTCAAGAGTCAAAAAATTTCAAAGCAGAGATACATAAGTCAGAAAAGAAGGGCTTTGAAATCTTATCAGCATTTTATAAGGAAGTGTGCAGTACTCATACTTGCTTCTTCACAGAGAACTGCCCTAGCTGAGTGCTAAATTAATACACTATACTCATTCCTGAAGTTAAGTATTTTTTAAAGCTGATTTTGATATTTCTATGGGCAGCCACAGACTGTGCAGTGTTACTTTCAGTGCAAACTCTTAATTAGTGTTGAATATTATCCACAATGCTAGATTTCTTTGCAATAGAAAACACTATTTTAGTGCCATGTGGAAACAGCTAGGCTGCTCTTACATGCACAGCAGTATTTAGGAATCATAGAATCATAGGTTGGAAAAGACCTCTAAGAT
>Ga0181612_149222_pt1 | contig 11653 bp, 11 predicted proteins | sample HoacroProtozoa21_FD_119630 | JGI IMG/M metagenome (GOLD analysis project Ga0181612, IMG submission 119630) | Hoatzin crop microbial communities from Cojedes, Venezuel. Combined Assembly of Gp0051906, Gp0051904, Gp0051908 | reverse complement strand
GTTATTCCTCCCCAGGTGGAGGACCCTGCAGTTGCCCTTGTTGAACTTCATCAAGTTCCTTTCGGCCCAACTCTCCAGCCTGTCCAGGTCTCATTGAATGGCTGCACAGCCTGCTAGTGTATCCACCACTCCTCCCAGTTTTGTGTCATCAGCAAACTTGCTGATGGTACACTCTAACTCTTCATCCAGGTCATTGGTGAAAAAGTTGAATAAGACTGGGCCAAGTACTGACCCGCTATTTTGAAATCACTTGTTTTATAATCATGGTGTGTAAGTCTTTGCCAGTCTCGTTCAAGGGGGGGAAAATACAAGGTTGCCTTCTGATTTCTTTTTCCAGATGCCTTTAGTGTTGTACTTTTTGTGCTGCCCTTAAATTTGCAGAGAATTGGGAGGTATCTCCCCATCTTTTCTCTGCTTCCTGCTAGAGGGAACATGCAAGGTGGATCCCACAAGGTAGCCCAGCTGAGGCAAAACAAAGTCTGTTGCTTTGATTCTGTACTGTTTGGTTTGGGTTTGGTTTTTTTGTTTGTTTTTTTTTTTCTTTGTCTTTCCTCTCTTCCCACAAAGTTGTGAGACATCCATAAATTGGCAAAAACTCCTTCAGCAGTGCTGTTTTCTCATTGCGTGAGTTCCTGTTTCATGCCAATGACAGTTGGTAGAGTCTGACTGCCAGGCCAGGTGGTTTGTACCTGCCCCACTGCCAGCGCTGCCTGCACTGCTGCCTGTGGTCAGGCACTCAGCACAGTCTCCCTGTGCCCCGCTGTGCAGACAAATGTGTAGCTCTGCCTTTTGAATAGCAGAAATGGAAATTGAGTAGACTGAAGTAGCAAATTTTTGCATACATCTCTGGCAATCAACTGTTCCTTTCAGTGAAGTTTATTGCACTGATACCCTGCTTACAAATCCAAGGAGAGTTTCCTTTCCCTTCTTCCTGCTCTGTTAGCAAACAACAGTTTAACAGGTCTAGATCTGTGCTTGTAACATCAGGCCAGTACTATTTTCTAGCATATGAGCAGAATTCACAAAAATTGGGCTTAATATACTGAGCATACACCTAAACTGATTACTCTGGGACTCCTACAAAGGCAATCTTACTAAGGTTTCCTCTAAGGTTACCAGTGGCTGTGAAAAGGAGAGTTAGGACTGGCTGCTTCCATTGCCACTGCTTGGAGTACAGCACAAGCAGTGTGAGGAACAAACCAATATAATTCTGTTGGTCTTGTGTCCAAATTTCTTTTCCTCGTTCCTGTCCACAAGGGTGTACAGGGACACTACTTTTTACAAAAGTATTAATATAGCAAGTGGTGAATGCAGGTCCTAGTGCTTACTTCGGCATCCCTCTCCATCTGCTTAACTGTTCCTGATTGACAGCATTGGGTGTTCAGGACACATAGGCACTTAAAAAGTGCATCTGTTTAGAAAAGCCAGACTTCTGGACTCCAGGAGTCTAAAACAGGAAAGGATGTGGGATAATTGCTGTTTCTGCTCTGAACAGGCAAGATTTGTTTCTCTGCATCACAGCCCTGTAGCAAGCTCTTGGTAACATTCTGACCTGTGAACTTCCACACAGCTCAGATTCGGCTTCTGTAAGAGCATGAGACCAAGTATGTACATAGCTTTGGATGAGACAAACATAGCAGCAGCAGGCCCCACCACTGGTCTCAGCTTTTGACTTCCTTTTCCACCTTCTTACCCTTTTCTTTTTCAAACATTTGTGGAAGTGGCAGAGACAGCCAGCTTCTGCTTACAGCAGGTAACCTCTCAGACATGGAGTAGAAATCTTAATTCAGTTCTTATTTTCCTAAATATGACCTATTTCAAGGCTTCTTTCACAGCAAGGCTGCACTGTAATCAGAGCTCTTCCTTTTTTGTCCTTTGATGATTGCATATGTTTTCACGTTTCTCCAGACCCTTTTGTGCTATCCTGCTTCCACTATGTTGCTGTCAGGAGTTCTCCTGTTTTTGCCCTAACTAGTTCCAGACATTTTGGCAAGATAGGATCAGAGCTACTCAGGTGGATTGTGGGCCACTTCTTACAAAATTAGGTGATGCTCAGCCTGTGGTTCATCCTGTGTCCTTTCCTCTGTCACAGGTCCCCTCACCCTGCCGGTACTGTTTGGAACCCAATGAAACTGACTGTTTGGGAGCTGCAATGAAGAAGTTCTGTTCCAGCTCCGCCATGCACTTCTGGGTGTTGTAAGGTCCAGCAGTGCTAAAAAGTAGGTGCTGGTTCTGGGGACAGAATTTATGAGGTTGACCTAGGAACAAAAAGACAGCACTATGCTTTTGTGGGAAGAGCAAAAACCCAATATTAGACATTGTAACGACATGCTGAGTGCAGTGGCACCTCCACTGAAACCCAAAGGGGAGGTGTATGTCTGCAACTTCTGCCTCCCATGTAGCTTTACGAAACTGGAATAGGTGAGTTTTAACTTCTTGCCCTTAGATTCTCCCCCACAGCCCAGGGTTTAATATACTCACAGAAATAGTAGGAAACTGGGATTTCTAGGCTTTCCATGAAAAAACTATGGGGATAAAGTCTCTGCAGCTAATCTTAATTGTAAAATGTCTATACTGGACTCACCTAACTTTATGGAGGTTTCTAGCTGTGACCAGCAGCAGGTGCCTGGGCCAGACTGCAGGCACGGGGTAAGCCTTCTCCGATTCTGCCTGCTCACACGCTGCAGCTGCTGATGTAGGGACTTCCTGAATCGACAGCAGAGTTTTCCATTTAATAGCCCTTAACTTTTCTTCCCTAGATCTAATTACTTTTTGATTCCTTTAAGAGTTTCGTCCTCCACAGCCTCCTGCGGCAAACAGTTCTGTATTTTAAGTATGCTCAGCTTTAAGTCTGCAGTTTGATAATTTAACTTGACGCCCCTTTGTTCTGACATTATGATGATCTGAATAATATTTCTTTTTCATGCCACTTATTATTTTATATACCTCTACCTTATTCCCCCCTGTGGTCCTTTCTTTTGCCACCTTAACAATTCCAGTTAATTTAATCTTTCATCATGTAGACATCGTGCCATACCTTTGATCAACTTTTTTACTTTTCTCTGTACTTTTTGTAGTTGCATTGTGTCCCTTTTGAAGCAGGTGACCAGAACTTCTTATAGGAATCAAGGTACAGATGTGCCATGAATACATACAGTGGCATTTAACATTTCCTTTGTCCTTTCTTCTGTCCTTGTAATTTCTGTAGTTCCATTTATACACCACAGATACGAAAATGATATTTTCGGAGAACTATCTTCAGTGGCTCCAATATCTCTTCCTTAGTGATGATAGGTAACGTGAACCCAACTGTTGTGTTCAGATAGTTCGGTCTGTTTGCTCCTCATTTGGTTTCCTTCGCATGTATCAACACTGAATGTATTTTTATCTTTACTGATTTGAACAGAATTTTGTTAGTGTTGCTTAATTCCATGAGATCCTCTGAAATCCACTTTCTCAATAAGCACCTGCTTTAGTCTTTGAATTATATCCATATCTTTTCTAGCTCACTGAAATGCCCAGACTCCAGGTCCTTGTAGAGCTTACTTGCCTTTTAAGTTATTAACTTCCAAGAGGAAAAAGAGGGCTGGTGAGAAACTGGTTTTCTAAAGAATGAATTATTACTGAAAAACAGGCGGAGTGCCATGCCATTATTTTTTCAAATTCTTCCTTTTTAAAAAAAAATTGGGTGTTTTCTGAGCACATGCAAGGAGCAACTCTGTTACTGGATAAATTCAATCGTGATGCTGTTTTCTTCATTCTGAATACAATTGAGCAGGAAATTGGTGCCCAGTTTGACAAACAGTATATGTCTAATGGCACAGCATTGGATATGCAGCAAAGTTTTGTCCTGAGACCTGAGGCACATGGGTTTCATCAACAGAGTAAACAGCTTTGTCTGAACAGTTCTTCTGGCCATAAATGGTTGCTGAATGCTTAATGTAATGTTTCTGTGCAACTGCTCTTTTCTCTGCACCCTTCAGTCATGCCTGGCTCCACCTTTTGTGAGTGTGCTGGAGTTCTCCCTGTAGAAAGAGAAATAGTGGCTACATCCAATCCTACCATTCACTTCGGGAGTATCGTTTTGTTGTTGGTTTGTTTTTTTTTGTTGTTGGTGGGTTTTTGGGGGATTCGGTGCTGTTTTTGTTTTTTTTTTTCCTTCCAGAAACTCAAACTCACAAACCACAAGAGTAGGGAACAGCGTGAAATCAAGCCAAAGTCCTTAGATGCAGAAGCAATGCCTACACTGTGGAGAGTTTCGTGCTGCACAACTGAGCTGGTCTTGCTAGAATATGCCTAGATATGTCAAACTTTAGAGTAATATAGAGGTGCCTTGATAAGAATTCCAGCTCATACCACCTTAATTTCTGATCTCATGGCTTACTGCAGAAGACCAATCTAAATGACTTGAAAAAGAAGAATGCCGATACAGATGACAAATGACAGAAAAATAAATGGCAGAAGGGGATCTCCTGGTTGCATTGTTACTTACCTAGGGAATCAAGTGAACCTGACTGAAAAAATATGAAAAACCCAACCAACCCAAACCACAAACAAGAAGCAAACAAAAAAGAATAAACTATGCCCCCTTCAAAACTGCTATCACAATTAAGTAATAATTATTTCATATTGTTTAGGTACCATTTTGAATTGTGAAATACATTTATGATTATTTTACTGCTTACTGAAAACTTCGCAAAAATAAAACATTTCTATAGCTATATTAATCTTTTAAGATCATAAATGTTTGACAATTCTTGTTGAAATGCATATGATTTTAACAAGGAGGAAAAAAATTGGAAAAAGAAACCTTTTGAATACAATCCTTTTCATCTGTCATTGGGAATAACATATGTTATGGACACAGCATTAGGTGAAAGACTGCAGGTTTGACTACGCTGCTGCTTCTGCTCTGGCTTTGATATATAACAAAATTAGCAGAAGGGTATGGCATTTGAATTTTTCTTTCTATTTTTTTTCTGAGTAGCTATGAAGGGTCTACTTTCTGAGGGTATTTAGGCAGCTAAGCGTGTAGACAAGCATATAAAAGATTTTTACCCTGAGGTACTTAACTCCCACTGAAATGATGATACTTCAGTGGTCTTGCAATTCTGTCATGCAATCATTATGGAAAGGCCTAGGAACAATGTTCCAAGGGAGGAAAAACTTTTTAAAAGGATTGCTAAATTTACTGAGAACAGAAGCAAGTGATAGATAATAGATTCCCCCTTTCGCACTACATTTTTCTGTGGTGGCACTGACTCCAAGACACTGGCGTGAGCTCAACTTCATGGCTGTGCAGCTCCTACAGAGGGGACGGTCACAGAAGGGAGAGGGCAGTGCCAGATTCCCCCTTCCCCTCCATGGCCGCCGGACGCTCTCTTCTTCCGCTGGGTTCAGTACCCTTGAAACTCCAGGAAGGCACTGCTGGATGGCGCTGGGGTTTTCCTAGGCACCACAGCACTTCTTTCTTCCTCTGTCAGCTGAACTACTGAATTAATTTTTGCAGTGCAAAAATTTTTATTTTGCAAGTGACAGCAGAGAAAGTTTTATGTGGCCAGTGAGTTACATGTGCTCTTCTAACAGCTAGTTTTGCTTTTCCTATTGGATACATTACCTGATTTAGCCCTATTTTCTAGTTCAGCAGGTTTTTTTTGCTGTGTGTTTTTTTCCGACTCTAAAACTGGACTCATGCAACATCCAAAGACAAATTCCAAAAACCATTTACTTTGGCATAATAAAGAAATGGATTTGGCTTTCCCCTGTGATTCCTTTCTATTTGATTGGGGTTTTTTGGGTTTTTTTTTTTTAAGAACATTTATGTTATTCAGACTTACTCACAGAATAATTGAGGTTGGAAGGAACATTCACATGAATGAAGGAAGACTGATTTGTCCACTCTGTACTGTGGGAAAAAATCACACCATTGGAGGTTAATGCTCCTTGCCGTTCCAAACATATCCAAACACAGAAAGCCCAAGGTAAATGACTGCCTGTGGTCCTTAGAGGGGGTGTTGCAGTATGTATGCAGTTTGCCTGACTGCAACAAGAGAAGACTAGATTTAGGTATCATTTCCAGTCAAGAAATTTTAATAAATAACTAAAGCAATGTTACCCTACAGAGTTCAGATGGTAAAAGAGCTATCACTTTCTTATATATTTTTACTCCCTTACCTATACTCCAGAAATTCAAAGTTCAAATGCTTCTTTCTATCCTTTCCCTCACTCCCTTGTGTTTAACAGGACAAAGACACAAAGCAGATGATCTGCCTCATTTCACTAACACGACTTGGAATTGCAAATATCATGTATAATTGCTAATAAAATAATTTTATGAGAATGCAAAGAACATTAATGTTCAGAAAAAATCTGTGGATCAACATGTTCATAAGCACTGTCCCTAATTGTTTACTCTAGGGTCCTGCTTTCCTTGTAGTGTAAATGGGTCTGAAAAGAGGATCCTAGAAATGTAACATCGTTTTAACATAAAGCAGAATCAGTCTATTTGTAAGAAGAATAGTTAAAAGGCTGGATTTTTTCTTCTGCTTTGAAATATATGAAAAATGTAGCAAGAAATGCCTTTGGGACACGTTGGCTGCTTCAGGAATATCTCCTTTCTGTGTAAAGCTGGAGAGATTTTCATGAATATGATGAAAATAATATCCTATCTTTGTCATTATGAATTTTAAAATAAACTCTAATTATTACCACCATATTGTATACTGAAGGTCTCATTCAAAACCTTGGCAAGGTGAGTGTTTCTTGACAGCTCCATAAAGTTTGAAAATAAACTGAGTGAACTGCAGAAAAGCATCATGCTGAGTGTCATAACATTTCAAAGAAGAACTTTTTAAGACCAGTACTTGCAAAAATACTCCTTCCTGTTACTAATTGCTTTAAAATAAAAAAGTAAGAGGAAGTACTATCCCTGTAAATGTACTATTAACAAGTGATTTAAACCTTAATTTTCCTCTGCAAGGGAATGTTAAAGGGAAGGAAAAGCAATTTCACAAGGAACCTTAAAAATTTTCTGATTTTTACTGTACACTGTCTACCTTTCTTCATTTCTCCGCTCAATCTGAGATTTTCAAAGTAAACAAGGCTATGTGCACAGTTTCCATTTACAACCATGCCAGTAACTGAGGATTAAACTTCAAACCTTCTTCAGGCCCACTGAAATGACTAACTGTAGATGAAAAACACACAAAGGTCCTCAGCAAACATTTGATCCTAAGCATCTGATGGCAGATACTGTTCCATAAGAAAAAAAGGCAATAGCGTCCCAAGTGAACGAACATAATTTGCTTCCAGTGGCAAGAGATCAGGAAAGCAGCAATGATCGGGACGTGCACAGCACAGGGACACGGCTGGTACCTGGGGACCTGATTCATGAGTGCTGCAGCAACTGGACCAAGCAACAGGAGGCACAGCACATGGTCAAATTATCAAGGGAATGTAACAGCCATGAAACTCTGCCTTCCTTCCCTTCCCTTCCACGGCAAGCAACACAGCCACACCCATGCCACAGCTACTTCTTCATTTCATTGCAAAAATGGTGTCTGGCTGCAGAGCTGGGCTTTGAAAAGAAAGGAACAGAAAAGTTAGTTTTCAGTTTAACTAACCTACATGTAGGGTGCACTCCAGCTCGTCTAACTCCCTTATCGACAGTGTAGAAGTTTATCTCTGAGTTAGTCGCCACAGGCTCCCTTTAGAGTCAGTGAAGAGCTGCAGACACTTTTCAGGCGTCATTCATCCAGCCTATTTTAGCCACCACTTCAGTGGCAGATGAATTATGGCTCAGAAGTACCTAATTTTCTCAATGGGCAGCAAAGAGAGCCTAGAGTGGTTAGCTCAGATGTGGATGTCTATGCGTTTATGCCACTCTCTACAGTGACCTAATCAAGCTCACCAAGGTTTTTTCTAGAAAGAAAACTGGTTAAAATCCTGTGTGACAACACTGTCCTTCTAATTTCATAAACTAGCATCTGTTAAAAGAAATAATGTTTTCTAAGATGGACAGTAAGCATTCTGAGGTGTTTTTATGCACCTATTTGCAGCCTAAAGAATGAGGTTATGTATGTAAGTGGTGCGTGCATGTGAGCTCTCTCTCTCTCTCTGTCTCTCCCTCTTTCATGTCAGCTGAAAACACAGATGAATCATAGTTTCCCAGGTGGGCTGACCTTATTCGTCCACTAAATATATTGGAAAATATATTTAAAATAATTTAATTTCTCTATAAATAAAAGATATATTTAAGGGGGAATAAAGCTAATATTTGTACGACATTACTGAAAAAAATAGCCTTTTTAGTTCTGCTACTGAAGAACACATCTTTTTGGTGTTGAGAGCCTAGGAGATCTGTTGCCATCATGAAAGAATGTTATTCAGTAGTGAGTACCCATCCCCATATACTGTATTTCATAACATACTGCTTAATTTTAATGGACAATTTGTTTGGCAAAACTTTTTCAAGAAAATCCCTAAAGTGGGCACTCTCATGCTCTTTTTTCATTGAGGGAGCATTTAAACACAGTGATTCAATCAGAATCCAACATTCTCCCTGAGCTCTGCTTTAGCATTTGTACACTGACTATCTCTGAGAATATATTTTAGAACTTTGTGAAGTGTGAAAGCTTTCTTTCAGCTAGATCTTCTTTTGCTGTGTAAGTACTTGTTTTCACTTTAAAGGTAACCTGGAAAACTTGGAAGAACAGCTTAGTCATCCCACAAAAGAAAAAAAGTGGCTGTGACTGGAGAAGGTCCAAACTGTTTGAGAGAGGGTTTGATTAGAAGAGAGGTCTCTCGAGTTGTAATTGAAGTTTACAAGTTTCACAGCCAACGCAATAATCAAACATATGTCCAGAAACAACAACTAGCCCCTCTGTGTCTGTCAGTGTGAGCTCTGCACAGGTTTTTTGTTCCTTAGATGGGTTCTAGAGGGAACTTAATGAATTGCAATGTCAGAGGATGAAGTCGAGAGATGCTCAAAGTACCAAGTATGATTGACTAGTTTTCAGTGGATTCTCATGAGCCCACACAGCCTGGAAAGCTGAACATCCCTTTACACTTCTGACAAGAATTAAAATGGAAAACCACACTTGGCATTATCCATTCAATACTTACCAGAGAAAATAATTAGTGTGTTCCTAATTTAGCTGTGAGTGTACTTCAGTCAGTGGAAAACAACAAGAAAGTTAAGCCCTCAATTTTTATTGAAAAGCATTGGGACATGCTTTCCTCTGATACACAGGTTATGAACTACTTCCTATGACTGTCTGGGAATTTTGCTCAACAAATCCCTACTATTGGGTCTTAGACAGTGGCACTGGTCTTAATGTCATCTTATCACCTCTTGCAGTATATTAGAATTCAGGATTCTGCTTGTGAATTTCTCCTAGGCTGGTGGCAAGCGTTTATGGCCCTCGGTGAACTTGGAGTGTGAGATGAAAATGTTTTGCAGACATTTCTGTTTCCCTGGAATTGCTGGAGTTGAAGTTTGACAATCCTGTTCACTTCTCCACAGCATGCACCATTATGTTTGTCTAATTGTTCAGAGCTGAAAGGAAGGTGAGCTTGCTCCATCGGGCACTGCTGGGGAATGAGGAGATTAATTATACTTTTTCTACCTCTATTCCTTGGTAACATCAGAAACAGCTGATCTGGTTTTCTGAAGTTTGACCAAATCCTACCTCCCTGTGTCCCGCTGCTCAGCTTTGCCTGTACATACTTTGTTTAAACTGAGGAGTTATCCCTAGCTTACTCGTGATGACTTAGTAAACAGTCACAATAGCACTTAGCCAATAATTGTCACAGCATTCACCATCTATGACCACTCTGCCACACGAACATTAGTGGTGTTGAAGCTGGGCTGGCACCTTCAGGTTGACCATGCTCAACCCTGTTCTCCAGTTGAAAGAAAAGACTCTTACTGTCAGCACCAGTCTCATTTGGAAGAAAATTTCTTCCTGACCCCAAATCTGATGTGTAGCATAGCACTTCATGCAAGCAAGCCAAATGACTTCTTTAATCATCTGTGTTCCTTTATCTTTGTTGGCTGAACACTGCTTGCTGACAAACTTTATAGCACATGATTGTGTATATGACAAAACCTGTCATTTGTCAGTTAACTTTTTTTCTTTTTAATTGAATGACATTTGATCAGGTTGCTGAGCCTGAAAGAAAAGACCATGCAGGTATTTTACAACAGATATCTGTCATCTTCTTGACAAGCAGATGTTAATTTATATTCCTTTTTTGCATATGATGTATCAACATTTTTCATGAATGTCATAATCAATATTCAGCATTTCATTTTCTGCAACAGCTTATTGCCTGATATTCTTCAGTAAGAGTCATCTAGACATGAAATCTATGGAATCTCCTTTTTCAGAAGCCAAGTCAGCATTGCGTCAGTTTTTTCCAGTGGATTGAAATTAGATAGAAAAAGCAGAGACAGAAAGGGAGATAAAGAGGGGAAAAATTAACACAGTAGAAATATCTTAGAATCTTAGTCCAGTTACTTTCAGAAATAGTACGCTTAGCTAAAACTGAATATTAGCTATATGTTGTGTTCTTGTGTAAGCATAAATAAAAAAATTACAAGAATTTTTGAAAGAATTCACTGAAATTATTTGTTTTCTTCTTAAAGCTTACGAAGAATATTTGTATCTACAACATCCAGTCATATTTATTGCCTTCAGATGATTTATTTGTCCTCAGTTATTCTCTCTGGTTAAAGCATCTGTATGCTATACCCATGCTTATTGCACACAGAGTACTGCACACCCTTTTTTCAGGGCGCCACCAAAACATATATGCTAGTAACCTTGCATTTCTTTCTCTCTCTTTCTTGCCACATATACCTAACTGCAATCAAATTCTGTTAGTTTGATATATTTACTTCCAGCTATATCCAGATTTTCACCTCTACTATTTTTTATTACAGTCTTTATTTAGATTTTTGAATATCAACATTTCTTTCCAAACATATTCAGTCTGTTCAGAATGTATTCCTAATTATTATTATTTTTAACAAAGAACATAGATAATAGCGTCACGGTGGGACTGAAGACAGAATGTGGTGAAATGGTGTAGTAAAAATGGGCTAACTGTATGTTTGTGTGTGTTCTGAAATAAAGGTAAATGCATGTGCAAGGCTGTCATGAGCCATCATCACTGAAAGACTGCAGGAAGCAGGGTGGGGAAATACAGAAAAAGACTGGAAAGCTCAAGTGAAGAGTTTGCATAGGATATCCTTCCTGAACTGAACCATCACTGGAGACCTTCATGTGCTACTTAATTTTATTGTTAAAAAATAATGAACATGTTCATAAAATCATGGTATCTTAGAATGGTTTGGGTTGGAAAGGACCTTTAAAGCTTATCTAGTCCTTGGACAAGGACATCTTTCACCAGATCAGGTTGCTCAAAGCACCATCCAACCTGGCCTTGAAAATTTCCGAGTATGGGACATCCACAATTTCTCTGGGCAACCTATCCCAGTGTCTTGTCACATTCATGATAAAAACTTTCTTCTTTATGTCCGATCTAAACCTACTCTTTTTGAATTTAAAAGCATTGCCCCTTGTCCTATCACCACAGGCCTTGCTAAAATGTTTGTCCCCATCTTTATTATAAGCCCTCTTTAAGTACT
>Ga0181612_164316_pt1 | contig 11654 bp, 3 predicted proteins | sample HoacroProtozoa21_FD_119630 | JGI IMG/M metagenome (GOLD analysis project Ga0181612, IMG submission 119630) | Hoatzin crop microbial communities from Cojedes, Venezuel. Combined Assembly of Gp0051906, Gp0051904, Gp0051908 | reverse complement strand
TCACAGAATGGTAGGGGTTGGAAGGGACCTCTGTGGGTCATCTAGTCCAACCCCCCTGCCGAAGCAGGGTCACCTACAGTAGGTTGTAGAGGACCTTGTCCAGGTGGGTGCTGAATATCTCCAGAGAAGGAGACTCTAAAAATCCCTAAAAATATCTTTAGACATTCTCTCACAATTCATTAACATCTGCTTTTGATGAAGTGATAACATCAGATGGGATGTTGACCTCTACTTGACCAAGCACCTTTTCAAACTGGGGAAGTTTACTAGTTATCTGCTAACAGAAAATGTGTGAGGTAAATAGATTTCAGATACAGAATTTAAGCTGGTACATGAGGTACCATATCTGTTTCTTGAAATTAAAGCTTACACCAACCATTTGTGGCACACTCAGCAGTGACCCTGAATAGCTGTAAGAATTTTCTTTCCCTTATGTATGTATTAAGTTAGGTACTTCTAAAATTAGATGATAAGAAGTCCTAGTATGTTTTGATTTAATAAATATTTCAGGTATCCAAGTCTCACAATATTTAAGTTCATTGCTAAACTGCAAATGTTTGGTATTTTCCCCCACCTAAGAAGAACAAAGTCTTATCCACAGTTTTACTAGCATATCAAGAACTGACTACTCTGTTATTACCAGAACTCGTGCCTCTCATGAAAGACTACAGAGCAAGCTGAAGAGATGTAACTTGGGGTATAAGTGTGAATGAAGAGCTTACAGAAATACTTTTTTAAAAAGATGCAATAGAGAGAACGCATTTCCACTCACCGCCTCATTTTCCTTTTCATAAAAATAGATATATCTATTCAGAATTTCTATGAAAAGTTGGACTTGCAAAGAAGGGTCCATGCACTGATTTGCTATCTTCAGAGCCTTCTTTAGGCATTCCATCACTCTTTTTCCTCCATGAAGCTAGAAGGAAAACAACAACTTATCAGAAATAAAAGAACCTTAAGGAGCTCCAGTATCTCTTCCCTTGACACATGTATGGCATTTCCTGGTGGTCTACCACAGAAACAAAACTACACAAACCGTGCAGAACAAGCTGTCATTGAAAGCTTATAAAATGCAGACTGTATTTTGACAGCCAGCCTTAAACTAGTTGACACTCCAAAGCTTGTGTGGTACTTCTACCCCTGAATTTGAGTTTTCTCCACTTTTGTACTTCTGCAGCTTACACTGCAGCGAGATTTAGAAGCTTCATATAATAGAATAAATTCCAACCAAATTTACATCACTAAGTGATATATCTACTTTAGAAGTAAGCACCTCCAGAAGAAAGGCCAAGCTATATTACTGAGGTAGGATGTGATACACTGCTGCTGCTTTATTCTTACCTCCTCTCCATTCTTGTCAGTATTTCGGCCAGACCAAAACAGATGGGCACAAGTGCTCACAGCCCGGCATTGGTCTGGCTTCTTAAGGAGCTTAGAGGCTGCCAGCGCACACTGAGTCCTCAAAGGCTCATGGTTCTCCTCACTGAAGCACTTCATCCTCTCAAATGTCCCAATTATCAAGGTGATTGCAGCCAGCTGTGCTTTTGAATCACTGATTTCATCTTCATAGAGAGAGAAGGCCTAGTCATGGAAGAAAGCAAGACTCTCAATCACTGCTTTAGCACACATCAGAAAAAACCCAAATCACATCCGCTAGTAACATAGCACAAAAGTGTCCAGTTTGATGTTTGTTAAAAGCTTCAGGCAGGAAAAATGATCTTTTATTGAAGAGTGTCAAAATCAAGTTAAATCCACAGACTGGAAATAAGTCTTGCAAGAAGTACTTCTTTCTTAAGTGGTCAAAGTAAATAAACGTGATCCTACATATGTTCTGAAGACTGAGTTTTTCCTCATTTCAAGCATCTGTTCAAACACGGAATTTTCGTAACAGAAATAGTCCCTGAAGAGGATTTGGTTCTTTGAAACACACAAAACAGTAAAGCAGAAGTTGAGTTGTAGATCAGTGACCAGAGTAGGTAAAAAAAGCATTTGCACTGCTACTACATGGATGAAGAGCCTTGAGAGAACACACAAGATGAAAAATCTTGAACGTTATCTCTGACAGAAGGTACATAATGGTCATGCTGCGCATCTTCAGAATTGTGCTACAATGACAACTGATACAAGACAGTGAGGAAAGGCTGAGGTTATCAGCAACTCAGTTTAAGAACATGCATTAGTAGCAGTATTACAGGAAAGATTAGGACAAAGCTTGCAACGTGGATAAAATTAAATACATTGGTTCTTTATCTCATGGCGAGGATGGGAAGGTTTTACAACAAGTAAGGGTTAAGACCAAATTACAAATTTAAGTGGATTTTAAGAGTAGTTTATAACAGGTTTCAGCACAAGGATGTTAATTCGCAAAGTCCAGCATGCCAGTTGTGAACACTGCAAGTTTTGGAGAACTTCCAAAGAGGTCAGGGCAATACCAGCTAGATAACAGGAGCCAGGAGACAATCTTGGAAGCAGTGAAGGAGCATTTTATGGTGAGAAAGCTACACTCCTCCAGAGAACCGACTATGCAAGTAGGAGGCAGCATTGCAACATACCACATGTTATCAGACTGAGTATTCAAATGATCAGCAGTGCAGCTTAATTCCCAGCAGCATGGGAAGCAAGAATGAACATAAGTTCCTACCTAGTAGAATTAGCTGTCAATCGTTTCTGACGCTTTATTCACACTGGATGGTTCAATGTTCAGGAAACCCACCGAAGCCAAATGTAAAGTAGCACAGGACAGTGCCTGTACTAGTTGGACACTAACCTGGGACATGAATTCATAGGCCACAGTCTCATGATTCTCAAAGCCAATCTCTCCTGCAGCCAGTGCTCCTTGTAAGAAGAGACGGAGAGGCAGCTCTGCCAGTTCTGCTTTGATCAGAGCACTGATGGTCTGATGACCAAACGAGAAGATCTTCTGGCACTTCTTTTCCCATTTGTCATCCTAGAGGAGTGAAACAAGTTGAAGCCTGAACAAGACTACTGCTATAAGGAAAAGAGAATCTGAACTGTAGTAAGGTCTGTTACATGCTCCAGTCCGTCCTTCTGCATGCCACTCCAGCCACTTGTTTACTGAAGTGGTAATGAGTGCCCTAGCAGTACTCTGTTGACCTCAGTGGGTCTTTATGAAGTATTTCCTCCATTTACAAAAAGTTTACACCCATTTTTCCTACCAGCTCATAGAAGTCTTCCTCAGAAGTCTACACTGAATTGCAGTGACCACAACTTAAAATATAACTGAGCAAAAGTCTAATTAGCGTAGTGGAGAAAAATTCTATTCAATCTGGAGAAATTAATCAGAAGTGGAAGAGAACATTAAATTTAAAACATTCATTTTGAGGAGTGTTTTAGCAAATAGCATTTTAGCAAACAGCATTTTAACTTATATCCCCCCTATAAGGGAAAATACATATATAAGCTATCTCAATTAGAAAATATTAAAGAGCCAAAATGGATCAGTGATTGTTTGAATATGGTTGTTGCAAAAGTGCATACAAGTTAACCTACAAAGAAGCACTATTTTAGTGTTTCTAAAAGCAAGTGTAGCTACAGATTTTAAAAGTTAGTAAATTCCAATATCCAGATTTAAATTAGTTTCATGCCATCACTTGCAGCGTTGTAGTTCTCCGGTCTCCATGTAAACACACATAATCAGTCACCTTCCTGAATAAATACAACTAGCCAATTTCTGGTCCACCATTCCTCAAGTGCTGAGGTAATTTAATATGGATTGATAAAAATCCTCCTTAAATTAGACAGCATTCACACCTCAAGTAAAAATCTGCCTTGAGCAAAAAAACACTGGCATTCTGTATCACATCTTAGCATACTGTAGCCAGACAAAATATGTTTTTAAGAAAGCCAAAAAGAAGCAAGTATAGAGTTACCTAGAGGTCAACTTACCACTTTGGAGTTCTCTTTGTAACGAAAAGCAAGCTGGTATGCAGCAAAAACCAGTGGTGGCAGTGTAAAACGAATACGTTGGTTCCCACCGGCACCAAAGTGTTTCCGGGCAGTGTTTAGGATCTAAAATAGAAGCACTGTAAGGTTAGAGAATTCCTTAAAGACGCGTGTTATTTGCATCTATAACTTAATCTGCACTCTATGGAACAAGAGCATCAGAAAGACACAGTGTTAGCATCAGATAAATTACATATTTTGGGGCGGCTACATAGAAGTTGCTTTACTTGAATTAAATTTGTGCAGTCTCTGTAGCTTTTTATGTGGTATCTGCCCAAACTTTTCCTACAGCTGCTTAATAAGTGTTAGGCAACACTTGTTGTACTATAACAACTGTAGATACATTTTAGATTGTGCAGCGAGATGGATGTTGCCTGAACTTGCATTTAATAATGACATCAGATACAATCTGTCCTCAACTCAGCGGAAGCTACAAAAAGGACTATTCTTTCTTACAGTAGCCTGTAAGAAAGTAAAAGAAAACCAAGTTTCATGAAACTAAACACCTAAGTCAACAAGGCTTCTCACACTCGGAGAAAGACTACAGTGCCACATTCTGGTAGCCACACCTGCAATTTTTGCCATTTTCCCGTTTTTAGTTTTTCATTATGCTCAGCTTGTTGTATTGCCTTTCTCGGTTATGAACACAAGCTGCACACACAACACGAATGTGATCCTTTTCAGCCTGTCGCCCTTGTTCTAAAGCTGTGGAGAGGGACTGAAGAGCCCTGCTTGTTTATACTGTCGGCTTCTCCCTTTCCCCTTATTTTGGGATTATTTCTATCTATTGATATAGTTAGTCATGTATTCTCATAACCAGAATTCTTGGGAACAGCACAAACTCCAGGTATCAGAAGAGAAAGTAACCAATCTGTTCCAAGCAAGCTAAACTTTACATTAGTTGTTTGCAATAACCTGACTCCCTTACAAAGGGACAAAAGTCAGACATGCCATATTTTACACTAAAACTTCTGAAACCAAGTTCAGAAAATTTCTACTAGAGAACAGAGTTAAAAAGTGAGATTTTTTTTTTTCTTTTTTTTTTTTTTCTTCTTCTTCTTTTCAGTGCCAGAACAAAGATGTCTAGTTTCCATAGCCACGTATTACCTTGCCTTCCGGTCACAGCATTCCCTTACCACTTTGAAACAAGCACTAGAAGAGAAGCTCAGTGTCCAATCCTGCATAAATTTTTAGATTACATCTAAAATTCATGTAGATAACGTGACTGAATAGAAGTCTCATCACCCATTATACACTGCATTAGCCACTTTGGCTTGCAATGCACTAAGGTCTTTGAGTTTGCATTTCAGATCTCTCCCATACAGAATGCGTAATTTAAAGTGAAACACTGTGAAAGACCTGAAAAATCCCATAGTATCAGATTTCCTCCTACTGTTCCTGTAATGTAGAAAAATTTGATACAAGCATTCGTGATGCTCATCAAGAAGCTATTAAGCATTTTTACCAACAGGTGTTAAGTAGCTTATAGAATTCGATCCAAAAGGTAATGTGACAAGTCCTACAATGGCATTTAAAGGTGGCCATTCTGATTAAAGCTAAGCATTGCTAGATGAGAAAGATGACAGCCTGATGTTCAGAAACTTTGGAAAAACAGCTTCAACATCTCTAGCTATGCAAAGTCTTTTAGAGTAAAAATACATCAACTCCCTTAGTGTCAGCATCCCTTTGAGGGAAGCTTTGTTCTCTCCCGGCATTTCCTATATGAATATGGTACTTCCCAGCTGTAATCAACCCATACGATTTTTGAAATGCATGAAGACCTGACTGACCTTCCTGCCTTACTCTAGCAATATTCAGAAATAATGCAGTCAATGAAGAGCAGATCCTGAAACACAACTGTCTCCAATCCTTGTACAGGCCTTACAGCTATGCTTCTCCCCACTACAGAAGTTGCAGCAAAGCTCTACACTTCAAGCAAGAAATTTTTATACTGTATTTTTAACCCAAGCCAAATGAATGCCAGTAGTGTTATGCATAGCTCCTACAGGATTATGTTGGTTTGTTCTCACTGTTTACACAGTATGATACTGCTGCAACTTTAAGACAGAGTCAGCCAACCGCATTTCAGGCACACTAACTGTAACTTCGCAGTAGCCCCTACCCAGGCCTGAGCTCTAACCAGCTACCACTAACTCTAGCTGCTGCGATCTGTAACAGCATCCAACTACAGCACATCTTCTGCCAGCTTCTCCAATGGATTTTGCACTGACGGAATATCCCTGTCCCTCTGCCCCAACACACACTTTTCATTATAGGGAGATCATTTAAACTTGAAATACACTAAAGCCAGAAATAGCAGATTAACATCAGAGAGCTACATGAAGCTTTGATGGATCAACTCAAACTGGTACAAGTTACATAATGCTTAAGTTTCAAGGCCTATCAAATCTGCTATTAAGGATGTACCAAGCAGAGAGGAAAAACACTGTAACCACCAAGCTTAGTATACTACATGCTACATGAAGACCATATACTTACACTAATCAAAATTCCTGAGGCCAAACATATTAGCTGTATTTTCTGAGTTTTGTTGTGTATTTTGACACCAAGAGAATGCAAATTGCACAGTGCTCCAAATTCCACTTGCTGCTTTTTAGACAGATGGTTATACCAAGTTGTCAATGTTAATTACAAGTTACTACAAATTAATATAATTGCATCCAAACTGCCATCTCATGTGACAAAGTTTAAATCCATAAATACTTTTAAGTCTTCACCTACTTTTTTCCAAATAAAAAACATCTCACACTACCATTAAAACTGCCATACATGATGTTTTCTACTGAGTTTGTAGTGCCAAAGCAGCGATACCCCAGCTCCCAGCTACACTAAATTCTTGTATAGTAAATAATGCAAGAACTGACAGTTCAGAGGACACATGATCGCCATACCAGATACTGTTGGTCAGGATCATCTGAACGCAAAAGATGAATAAATCTTCCCACAAGACTCTGTTCATCAGCGAAGTCCTCAGGGTCAGGGTCTTCAGCAGGCTGATCTGGCTGATCCTGGATCAGCGTGGATACCAAATTCATGATAGCATCAACCTGTTAAAGGCAATATAAGCTCTGTTTAAACCACAGTAGTCTATAAGCACAAGTTGACAGCAACTAAGTACATCTTTACAGCCATTCATAGTGCTGACAAAGCACTAGGAAAGTCTAGTAGTTCGTGATGCTTTAGGACTTCTTTACTTTACTCCCTGAAGAAAAGTCCCTAGGAGCAAAAGTGGGACAACACAGCAGTACAAAGGAAATTCAGATTCCAAAAGTACTACCCAGCCTCCTTCAGGTAATAGGCCTAGTTTTCAGGAGACTCAGGGTCTTTGGTCAAACCTAACAGAAGCAGTCTCTAGGATGAAGTTAAGCAAGATGTGCAAAGGCAAGACACTTAAAAATGGGTGGAATAATTCTCAAGTGGCATAAAGCCTGTGATACTAAGATGGGGAGGCAGGGGCATGTAGGCCAGCAAACAAAGCATGCTCTGTATGAAGTCACTTGGTATGCATTTTCAAGTCTTCAAACAGTAGTTTAAATACCTAGAATTTCAAGTTAATTTATGTCATACCTGTTCCTGGGACACAATTTCTGTGTTGTAATCCAATACATTGCTAAGCACGTAACAACTCATGCTCTTCCTGGACTCGTAATCAAAGTATTCGAAGAGGGGGTGAAAATGTTTTAATTTCAGAACTGTCAGAATATTGTTGTAAGTATCAACAGGGATTTTCAAAAGTCTAGTCAGCTCCTTTGAAACGGCACTGCTTGTTGCAATACTAAAAGAAAATACATGCAAAAAAACAATTAATCAATACTTCACATACATAGACAGATTTAAAGTCTGCCTCAATACCAATTCTGACATATACCACAACGTCTAAGCAAACTGCCACTAGGGAGATAGGAAATAAATTATCAAAACAAGTCGTATCTTGCTGTTTAGGATGAAAGTGCACGTTTTAAGTTGCTGATAGCAGGAACAGAGACTGTGGCTGCAAATTCAGAAAGAGAACTCTAGGATGCTGTAAGGGATAAACAGATAATGACTACAATGACTACACACAGCTTGGCATACACATTGTATAGCTGTACAGCTATGCAGTAGGATTTATGAACAGGGTGAGCAAGTCCTGGTTCGTCAGTAGTTTATCATGATCCGCTATAGTTTGGCCCAAAAGCAGTAATCTTACACATCTACAGCACGTGTCTGCTATCTTGCCAAATCTGGTGAAATATAGAAGTCAAGATTTTAGAGTATTAATTGCCACTCCAGAGAGAATGCAAGAGACATTTACTTACTGTTCCAGATTAAGTTTATTGAATATTTCCACAGTTGTCTCCAACACTTTATCAACATAGTCAACACGGTCCGGGTAGCATTTCATAGCCAAGTTAATGAGAGAAACTTGCAAAGATACCACATCCTCTGAGGGCATGTCCTGGCGAGACTGAAATATAAGATAGCACCAAGTTGATAAAAAAAGCATGTAACTTCGTAAAACCCCCAAAAAACTGCACGCAAGAATACCCATCATACCTGTATAACAGTAGCAACCTGCTGTGAAAAGATGTCAAACAGTTTGATATCTGCTGGGATACCAGGTCCATCTTCACGATGTGCAAATAAAGCTAACCTGGTAACAGATAAAGGAAAGCAGTACTGTCAGCATACTTTTTCCACTCCTCAGATACAGGCCAGAAAGATACTGGCAGAAAAAACAAGGTCTTTAGGTGTATTTTCAAGCTCTGTTGCAACCAGAAAGGAAATTAACAGAAGTCAGAAGCCTTAAGAGCAACTGAGCCAGGTAAACATCAGCCCTGGAAAAAAGTGATGACAGAGATGGCACAATGAAGAGCAAGAAGAGCATTTCATAAACCATCTTTTTCACCTAGCAGCAAGTGTTCTGTCCTTTACAGCAGAGAAAGAGGTATAGAGTAGGCTGATAGCAGAGCAAATATCCTGCATCCTTTCAGTGATCTTACTGAAGTTCGATATCGAGTAGCAGCCTTTGCCAAACAGTCTCCAGAGTAAAAACATAATACACTGACTTAACTATGCTTTTGTCTCCAAACAAAGACACACCAACATGCTTGGGACTTCCACGGTTCGCAAAGAGTGAAATACAAAGTAAATTTTAAGAGGAGAAGAAAAGGGCAAGAGATTGCTACCCAGCAGGGCCACAAAACATGTTGTAAAGCTATGTCTATCTAACAGGAGAAAGTGATGCCAACCACCACTTCTGCAGAAATCAGATACAACATAAGAAGAATCACCGTAGGAAGGTTAGCACCTTACCAAAGCTGCAGCTTAAAAAGCTCAACATTGCTATCTTTTCTGTCTAATTATTAAGGGATTATTCTGTTCTGAATTAGAGAAAGACGTACAAAAATGTTTAGGAAAAGGCACCTGATTAAAATTTTTTTAAGTTATTTCTTGGAGCATTTCTGAACTTTGATTCCAAATGAACTTTGGGCATGAAAGAAAGAGGCAGGTAGGAAAAGGCTGAGGTGCCAAAAAACTTCACTGTCAGGCAAAACAGACATTGAACTACTCTTATATTTCATTCAAGCGGTAACAAGCAGACTTTCTAAAGCCAAGAACAATCACTGCCTTTTCTCAAAGGGACAAGGCAGCTTTTCTTGGCAACAGCTCAGCGGGCAAGGCCAGCATACTGCAAAGTAAGATCAAGTTGAAGGCAGATGGCGGCATAATTAAAAGCAATGAATGGTTTAGTAAGTCAAGAAAGATCCCAAAGCAGCAAGACTATTCGCAGAAAGATTCCTTTAACAGGAAAGCCCCATGGGAACAGCGGCTAAAGCTTCACAAGTTTCCTCAGCAGTCACTGATGTTCAGTCTCAATTATCCCATGCCTGCTGAAACAAAGATGAAAAATGCAACAAGCACTACCTGTATAGGGCAGATTCACGTCTTGATTACCCAACACTGAAATGTGTAACAATTGCTCCTAACAACTCCAACCCACACACAAGGGCAACATTTTCCCTACATGCGTGGTTTCCAAGAACAAATCCACTCATATCCTCCAACACTTGCAGGAACATTACAGTCAAAAGCGCAAGCTGCCACACTACAAAGATAATCATCACACTGCACCCTTCTACCCTTGTCCTGTAGCCAAATGAGAAGGCTCTGGAAGACACTATTAGTGGCCCAATAAAACACGGCAGCAGTAAGTCTAGGAGGGCAGCAGGTTCACTGCTAGTCAGTTGCTTACTGTTTGCAACAGTAAGAACAAAAAACTTACTGTGGAGGTAATACCAAAGCTGTTTTAACTCCTCTAAGTAGACATGACAGCAAAAGCTACACGAGGAAAGCCTTCTTGCAAGAACTACGTTGCTACATACTAACATAAGAACCTAGCAAAAGATCCTGTGACCTCTGTTGAAATAGTCTAAAGAGTCTCAGAAGTTATGTTGTCATAGGCAATGTATCTTGGGGTTTGGGTTTAATGTGGATTTGTTTTTCAGGGTGGGTTGTTTTTTTCTTAAAGCTAACAAAATTATGAAAAATCTCAGCCAAGGCAGGAAGTTTAGGAAACCAACGGAAGGCAGAGCTGCTTCCCCACCAAATGCACAATACTGAAAGTACTCCGATAATATCGAAGTCCTGAACAAACAGATCCGATGTAGCCTGGAGAAAACAAATTACGGATTTGTTAGGTAAAAAATTCCAGATCCTAAATTATACCAGTCACGCATGATACACATGCTCTATCTCCAGGCATTAGAGAAGAAACAGAGCCACAACAATCTGACTCATTGCTGAAAGCCAGCGGGACTCAAGATCCCTACAGTAACTGAAGTCCCTACATTGGTACATGGACCAGATATACAAAGGTACATACGTTTGTGTGCAAGTACAAGGCTTTTCTGAGGCTTCAAAAGGCATGTAAGTGCACTCCCTCTCCACAGTAAGGAAGTACAGGTACTGACTGATAATCTCTCTCGTTTCCTTTCAGGATACGAATCGAAACTTCAGTTCTGATTTCTTCCCCATATCCGAATTCACTGTAAGCAGCTTTAAGCAGTACCTCCACAGCAAAAACACACTTTTGGGAGAACAGGCAGGAAGCTATTGGTAAAGATTTAAGACTAAATTAAGACAGTAGTTCCATTTCCTGCTAGCTCTGTTCCACAGGCATACGTTACGTTCTCCGAGCAAAACTGCAAGGTAAAGTATCCTTGATGTATGATCAGCCATTAGGATCTTCAAGTTTTCAAGAGATGCCTGTGACCGATACGGTTGTCAAAGCAGAACACTGCTGCCACTTTAGTTCAGAAACATGAAATTGGTCAATACTAAATGGGTTTTTTCCTGGCTTAATCTGTTCACAAGTTTTAATCAGTCCTTAAAGCAGGTTCTATTGGAAGCTGCAAAAGCAGAGTCCCTAGAGCAGAAGCTATAGAAATAATATTCTTCACAGCCTTAATTACAGCTGATAAAAAGACACAGAAACAGTGAAGTTAAGCGATATGAGAAATTAAAAGTTTTCAAATGTTAGAAGAATTATCATCTGCTTGTGCACAACACAAACTTAATTTTGAGCTAATTTCCACCCCCTTGGTCACTCACCTGTCAATTAAAGCAATAATTATATTTTTCACGTTCACATTTTGGTGTAGCTCAGCACAAGCTCTGAGAAATGGGTT
>Ga0181612_142420_pt1 | contig 11654 bp, 9 predicted proteins | sample HoacroProtozoa21_FD_119630 | JGI IMG/M metagenome (GOLD analysis project Ga0181612, IMG submission 119630) | Hoatzin crop microbial communities from Cojedes, Venezuel. Combined Assembly of Gp0051906, Gp0051904, Gp0051908 | reverse complement strand
TGTCTCCTCAAGTGATAATATCTCTGCTACCACTAGTGCCTGACTATTGTTAGGATATTTCATGGCAAGTGTTAGACAGAATAAGTTATACGCTAAGCCCACAGCTAACTCTAAAGCCTCCAACTTCACCTCCCCCCATATCCCTGTTCACACAACAGCCTCTTCTTTAATACCTTTGCAGCAGTGGTTTCTATTCCCTATGGCTTTTCGTCTGCTTCCATTTAAATATAACACTGCTCTCGAGTCGGTTGACAAGGTACCTTTCACTGATAAGCAGTCCAACTTTGTCTTGCGATAGGTCATCAGAAAGCCAGACTATCACATCTTGAAAAATGTAGGAAATGCTGGTAAAAGTGCCAGTGAAATGATTTGGGGTAAAGAAAGCAGTAAAAAAAAATAGAAAAAGAAAGAAAAAAAGTAATAAAATTGAAACAAGAATACAGAGATCAGCTGAAAATCTCTGGCAGACGCCTTGATGTTCTTGTAGAGTCTAGAGATAAAGTTTACCCATCCGCTCAGAAGCAGACGCTGTTCTCTTGAAGCAACTTGACATAAGTGTGCCTACAGTGGAACATGCTTCACTCTCTGTTGTAGGGGAAGAAGAGCCAGCCCCACAGCTGCTCCAGCCCCACGGCCGCTCCAGCCCCATGTGGGAGCCAGGCAGCTGAGGGAAGGTCAGTGCTGCATGGTCGGTCACTACCTCCCTGCAGCAGTAAACAGAAATGGAGTGAGGAGGGAGGGAAAGTCTCATGCAGAAGACAAGTATGCCTTTTTGTTAAATATAATTTCCTCTTCTATATATATCATCAGCATTGGTACCAGCTGATGGAAACCACAGGGTCCCTGTTACCCGCAGCAGTGGTTCTCTATATGCTTTTTTCTCTTCCAGACTAGCAAGAAAAAGCAAATCACAGGTGCCTGGCCGATGTCCTGTGGGTTCAGACCTGTTTTCTAGCGGAGGGATGGCAGGGCAGTGCCGAGAGGGTTTAAGCCACCACGGAGGAGCCTCTCTGAGCAGAGGTTGTGTGTTGCCCACGCCGGCCATGGGAAGCTCTGCAGGTCTGGGAGTCGCTGCTCGGAAAACGCTGCTTTCCAAGAGCTTGTGCAGGAGGGAGAGAAAGCAAGCCTAGTTAGGAAAGTATATCCAGGTTAATAAATTAAAAAGCAGCCTCATTCCCTCCTAGGAACAAGAAGTGTGCCATCAGACTGGGTAATGCTTCGATGCCCACACAGTTTAGGGCCAGAAGCCAGTCTTCTGCTCCTGTTCTGGGAGCAAGCGTGCTACCAGGGAGTGTGTCTTGGAAGGGATGGGCCAGGGAAAATACAGCATCCACTACAAGAGACACACAGTTCTTTGTCTCATAGGCCATCCATAAAATCTGGGATAGCATGGTGTCCTTGAGACTTCCTTCCAATGGTGGGAAAAGGTCTGTTTTCCAGAATTGTCCTGGCTGCTACAAGATGCATGGTAATATGTTTAGTTTTTAAGCACATGTAAGTATGCTTAAATCAGTGAGAAAAAAAAACTAAATCCTGGAAGAGATAACTGCTCAAATTGTCAAATTTTGGTGCTCAATATTTAGTAATTTACAAAGAAGCAGCAATTCAAATATGGTAAGAAAACCAAGTTCCTGGTGTGCTTTTGTAAGTCTCACTTTAAAAAGTCTTAGTTGAAGGTGGATCTTTGCCCCCTGTCCTCTGCAAAAATACAAGCAGCCCCAGGCAAGTAAAATGCAGATAGTAGCTGGATTGCCAAAGCGCGACCAGCTCTGGGGTGGGATGTGTCTGTTCATCACCTGTGCAGCACACGGCGGCTCTGGAGTGAAGACTGTGCCTGCCCGCCTGGGCAGAGCCGTGATAAATGTTTGCAAATTATTTTCTCAACCGTCTTCACCCCCTTCTTTGGAGGCAGTTAGAGTGATACTGCCAAAAATAAACGAATAAACAAAAAGATCAGCATCCTGCAAGTTCCCTACGGAAGGTGACGTGAGAAGCTTCAGCAGTGAAAGCTGTGGAGGAAATAGATTGAGGAGGGTTTGGGGCTTTTTTTTCTTTTTTAAATAAATATTTGAGGCACACCATGGGAGTTGAGCAGCAATGTGGTAAGTATATCAAACACAGAGAATCCCGAGATTATCCGCTCTGAAGGTATTAGCTGGCTGCGGAAAATAGCCATCTTGAACCCGTGGAATTAGGAAGGGCATAAAAATATGGCAAAGTAAATGTATAAGGTGTGAAACAGCACCAGGAATAAAACTATCCCTAACAAGCCATCTGAATAAACAGGGTACGAAAATATCAGCATTGCTGCTGCTGTCTGTCTGTCTGTCTCCCTTATGCACTCTTTTTCTCTCCCCCTTTGCTGCACCCTTACCTGCTTTTGAAATCAAGCTGACAGAGCGCTACATCGCTAATCAGGATGGGGGGCAGCTGCTCTCTCCAAACAACTTCTTAAATGCCTCGCTGAAGTCATCCGTCTCCTCTTTGTGTCTCTGCTTTATATCTTTCTGAGGCCTTTAAAAAACAGGGTGTAACACGTGGAGCTTAACAGTTGGCAAAAGCTGATTTTAAGTGCGTTTGTGCATTTGCAGATTGATCTTGGCATGATCAAAGATAAATAATCTCCCCAGCGCTCCTTTGTAAAAACTGATGAAAATTGAGGGGGGATGGCGGAGGGGGGAGGCAGTGTAAAGCACGGTGCGTGTTTCCAGGATTCTTTTGATCACTTCATTGTAATTACCGAAACAATTTTTCCCGCCCATGCCCCCCCTCCCTGGCACCCTCATTCCCCTCATGTCCAGTAAATAAATTTAGATGGTTAGATCCACTGCACATAACCTGGCTTGGTAGTAACAACTTCAGAACCCCCCTCATATCATTTTGGCTCTCTATACCCACCCTCCATGTCCCTTAAAGGTTAAGTGCATGCTAGGGAACAAGTGTGGGTGACTTGCAGGAATGGAAAATTTCATTTGCCCTCTCTCAAATGCTCCTGTGCCAGCCCCGGCTTCCCTTCCCGTACCCGATGTTACGGGCAGGAGTGAGCTCTGCTACGGCTCAGGCACCTGCGGGTGCCCAAGGCTCTGCTCCTCCCAGCCTGGAAAGGGGAAAACTCCTGAAGCGGCCTTTGCTCCCCATTTGTCATACACATGGGCATCTGGACAGATCTCAGAGTGGGCTGATATTATTTTCACAGAAATCTACATGGTACTTATTTGGCCCAATCCCTGGAAATTGAATAAAAACACAAAATTAATGGTGGTGTTAATGCCATCCCTGAGATGAATAAAATGTCTAAAAGGAACCTTTGGTTAGCTGTTTTAGCCTGCAGCCCTTCCTGACATCTTTCGGTTACCTATCCTGCTCATATAGTGCTGTAATGAGCATCATTTCCAGATCAGCCATAAGCAGCACAGAAGTATATCTTCTGAAAGTTCATGCTACTCTCTCAGCTTTGCTAATTCATTAAGCGGAAGGCAGACAGAAATATTGCTTGGAGAACAACCACGAAAGATTACAAACCTGTGAATTTAAATTCTTTCCACTCCAAACTTTTAACAATTGTGCGGTGTTCATGGGCTGTGCATATGCAGATAAATTTCATGTCCATATATGTATAAATGCATTTAAAAGCTTTAGCTTTGCCTTTCACACGGGAAAGAGACTCCTAAGGAAACCTGCAACCAGAGCACTTTTAATTGGCTGCAGGGTCCATTCTCCATCAGCCTCTGAGCCAACGTTAGGTCCGAATCCAGGTAACAGCACAGCACGCTCATTTTCCCTGTGGGCTGCTCCCAACTCCTAGAGACAAATTACAGTGCCAGCATTTGCAGAGCTGGACCCAGGTTTGAATTTTGCACGTGAGCACGCTATCACATTCAAATGTACTTGGTAAAATAAAGAATTCACAAGGGTGCCTTTCCCACCAAAGAAGAAGCAGAAGCAACCCGAAGTCTTTGATCTCGTAGACTGTGGTAGCTGTTTAGACTCTACAAATATGCCTGGCACTTTGGTCTCTGTTGGATTTGATAGACTTTATCCAAACTTCAGAAATCATCCCTGAATATTGTTAGGGAGGTTTAGTGGAAGCATTCAGCTAAAAACAAGCCAGCAGAAGAGAGGGAAGGAAGAGAAAGAAAACATTAGAAAGGGTCATGGCTGGATTTGCTGAACAAATGAGCTCTCTTGTGACTATGAGATCTCATCACACTCCTCTCAATTATGTTGTAGGAAGCAGCAGAAGACAATGACTGACCTTCAAGTACAGTGTGGGAATATGCAGGCTGACTCTCAACAAGAAAACCCACCTAAAAGGGTATAATCAGATTTGCCCACAGAGGATCTTTCTCTACACTGCTGTTTAATCTCTCCTACCATATAGCTGTGTGTACTTTTAAAATAGATCGATCGTGCATTAAAAAAAAAAAAAAGAGGATATTATGGTTTGTGCCTGTAACGTAAAATCAGCTGGAGTGGAGGAGGGGATCAGAGGCAGACTCAGCTGGGCTACAAAATCCTTGAGCTGTTTGGTTACAGGCGATAGATGCAACGCAGACATGGATATACAGGCAGGCAATACACACAGACCCGCCCGCCGAATGTCCTACCGGCTGAGCGCAGCCAGTCCTCCCCGGCCCTTCACATCTCATTAATGCTGTTCTCATCGTAACAGCACATCGAGGCCACAGGGACTGGAGGCTGCATGGGAACAGGGGATGAGATGATCCTCTTCCCGAAGCTTTTGCTGTCAAAAGCGACAGGGCAAATGATGGTGGGAAGGTGAGCACCAGCCCAGGTTTGGAGGGAGAGGCATCGCCCTCAGACTGCAAAGGTGAGTTTTAAGAAACTGCTCAGTCAGCTCCCATTCATTTCTGATGGGATTTAACTGCTCAGTTTTAAAATTATCTCAAACCTTCAAGGCAGAGCAAGTGAACCATTCCTACAAAAGAGGCTTGCAGAAGAGCTGAGACTTAACCTGACTTTACCCAAATTTACTCCAGACCCTTAACCACAAAGCCAAAATCATCCGAGAGAGGTCATTTGCTCCAAGGTCAGGAAGGACCAACCTCTTCAAACAGTTATAACATCAGATCCTAACTCCAAGCCCCTTTCTCTCAGCATGAAGCCTTTTATCCGTGCCCCTTAAGGTTTGACTTTCACCCTGACTTATAAGTGAGAAGGAGAGTGTGGTGGGAGGAATTTGTGGGCTGGGTCTCTCTCAAATCTGTTTTATCAACTATATTCACCCTGACATAAAGACAATATGTCACTGAACAAGTAAAAACTAAATCCCAGACTTGTCAGTGCAGGATCAAACGGAAACACAGTCTAACTTTACTCACTCTGGTTTATGTTTTTTTTTCTTGTTGTCTCCCCGCAAACAGGTCCCTGGGCTTTTTGATTTATACTTTACCATCTAAAATGCATAAAAGATGTGGCAGTTTTTCTCCCCCATGAATCTTCCACAATATTGTTCAAAATTTTACTGAAGGTGACATGACAAATTACTGCCAGAGTCAATTTGTGCTGGAGGAGGGCATCATTAAAAAAACAGAAGAATAGGGACACAAAAAAAAAGGGAAAGGGAGGATGGAGGAAAGAATGAGCTTGTGACCTCTTTGAATATGTCACACTTGAAAGGCAGTGTTACCAGGATGAGACTGGCAGACTAATTACCCACACGGCAGGTTCGTTGATTCAGGAGAAAGGGAGAACTCAAAAGCTCATTTGACCCATTCAGTAGGACTGCTCTGTTTCTTGTTATCTATTTTGGAGAGAGCGGAGGAGCAGAAAGAGGTGGGATATTTCACAGCATCGCTCAGAGCAAAGCTTCTCCAGCCTTCCCATACGTCCATCACTGTACCCCTGTCCCCTCCTCTGACAGTCTCTTCGCATTGCCCAGCCTGACTATAATCCCAAACTCCATGGGCAGGTAAGAGACAATTTGGTGATGGCAGATGCTTCACTTGCTTGCACTGTGTAAAGAAGGCTTTTGTCTTTGGTGCAGCTCAGAACAGTCAAGTAGCAACGGTTAATTTGATATAAAGAGCAAAATAATCGGTTAACATGTTCATTTTGTTTTCCCAATGAAAAGCACCGTAGTAAGCAGTGTTATTATGAGTTGTGTTGCCATGTGTTACTTCTCCCACATCTTTCAAAGGTGTTGGAAGGGGAGCTTGTTTGTGTTGTGAATAGTGTCCCTGGTGTTTGCTTCTGTATCTTGTTTCAAAGCTTTCTGCAGACAGAAAGTGTGTCTCCCTGTTGCAGTCCTGGGGACATTTCTCTCTGTAAACAATGATTTTCACCACAAATGCCAAGGTATCAGCTGGGACCAAATTCTGAAATACTTGTGAAAATATCTGTTTTCACACAGGGCTGCTAGCAAAGTAAATGTTAGCTAGGTTACACACAGTCCTGGATAACACTGGATCCGGTATGTTTGGTCTCTATTGGTCCTACTGGATTTTTACCCTATTTATCTTTTTTACTAGATCCACAGACATTCTGAAGAGCTTGACATCATGTTAATTTAGCGTTTTAGTTCCTCACCCAGAGCCAATTAATGTCAGGGGTGACTTTGTACTTTCCCTTTTTCTTCCTGAGGAAAATGCATCACAAATGTTACTTTTGCACACAGATTATGTGTTACAACAATTGAAAGATCCTGAGTATTATTTCTGTTTACACTTGGCTTACTGGGAAAAGAAAATGCAAAAGAACACATGGGTTTTAACACAAGCGAAATCTAGTGATCTTCTAAAATCACTGCACCAGGCTTAGCAGATGCATCCTGCCTAGATGCACCTGGAGTGCTGCTGAATTTACAATAAAGAGTATGTCTGGCTCAAAAATTCTTATATTTTAGGTACACTGACTGCAGCACACAGGTGCTGTGCTAGCAAACATACCAAGAGCACCTTAATGGACACGGTCTGGCGTGCAACCAACCTCCGTCCAGGTAAAAGCCAGCCTGGCTCACAGCCAGACCTCCAGGCAACATGGCATTAAATAGCAGCATTTACCCAGCTGCTGCTCTGTGGAGGCTCCCTATGGAAAGCTCCACAAGGTGTGGTGGATCCCAAGCCCATCTGGATTTCATGTGATCTAAAGATATTCCCCAAAAGATATTCTCGGACCCTTCTAACACACTGTTAATTTTCTGAGGATTTTAGTTGGAAAGGAATTCCTGAACCATCAAGACCCAGACCCCTGCTACTGCAAGCACCAAGTCATTCAACCCTTCTCATAAGACTTTGGCCTCACTGTATCTTTTGAAAAGGAGATGGTGCCATAACACAGCGGATCTAACAATCAGAACCTCCCAGCTGCCATCCTGAATTTATCTGTAGGCAGTTTGCTACACTTCTTCCACTTTGAAAGACATTTCTAGCATCTGTATTTTCCTTTACTTGCATCTGTTGATACCTCATCTTGGTGTTCATTTCTGGGACTTTTTTTTTGTTTGCTAGACCCTTCCTGCAAGAAAAGAGCATCCCAGTAAACAGAGTGAAATGGGAAGTCTGGGCTATATGGGGGGAAGACTTTATCCTTCCTTCTTTCACTACTGGAGAGAGAGGGGGTTGAGCCTGGTGATGAGCATGGAGAGGCTGCAGCAGCCTCCTCCGTTCCTCCACCACCCGCACTCTCAAGGACCACAGGCTGCCCTGCTCCCAAAGAGATAAGCATTTTTGCTGGCTGGAGGAGCAAGCCTTCCAGGAGTGACCGAGCGAGTGCGGACGTCAGATCTCCCTGCCTTTCTGATGGCTGCTGCTCTGAGGAGGAGGTTTCGGATGCAGTGAAAAGTTTAGCACCTCAAGGCAGTGCATGCAGTGTGGGGAGTGCTGGGACAGCAGCTGAGTGAGGCACCAGCCCAGTTAGTACCAGTTTGAGCAGGAGCCATCTGTGCTACTGCAAATCATGAACAGCAAAGCCAAGTCCAGGTGCAGATGCAGATTCAGTCCTGAACAGCCGAATAAAATAGCAGCCATCGGAGCACTGCGCGGGGCAGCAGAGCCGGGTGAAAAAGCAGAACAGAGAAATGGGGTCCTCTTGAAATCTGGCCTCAAATGAGCTTCTGGCTGGGATTCAGGTTGGTGTTGTTCCCCCTCCATCTTGGCCTAACAGCTTGTCTCCCCACAATCCTTGATTTGATCGGGTCCTTTGCCTCCCCGATTCCTGCTTCCTTCCATTTCTAGCTGTCTCACAGCTGAATGTAGCATGCAGTCTGTGCCCTCCCGCTTTGTCACTCCAGACACCTCCTGCTCTTGAATTCGGTTTTTCTGTGAACAGCGTTTGGGGACACAGATTGACTGAAAGCTGTGATGCAGTATAAGCAATAACATAAATAGACTCTAAATGACCCAACAGGAGCCTGGTACCCACCGAAGGATTGAAAACACTTTTCTCACTCCTTCCTCTGGAAAAAAGAATCCACCTGCTTTTGTATGCTCACAGCAGGTCCTGCCTGATAGGGCTCTCTGCAGCAGCCTCCCCATTCCCTTGCTCCGAAGCTCCCCTTCTACCCACCTTCAAACACTTGAGACCCATGCCATGTCCATATCTCCTCTGCTAACCTGCTGATGGGTGGTGGCTCCCTCACCATCTTGGATGTGAGTTCGCTTCCCTTCTTGCTGTGTCACTGGAGGGGGCTATAATCTTCCAGGGTTGCCTTGTTTTAATGGAAGTAATAGTCCTCATCTTCCAAACTCCTTCTACTTTGTCTTATCTATTCTATACACATGCTGCTCTCTAATAATAGCTGTGCAAGCCCAGTAGTGGATTTTGTCATCTTTCAGGAGGTGGCTGATAAACTAGATTGGATGCTCAGTCCTGTCATGTAGCAGCTGACCTGCAGGACCACTGGTGCCAGCAACTTCACCCCGGTCACACAGGCACAATCCTGATTTAACCTTGAGACATTTTACACCTTCCTCATTATTATCATGTAGAAATTCCTGAGCAGAATGAGTTGTCAGGTTAAAAGGGGAACAAAACCAGTTGTTTGGGGTTTTTGATGAACCTGAGCCTGGCTGAACTCAGAATGAGATGCACTTTCCATTGCCCAGTTTTACACATCTGGAAACCCAGCTTCAGGAAAGGACAGTCATTTCAACTTCTCAACCTTTCTTTACCGTTAAAATAAGAGATGCTCAACAAGTCATCCACTCCTTTTATCTTTTGTTCCTCCTCTGTAAGGAAGCACGAATTACAAAGCACCTGGGGGAAAGAAGGCTGTCCAGTGTGGTTCCTTTTCTTTAGGTTTATACCTAAAGCATCTTCTAAAGGAGACTTAGCAGTACAGCTGGGACCCATCAAGACTGCCAGGAAAGAAAAGCAATTGGCAGAGACCACTGCACAGTCCAGATGATCCCATATTCCTGGGCTCAAATTCATACACCCTCCAAAAGGTCAAGGGTATTGAGATCAGATGTTTTGATTGACCTCATTATGTATAGAGGGACCATCTGCAAAAGCTCAGATCTAGCTCCAAGCTTCTTCCAAGCTCAGGTCTCGGATTTTGATTTGAAATTCTGCCTAACTCATTCAACCTCTGCCAGGGCACAATGAAAGCATGGAGCAAGATACCAAGAATCTTTTCTTTAATGGAAGTGCTGGACCAGATTTTCAGGAGAGCTCAGCTCCTACTCTAAACTCTTATTTCTGGCTTGCCTTTCAGGTGTGCCCACCGTCCCATGGCTCCCCTGCAAACCCTAGACTGTCCTTCCTTGCCTATTTCACACCTATCTGAATGCCTATTACTAGAGTATATAAACCTGAAAAAGTGAGTAGTGATGCCTATATGGACTGTCTCTACTTGCAAAGGTATGTGGCAAGTGATCCCTTCCAAAGGGAATGAGGGGGGTTCAACAGATTCAGCACACTCCCAGATTCCCTGTAGGTCTCATACAGGCAAAACATTTCATAAACAGTGAGCAGCCATGACAAGAGGCTTTTCTATTTCCTTTATTCCTAAAAAAAGAATTGCATCTTTGAGATCCCATTGACAGTCATTCTCCCTTAACAATCTGCTTGACTCAACATGGGCCATGCTCTTGAGACTTGTTAAGGGAGGGGTGGAAAGACATCTCTACACTGTTCTCTTCTTTCTTCCTTTCTTTAATCAAAGAAAGAAAACAGGGAAAGAAAAAAAGAGGAGGAGGAGGGGAACCAATAGCCCCCTCCTCTCTACTCCTTGGCTTTCTCCTCTGTCTTCCTGGCTGTCAGATGCTCCGACATTCCTTGCACGTAAGTGTTTTGCTTCAAAAGTTAGAAGAAGAGAGGGAGAAAGAGAAACTGCATTGCACAGTCCCTGTTGATAAGGTTCAAAGCAGAGATGCCTCAGAAGCACATGCAGTCTCTCCCTCTCTCTCTGTTACAAGGGAAAAAAGAGCTAAATTCCATGGCAGACTTTGCTTTCTCCTGCTGCTGTTATCTTTCCTTGCACACAAGCTGGAGGTAGGGGGAAGATAGAAACTGTCCTGTTTACCTTGCAATTTCTCTCCACACCCAGCCCCTTTGAAATGTCGTCTGTAAGCTGCTTTTGCACTCCCAATTTTTAATGGCATTTGTAAAAAGAAAGAAAAATGTCTGGACATGTTTGTCTGCCTTGTTGTTTTTCTTCCCCCCTGCTGTTTTAAAACTTCACAGAAGTTAGGATGAGCCCAGCTGAGGTTACTCAAGGAAAACCCCTGCCAAAAGTCTTCCTTGCTGTTAATATTTCCCCAACCTTGTCATTATCTGACTTTCCCCTTCCTCTACCCTTTCCTATATCCCTCTAATTTTCTCTCCCTGTTCAGCATTGGAGTTAGCAAGGAAACCCACTAAGTTATCACATTACTCATCTGGGGAATCCAGCCAAGGATGCTTTGGCCTAGCAAAATAGTCACAGCCATCTGTTGGTCTGTTGTGGTAGAGAAGAAGAAAGCACACAAAAAATAACTGAGAAACATACACATTTACTAAAAAGAAAGAAAGCAAAGAGCCACGAAAGTCAGAAACTAGCCACTGGAACCAGCAGTCAGAGAATATTAAGATAGAGTTTCAGACACTTCATTGAGATATTTCAGATGAGCCTTGTGAGCTAAAAGCCCAGCCTTTCTTACCTTCAAAGGGGAATTAAAATAGGTAAGAGATTTGTGTGGGGAAGTCAATAAAAGTTAAAGAGCTCAGCAGATTGTCCCCTCACTTCCCATTTGTCTAATAGGAGCATCAATCTGCTCAAGGTACAACCTCTCCTGCAAGGGCACCTTAGGACAGGTCCAGCTGGCACATGAGGTTAATTTATGCTTTCTCATTGAGGTATCTGGGACTCCGTTGTTGGGTGGGTACCTTGGGGTCTACAGGTGAACCATATCTGCTTCTGCCTCTGTCAGGAGCCTCCTGCCTCACAGGTGAGGTAAGTAGATAATTTAGAGCTGGTGTTTGTAATCATGGCCAAGCGAATCCCAGCCTGCACCTCCTTCTTAAAAGGCTTCTTAAGCAATATGGAGCCTTTTGGTTCATGCCAGTCATGTGGTGTGGTGGTGTCATATATGGGTGAACATTTGTGTACGTGGTCCAGCTTGTGGAGAATAAGGCTTGACGGTCTTATCCCACTATGACTGATGAGGGCAGAGGTTCAATCCTTCTTGGAGCTGTTTGGCAGAAGAGCATCT
>Ga0181612_173613_pt1 | contig 11655 bp, 3 predicted proteins | sample HoacroProtozoa21_FD_119630 | JGI IMG/M metagenome (GOLD analysis project Ga0181612, IMG submission 119630) | Hoatzin crop microbial communities from Cojedes, Venezuel. Combined Assembly of Gp0051906, Gp0051904, Gp0051908 | reverse complement strand
TAGGAGAGGTCCAGTCTCTACAGGCAGCCTCGAGTCAGGGCTGTAGTAACTTTACATGGAAGAATTAAGCAAATAAAACCTGTTGCTACGGTTTCAGAATTGTTCCTCGTTTCAACAACTGAAAATGAGGTGGTATTAGTTAGAAGACACGCCTGCCTACTGTTGTTAGCTCTGACACTAACTTCCTGCGCTTTCCCTGGCCCGTTGCTGCTGTGCTCTATTTTTCTAATTATTAGAAGATGTGCTATAAATCCACCCATTTTAAGAATGTATGTGAAAAGCTTTGATCTCTAGGAACAGCAGTGATAATGCATCCTGCATCTGTTTTGTCCTATGGAGTAAAAGCAGGATGGGGGATTTTTTTTTTTTGGCACAAAATTAATAGTATTGTGACAGGGTAAAATAGCCTTGTAGCATGTAGGAGAACATTTCAGATTTTTGCAGCTTTCTGGCAATTACAACTGCACTTACTAATTCTTTTAAATAAGCCTATAAAATTAATTGTTTTACCCACTATATTTAGATGTAGTGTAATTAATCTTAGCAATACTTTGTGTATTGTTGGCTTTACACTCGCTTTGTGCTGTGGGTTGTTAGAACTTCAGCAGGTTTTGCAGTGTAGTGCTTTACACAGCAATATAGGAGAACAGAAAGAAAGCGTATTTAATCATGCATTTGATATTAAAAGTGCCTTTCAAAATTAATGGCTTTTGCAGGAATTTCTTTCTTTCTTCTCTGATTCGTGCTCTCAGTTACATCAGCTCTTTCTTCAGATATACAGGTAAGTGAAGTACAAGTAAGTGATTATTGATAGTATCTTAATAACATCTCCATATCACATTCTTAAAGTTGCAAATATTTTGAGATAAAAAAATACAGTTCTCTTTCCAGACGTGTTGCTTTCTTTTTTTCATGTACAGAAACCTATAAAAATGTTTTAACGAATTGAGCAGTTTTGTGTGGTACTAGTTACCTTAAACCCATTCTTGCTCAGTGCTCTGAGTGTCCAGTATTGACAAGCCACTAACTTTCTTGCAATTAATTATGTCAACATTTCATAGCAAGTTATGTGTAGAATATGCAGATTGATTGTCTTGGATGCTGGATCTATTTATGCAAGTTCATTTGAAAATTCTTGTTCCTAAAGTCAAAATTCATGAAGGTAGGATTTGTCCTTTGGTCACCTTGCTGTGAAGCGGTTGGGCAGAGTTAAAACGAAGCAACCCAGCAGCGTTCCTTCCACTTTGAAACACGCAGTGGTGTGGTGTTAGTCACATCATTCTCTAGTAACTGTAATTCCTTTCTCTTTCATCTGTAACTAAACAGCCATGCACTCTTTTTTTTCCCTGTCTGAAATTCTGGTGAAAGAAAAAAATCCAAGACTAAATGCAGGTGTCAGCAGCAACATCTGACAGATTGTTATTACTTGAAGACAAAGTATGGAAACATTTCCCCTGAAGGGAGAGAGTCTGAGAAACAGTGTCTTGAAATTTTTCATAGCTTTACTGTTGTGTTTATATCTTACGAAATACCACAAAAGGATGAAGCAAAATCTTTTTTAATGTTATGCTCAAAAAGCATAACAGTCTGCAAGCACCTTAACATTTTTCTTTCGAAAGTTTTACTCTATTTGGGACAGTAGTGGGGAGGAATAAGGCAAAGTGGGCTTTATGTTAGAGGGCTGATTTTTCAGTCGTTCTTTTGGAATGGAAACCAGGTTCTGTGGTGAGATGCACGCATGAGTTCACTACAGGTTTCACTGCAAGATCGGGGTGATTGTTTTTTTTATGAATTTCCTTGTCTAACTGTACTTACCTTGTAGATCTTTCTCACGTGGAAGGCTGTAAACGTTTATTCACTTGGCAAAACTGAGCAGGCTTTTCCACTGGGAAGGTAGCATTTTTACAGTGACTTTATAAGCTGCAGGAGTGGAAGATTATAATCTCATGATCTCTTTTGCGTTATTCTCAGGTCACTTCTTTTTCTTCTTTTATGGCCCAGGGTTCTCTTCAGAGAAATTGTGGTACTCTTTTATTAGTGTCATGTGTTAAATTAGTGCTGTCACATTTATGACTGTTATATTGTGTATACAGGTGTTTTCTTGGCCTTTCATCGCTTGGATTTTTTGTGACTTAGTATATTTCTTCTTATATATGTTATGTATTTTACATGCATTTTCCATGAGATTGTAAGGTTTTCTTCCCATGTTTAGTAAAATATTGGGTTGTGATGCTTAGTTTAAAGACTGAATGCAGAGTTCTAACTCTCAGGCTACAATAGATACTCTAAAATGGGGAGCCTTTTCTGTCTTTTGTTTCAAAATAACAAGGAAATAATGAATTTGCCTTTTTCTAGTTCTTTTGAAAATTTAATGTTACTGAAAATGCTACTGAGAATAGTTAACTTTTTTTTTTCTTCCCTCTTCCCCCCTCAGCAAATTTCCTCCCAGTCTCTATGCTCCAGAGATCTTGGAAGTTCATCGAGATGAAATATCCCGGGTTTTTCTGGTGGCTCTGGACCCTCTCATCAACCATCTTCTTCCCTTTAGCCCTTTTATGGAGCAAGTGTTAAGTGAGAATTTAGGTGGGTTTACTGCTGTATTACTATGTAAGCATCTCTAAGGGATCAGGACTGATATTTTGACTTCTGGACCACAAACAATATTCTGTACTGGTTTGCTTGTCTCTAATTCTTTACTAAGTACTATGGTATAGCCAGTTGCTAACTCAGATGAATTTTATAACAGGTAATTCATGTTGCTGTTGAGTGCATCTTCCAAAGTACTCGCAGTAACTTCAATATTAATTTGGTTAGCAGAAATCCTATAAATTCTGCTGTTTTCCATAATTTGAATCCACATTTCTCAGAAACTTTCAAAGTAGGCTGAAATTTTTCTGCTATTCTGGTGAGGAACACAGCCATTTTTTCATAAATTAAGTTTATTTTTTTGTGAAAAGTAGAATGCCTTCAAACTGGAAAATTACTAGCTTTTTGTTATAACATGCCCCCTCCCTGACTTCTGCCCTGACCAACATGTCATAATTCTGAGATAGCTGACTGACTTCTCTCCCACCTGTGTGCTCTGGCCTTGTGATTATCCTGACACAGAAGAAAACTTCGTGTTTTCAGTGTTTGAGGCATCCAGTGCTTTCAAGGAGACTGGAAGCAGGCGGCACCCAGATTGTAACTCCTTTGCAACATCTTGCAGTGATGGTTCTGAACTGGAATATTTTAGATTTTACCCGATACGGTATATTGCGTTTATTTTTTTTTGCTTCAAGCACAATATTCATGATGAAATGTTCCAGTTTATTCCCAGCTGTGTCTGTAAGTGATTTTTGATTGTTTTACTGGGAACTTTCATGTTTCACCAGTTGTTCATTGTTTGTCATTTGCTTAAAATCCACTTTACACACACGATGTATTTATCAGGGCAAGGAGCATCACATTTAAAAAAACAACTTCTACAGGTCTCCCTCCTGAGCAGCAGCTGCCGCAGTGTCTGGTCCTGATTACCATAATGGACAAGCTGTCCTCCCAGCCTGAAGACGTGCAAACTCTCTGGAACACAGGAAAAAGGTACTAAAAAGGTTTTCGTTGTAATTCTTTGCCACAGCTATCAGTCTATAATGGGCAAACCGAGGGGCTCAGCTGCTGGGGTTTCCCGTGCACCCAAATAGTAAAATTTTTCAGGCTCTCTGGATTTACATGCTTATGGTGAGAAAAACAGGATCTGATGTTCAGTGCTTCAGGAGTGAAGGATACAAAGCCAGAGATGTCTTTGGCTTTTCAGGAGGGGAATGGTATTTGGAGTACTTCCAGAATAAGGAGAGAGAGATGTATGTAATTTGTTGATACTTCACTGAGTTAAAATCTTGCATTTTTATTCTTCAACGCTCTAATAATCACCTGAATTTGTAAAAGAGGAAGGTAGTCAGGAACATAAACCTAGTGTAAAATAACTGAAGCTATTGCCACTGTTTCCAGTCAGTGACAAAGATTCTGTAGTACGTCTGTTAGTAGGATTTGGGATTTGCATATCTGTAACCCGGCCGTTTTCTTTTTCTTTACCCTTGCAGCCTGTCATTGTTTTCAGCTCTCTTCTTCAGTTTCCAGCAATGTTCTGGCGAGCTTTCTCTCCCTGTTTGTTTGCCAGAGGTGATCAGCACAGGACAGCCAACAGTTCCCATCACCCTGTATCACTATGTCTGTGTCCACCTGTGCTCCTTCATTGCCTCCACGCTCCCATCACACTTTCCTCAGCTGGTAAGGCTGGTTTTTGCTTATCATCTCTTCAGCTGTTGTGATGCATTGTTACTGTTTAAAAAAGAATGAGTTCTTTCTAATGCTCTAGTTCTAAAGAGATGAAGTGGTTCTGTAGAAAGCATCTGTGATAAAGTTACATGACTGGAGTTCAGTAGTACAGCAAATGTCACTTGTGGGAAAGGGGAAAATCAAATCTTCGCGCAAGTTCTTAAGAACCTCAGTGGTGGTGGAAATTTTTGTTGTCTTTGGGATGGGGGGAGGTCAAGTTGTTAGAAAAGTTTGGTGCTTTCGTTTATGCACTGTTCAACTTGTATTAAATTATCCTGGTTTTGTTAGTCTATACTGTGAAGTAATAAAGTGTCATTTAATATTTAGAGTAGATTATATTGTTGTGATTCCAGCTAAGAACATGCCATAAAATGGTAATAAGAAAATTCTTCTACTTCAGAGGTGTATTCTGGGCTGTGATTAACATCATATAATGTTTGAAAAGTTTTTCATTTTTTACTGCATGTAGACAAAAGAATCTCTGAATAAATGTAAACCTTTATAAAGTTAAGAGCTGTCGCAAAAATTATAGCCCTAATTTAGGTTTTTTTTTTCTGAATGCTACATTCCTCTTTCAGATAAAATTTGTGTTCCTATAAGAGGGAAAGATTTTATGTGGTTTTCAGTAAGCCGGCAAGAAAATTGGCAATACGTTGGTTTAAAAAAAAATAAAATTCTTTTTCATAAATGTTGCCTTGTGAAGAAGTGATGCACATGATGAAATGTTTTGAAAAGTGAAGGATCCTCAGCCCACTGAAGTGAGTGAATGTACATGGACGTTCGAAGTATGCAAAACTAAAGGTGTAGCTGCTTGCTTGATGGTGTAGCTTAATATAGGGCATGAAATTGAGGTCTTAAAACATTTTAAATTCAATAAGCTGAAAATCTTACTAGGTTTTATGCTAATTAGCGGGGTAAAAGTAATAGTAGGCCTGCAGTCTGTTTCTGTGTGAAGTCACATATGTATTTTCTCCTCAGGAGTATGCTCTGCTGGATGCTGTGCTAGGTTCTAGTATGATCACATCTCTCCTAGCAATGGATTCGTGGTGCTTCCTTGCCCGGTAAGACATTTGTATTACAGGTCAAGCAGGATTTCCACATTTGACTTTTTTTAAGACAAAATTGTCCCAGAATTAGATTCTTTTCATATATAGAGCATTCTTGAAAATTTCCAGGAGCAGAAATGGCTTAGTCATTTCTTACGTTCATGCAAGTAACGGAAATATACCTTTTCTATTATTTAGTGGTTTTTGGAATGGTTCCCTCAAGTAAATTGTGTCTGGGCATATCAAGTTTAAATATGTTAGAGGAAATGGCCATCTCTCAGACAAGATGTATGATATTTAGTCTGTAAAAGAGTAGGAAGTACAGACTCATAAGCTTCTGTCTCTCTCTCCCGTTGCAGGTATGGAACAGCTGAACTGTGCGCTCACCACGTTGTTGTGATTGCCCACTTGGTAAGAAGCACAGTGATATTTGCAGTTCGGCACCACTTTTAATCCTACTTCTACTGGCAAACTTTCCAAATGACCAAAGGCAGGAGTTTTGTCTTTTTCCAAATCCAGAATTGAGATTGTTTTAATTCCTCAGATTGGGTTAAAAATTAGCAAAAGCAGTACTTTGAAAATATAAAGCAATATGCCTAGTATTGCCAACGTGTCCTGCATTGTTTTATTTAGTATTACTGCTGTGATCCCACATGACAAATCTCAAAACATTCTGTACAGAATTCATTTGCTAGGTGGTGATTTTTTCTTAATTTAATTAGATGCATTCCCCATTTTCCTCATTCAGATAAAGTCTTGGCCCAGTGACTGTTACCAGGTCTCTGCCTTGGGTGTTCTGCTGAGGCGTATGCTGTTCTTGATGGCTCCAGATCATCAGGCAAGTACAGCACCAGCATCTTCTGTCTTTGACAGAAGAGATTTAAATAAGTACAATATGTTAAAACATCCTTTTTCGGTTCTTCAGAAAGGGCAGGAAGTTTGAGTGCTTGCTTGCTGTACTTGACATTGTACTTGTTATTACTTTGTCATAGTGGATCCTAATTTGTGCAGATGTGCTCTTTAAAACAAGAAAGGCACCTACATCTATCTAAGAGTGGTCTTACTGGGTGGCAGTGAAGTCCTTTTTTTGACTAAAGTGTGAAATCGGCACGTCTCCCAGATCTGCTGAAACTGTATGTCCTGTCACTGCATCTGCGACTGGTGTTCATGAGTCTTCTCATGTCATCAGATATGAAGAGCAGTATCCTTTCTGGTCAGTGCCTCTCCGTACGCCTCAGAGAGGCTAAAGCTCTTTCTTCTACTTGCTAGGGCCATTGCTTCAGGCAGGTGAAGTTGCTGAATCATTCTGATGTCCTGTATGTGACAAGGGAGGGGGCAGTTTTATAAGGTTTTTATATAAAAAGTTGGATTTTATTTAAACAAAAGCTTTTGCACAATTTTTTTCATGTAATATTTCTAAAGCAAACAAGTAATGTATTTTGGTTTGTCAGCTTTCTGACAGGTTATCAGATTGTCTTCTGGTCTGCTTATTTCCTATTAACTTTTGCTTGCAGGTAGAATTTGCTCAGAAGTTTCTTCCGGAGGAGGTGGAGAACTTGGCTGTGTGGCAGCACATATCCCTCAAGGCCCTGAATCCTGATCTTCGGAAGCGAGTGGCCTGTCAGCTCTGTGTGGCAGGGCTTGCACAGTGCAGGCGATGGCTGAATAGCAGGCGTGCGTTGGGAGAGCTCCGACCTGTGGTAAAGGAGACTTTGTTCTCTTTGTAAAAACATGTGAACTCTGGATTTCCAAACTTCAAGGATCCTCTTGCTGTCATCTCAACTCTGTTTTTCTGTGTGTTGCACAGCTTTTTTCTCTAACTGGCAAACATACGAACAGGAATTCTCATTTTACTGCTTTCTTCTAGTACATAGCACCTTAGGACCCTCTGCTCTGAGGGTGATGATAGTGGAGGTTGTGTGGTTTGTTAGTTATTCTAGTTGTTGTTTGCTGTCTGGGTAAGCAGATGTGGTTTTTTTTCAAACTTTGAGTTATACTATGTCATACAATTACTTTTAAGTTTTAAAGCCCTGGCTGTTTTAGTGCGGCATCAAAACTGAAAGATGTTTCCTGGTCTCCTGGCGGAGAAGCGTGAGAAACCAGAGACTTCCACATGTAGTATCTGCTGCCAGCTTTCGCCTGCCAGTGCAGCCAATGACTGCAGCACCGTGTGAAACTCACAGAAATAACGGATGGTTTCCTCGCTTTTGGAAGCTTTATTGGCCGGTGGCCTGGTGGATTAGCTGTACTGTACAGCTGACACAGCACGTTGGGCTTCTTGCCATCTTGTATCATTTTAGATGCTTAATATGAGCCTGGGGGTTTGGTTCATTTTATGTGTAGGTTTTTTTGGTCTTACACATTTTTTCCTACTAGAATACTGCCCTTTCGGTCCTGCTGGCTGCCTGCAGTTTTGCTGGTGACACTCTGGAGGCAGAACTTCAGGCATCTATTTTGGGAGTGCTTGGTCAGTTCTGGACTTTTCTCCAGGCTAAGCAGGTAAGAGAATTTGCTGCTCCAGTGGTGAAAGCATGATGTCTTTGAGGCTGGTGCTGCTTCCTCATGTGTTTGTTACTAAGTTGTTTACTTGGATTGGACCATTTCTGTAAAGCACAGTGCCCATCTGCTGTCAGCTGGTTTATATATGAGGCAGGCATGCGCTCTGGGAAGCGGAGTTTGAATTTTCCTGAATGTTATGTATATGGCGCCTTGCTACTCCATCTGTTACCTGGTGTCAGATTCAGACTTGCTTAATGGGAAGTCTGGAATACCTCATTCTGATTCATACCAGTTAGAAGTTTGGCCTGTTTTGACTGTTCATTAGAATGTGAACAAAACTCATGGTGATTTAATTAGTACATAGCTTAGCACATGAAAACCCACGGAGCTATATTTCATATATTCTCATATTTGAGAACAAAGGGGTAAGGCGATTCCTGTGCGACTGTATACCTGTTCGTGCCTGCAGCTGCAGTAAATTAAAAAGGATTGTCATGGTTTATACTCCGGATTAAAAAAGAAAGTGTGAGAGTGGGGGTGAAGAAGAGCCAACAGCGTGCCCCTTCAGAGGTCTCTTCCAACCACAGCCGTTCTGTGAAGACATGTGGCAACTTGTAAGTGAAAAGAAATAGGTCAGATAACCTTCAGCTGCTTACATTAGTGAGTGGAGGAAGGAGATGAGGGATAAGAAATACTCTTACTAAAAATCAAAGAAAAGGATCTCGTAAAACACGACTACCTAGAAATATTTGTATGACTATTTTAATATTTTCTTCTGCTTCTGATGTTTTATGTGTGTGAATTTAGGCTAAGAATTTTGGAACACTACTGTAACTTTAAATTATTTCTTAAGTAGTTACTCCATAAGCTAAAATGCAATGTTAGTAATATCTTGTGATCTGTTGAAGGTCTCAGATGAGCCATGTCTCCAGCAGACACTGTGTCTGTTACTTCACCTTTTGGAATTTTTCATCCAAGCGTTAGATGCTCAACTGATTACTCAGGTAAAGAAAACCAAAACAAAATCAAACCTTCCTGTGAATCATTTACTTCATGAAAATCAAGTTCTTTGTGATCTACTGAAATCTCAGATGAGTTATTTCATGGTCTGGCCTCGTAACACACGGAGGTTCCCAGTTTTGTTTCTTCCTTGATTACTTTCCTGGTCTTAAAACCAAGTACTTGGCACTTCGGTTAACACTGCTTTTGAGAATCCCATTACTCTGTAAGATAACTGAGATACATGGATATGCTATAGAGTATGCTCATTTCTTTCTAAAAAGCACACTGCAGCTTTCTCCTAGCCAGTTTTATTCAAGGTGTAGCATACCTCCTTTTGTTTTCAGTCCAGTTTTCTAACATCAATGTCTTCAAATGTAAAGATGAGACTGAACAGTTTTCACCTGCAGTCTATCTGATGGAGCTTTGCTGGGGTTTGTTTTCTGCAGGTATTTGCACTGCAGTCTTCCCTTTTCCAGTTGGATCCCCCAGATCATGTACGTCTGGCCATCGTGGATTTCCTCTCTTCTATGGGAAAGGTGTTTATACCACAAGAAGCACAGGTAAATATAATTGTGGCTGTAGTGAAATAATCATCAGTCTTTTGATGAAAAGATACGCTATTTATTCAAATATAAAGTTAAAAGATCAAGTTCATTAAATACATACAGGAGTGCCAGGACATAATCAATCTTGGAGACTTATTAATGGTCTATGGCAGTTCTATTTTTTATCAAGACATGCCAAGTGCATGTAAAATGTTTGGTTTACTTGTTTGCTTGTTGCTTCTCACCAGTTAGAAAGCACTGGCATTTGAACTTCCAGGAAGAAAGAATAGAACATGCCACCTCCCATACAGTGGGCTTTTTGCCAGACAGGGCAGTAGCACCCTTGCATTTCACAAACCTGTGCCCTGACCTTAGAGCAATTCTTCAATAATAAAGCACGATGGGAAGATACGCACAACTAACTCTTTGGAACTGATGGATGTTTGTTCCTCTTTCAGAGGCAAGTTGTACCCCAGCTGTCGTCTTTGTTTGCTTCTCTGCTAGCTGACCCGACCTGGCTGGTTCATCAGCACGCGTTGGAGGCATTCACCCATTTTGCAGAGGTGAGCGTGGCAGAACCCTGCATGCATGTATTTGGCTCTGTTAACTTTTATTGTGCAGAAATTCTTCTGTCTTAAATGTTTGCTGCTCCTCACTGACCAGTTTGGTTCTTAATATTACCGATGCTATTGCACATCAAAAGTAAGGAGGGCTAATGCCGTTATAAGTCATTTCCTGAGTGGAAGTGAATGAAGATGAAGCATTGGTTGCTTAGATTGGTTGCAACAGGGAAGGGACTGTCATAGAAATACATTTTTTTCACTTTGCCTATTCCTTTGTTAATAGGAATGTACTAAACAGCTGTTACTCAACAATTTTGACAGGAAACAAGCCATGAAGATGTTGTTCCTCAGTGCCTTAATTCTGAAGAAACGAAAAACAAAGTTGTTAGTTTCCTGGCTAAGGTATGTATGTTGTTGAACCATTTTACTGCTTTCATAGTTGATGTTGTACACGTCCATTATAAGCAGTACACAGCCTATGTCTACACCTGCATGGCGATTAAATAGGTAAGTTTAAAAGAAACTGTTCTGTTAACTGACATCTGATTGAACTTTTCTGCTTGCTTTAATCAGCAGAACTAACAACTGCCACTCCTCTGCACGCTGCTCTTCCAGTACTTCCCAACTTTGATTCAAATGCTTTGCTTTTCCCTTCTTGAACAAAAAAACCTATTAAAATGCATAGTTACTGTTGTAAGCAGCAAACTTATCTATTAAAAAGACAGGGATTTCATCATTCGGTTTGTGTGATTTCCTTTCCCGTTTCTCTTGGATGAGTTTCTGAAAGCTGAATGTATGTAAACATGTATGAAACATCTTAGTCCTTTTGCATGTTAGAAAAAATTCTCTTAAGAGCAGATGGATATTCCTGTGGAACATAGACAGTGGGAATGAGGGGGTAGTTACCATGCTGTAACCTAAGGCAGGGCTTAGCTGGATGAGTAGTTTTTGACAAGCAGAAAATTAGCAAGAGAACTGATAGCTCCCAGTGATGCTACACCAAAGTTGTAGATAACTTCAGTCTCCTGCTGTTCAGAAGAGTGTGTGAAAAATTAGATTCACTTTGAACCGCATGTTAAGATCTCTCCCTCCCTCCCCTTTGTTCTGGCATATAAATTGAGCCTGTGAAGGTTGATAATGCTGCCTTGGTGTAGTTACCTCTCCTGTGGCCTTGTCGCTAGATGAGGCAAGTAGAAGAGACAACAGAAGCACGAACCGAACGCATGAAGCAAGAAAGGATTACCTGCAGTGCACAGTTTATGAAAACAACTGGAGAACCGGAGTCAACAGGAGAGGTACATGCACTTCTTTAAACTATCTGGGCTCTACTGTCAATCTGTCAGTTCTGGGAAGTATCTAAAGAGGTTTAAGATGGTCTTGCTGCCCTCCACATTCTAAGAAAAAAGGTTGTGTGCACTCCTGGCTCATAGTATTATACCTGAATGCCCTATACTGCCAGCCAGCAAGAACTCTCACGAGGCAAGGGAGTTTCTTGCAGCCCTTCTCCATCTAAGGGTTTTCTTGCATTTGGATGAAGACTGATCACTTATGTGGAGCATTATAAATGATGTCTCATGTTTACTTAAATCTGCAGCCTCTGGCAAAACGAGCATGTCACCCACCCTCGGAGGAGCAGTATAAGTCAGCAGTAGGCATGATGGAGGGGGCAGTGGAGGCTGTGAAGCT
>Ga0181612_154887_pt1 | contig 11655 bp, 5 predicted proteins | sample HoacroProtozoa21_FD_119630 | JGI IMG/M metagenome (GOLD analysis project Ga0181612, IMG submission 119630) | Hoatzin crop microbial communities from Cojedes, Venezuel. Combined Assembly of Gp0051906, Gp0051904, Gp0051908 | reverse complement strand
TTGGTGATGCCAGTGAGGAACAGGCATTTGAGATGCTCGCTGCCTGTCTTCATGGCGGGGAAGAAACTGCGGTAAACATCAACCAACGCCTCATGCTCCTTCTCCTTGAACAGCGTGTGCTGCAGTGGCGAATCGTACTCATCAACCAGCACTGCCACCTGATGCCCCGTCGCCTCATGAGCCTTCTCCATCAATGCAACGAACCGTTCTGCGGGGTCGGTATAGGAACCAGTGCCATAGGTTTTCTCATAGTCGGTCATCTTGCCATGGATGTAACTTTTCAACCTCTCTGCAGTGTCTTTACCACTGAAATCAAAGCGGAACACCTGCCGTTGAGGCCATTGCTCCTCTGCTGGCAACTGCTGTTCCAATTCCATGATTTTCAACCCCTGGAACAATTCTTTCTTGCCCTCAAGGTAGCATGCCAGCGTGCTGGTGAGCAGGCTCTTGCCAAACCGCCGTGGACGGCTCAAGAAGTTATTCTTTTTCCCATTGGCGATTTGCCATACTAAATCGGTTTTGTCGATATATAAGTATCCTTCATTTCGGATTTCCTCGAAATCCTGCATGCCAACTGGCAACCTGCGTTTGTTGAAGATGCTGTTCATTGTTGCGCCCTTTTGATTTCATTGCAAAGTTACATATTTTTCTTATACCCTGCAACAAATCCCCCTAAAAGAGTGTGAGAAAAAACAAATCCTCGACATCGCTGCCGGGGATTGCTTAACTAATTAACCTTCTAATACCATTAACATAAACCTTAAACAAAATGAAAACCTTAATGTCTCCCGACACGGGGATTTTCATCATCTTAAAAACTAATACCATGAAAACCGATGCAAATTTAGAGCACTTTTCTTAAACAATCATCATTTTTCCTAAAAAAAAGCGAGAATTTAACACAATTTAGCAAAAACAGGACAAAAAGTAATGATTTCTATACCGCAAATGCCCATTTTGTGACAAAACAACACCACAATTTGGGACAAATCATCATTAACCAACTAAAAAGTCTTTTTCTCTTTCATATTAACACCTAACCCATCGGCATAGAACTGATTGCTCATGCTTGATGCCAATCACAATGCTTCGGCATCAAGCACCTTGCAAATATCACTCCGTTGCCTGATTATCATATTTTTAGATTGCAGATTTCGCCATTTCAGAATTTATTATTAACTTTGCAGCCGCAAACCAATAACAAACCATTATTATGCTAAGACAAATTTTATTGGCGATCACCATTGTTATGTCTATGGCTGTTGCAGCGCAGGAATACACCTTGCACGCCACCAAGTATCACCCGGGACAGGGCGGTGCAGGCTGGGTAACAGCAAGCGGTGACCGCATCAATTACACCAAGCTCAAGAACTATGAGATACGCTGGGTTGCGTTGTCTCATGACATGTTTACAAAGTATGGTTTTAAACTGGGTGACACCATCATTGTCGAGAGTAAATCCATGCCCAAGCTCAACGGCGAGTGGATTGTCAAGGACAAGATGGGAAAACGGTTGCGCAAACGCATCGATTTCTTGACCCCACGAGGCGACCATTACAACTTCCGCAGCCACAGCACAGTTACAATCCGCAAGAAGCGCTGATTAACGCGAATCCATTCCCGAATGGTTTATCTAATCATTAATGGCAATGTGTGATGATGCATGTTGTCTGTCAAGGGTTTGTTTCGTTAGCCAGCAACGTTCATTCAAACATCAGCCCAGCAAGATACACGACAATCCCCACAAGCATCTGAGCCTGTGGGGGATTGTGTAAGTGAGGATGATGTTTAAATGTTTCTAGAACTCGGCGTTGTTGGGTGTGCGCGGGAATGGTATCACGTCGCGGATATTAGCCATGCCGGTGACAAACAGAATCAAACGCTCAAACCCGAGCCCAAAACCGCTGTGAGGCACTGTGCCAAAACGGCGCGTGTCCAGATACCACCACATGTCCTTCATGGGGATATTGCGACGCTCAATCTCGGCCAGCAACTTGTCATAATCGGCCTCTCGTTCCGAGCCACCGATGATTTCACCAATCATGGGGAACAACACATCCATGGCACGCACGGTCTTGCCGTCCTCGTTCTGCTTCATGTAGAAAGCCTTGATTTCGCGCGGATAGTCGGTGAGAATGACAGGGCGCTTGAAGTGCTCCTCCACCAGATAACGCTCGTGCTCGCTCTGCAAGTCAACACCCCAGCTGACGGGGAACTCAAATTTCTTGTGCGCCTGTTTCAAGATTTCGATACCCTCGGTATAGGTCAGGCGGACAAAGGGCTCCTTGAGGACACCGTGCAGCCGGTCGATGAGGGTGTTGTCATACATCTTGTTGAGGAATGCGATGTCGTCCTGGCAGTGGTCCAGAGCATACTGGACACAGAACTTGATGAACTCCTCGGCCAAATCCATGTTGTCGTTGATGTCATAGAAAGCCATTTCGGGCTCAATCATCCAGAACTCGGCCAGATGACGTGGCGTGTTGCTGTGCTCGGCGCGGAAAGTGGGGCCAAAGGTGTAAATGGCGCCCAGTGCGGTGGCACCCAACTCGCCCTCAAGCTGACCACTCACAGTGAGACTTGTGGACTTGCCAAAGAAGTCCTGACTGTAGTCGGTCTTGCCCTCGGCGTCACGAGGCAGGTCGCCCAGATTGAGTGTCGTGACCTGGAACATGTCGCCCGCTCCCTCACAGTCGCTGGCAGTGATGATGGGCGTGTTGAGGTAGAAAAAGCCCTTGTCGTTGAAGAACTTGTGAATGGCAAAGGCCAGATGGTGGCGAATGCGGAACACGGCACCGAAGGTGTTGGTGCGCATGCGCAAGTGAGCTTTCTCGCGCAGGAACTCCAGCGTGTGACCTTTCTTCTGCAACGGATATTCATCGGGGTCGGCAGTGCCATACACCTCCACGGTGTCGGCTTGCACCTCAACGGTCTGTCCCTTGCCTTGTGAAGCAACCAGTTGTCCCACAACACACAAGCTGGCACCAGTGGTGATGGGCTTGAGGGCATCCTCGCTGAACTTTTGCAAGTCGATAACAACCTGCAAGTTGTTGATGGTCGAGCCGTCGTTGAGTGCAATGAACTGCACATACTTGTTGCCACGGCGACTGCGCACCCATCCCTTGACACATACTTGCTGATTGACCAGTGCGGGGTCAAAGATATCGACGATTTTAGTTCGTTTTAATGAAGCCATTATTATTAAATGTATAAAGAGTAAACATTATTGATTTTATTTTACACCTCGCAACCTGCCCGGCTGGTCGGTGCGGGCAGGTTGAGTGGTGTGTGGCTGTCCTGGAGCATCGGCCAGAGGCTTGTGGCTGCTGGTCAATGCCCATTCCCTGTGGATTACTCAAATGAGTTTTGTTTCAAGAAGTTCACCTCTTCCTGCGTGAGGTAGCGCCAGCGGCCACGCGGCAGGTTCTTCTTGGTAAGGCCTGCAAAGTACACGCGGTCAAGCTTCACGACATGATAGCCAAGTGATTCAAAGATGCGGCGAACGATGCGGTTGCGACCCGAGTGAATTTCGATGCCTGCCTGCTTGCGGTCGGTGGGTGACACATACTGCACGGCGTCGGCATGGATGGGACCATCGTCCAGCTCAATGCCATCGGCAATGCGCTGCATGTCTTCTTCGGCAATGGGTTTGTCGGTCCACACCTGATAGATTTTCTTCTTGACATACTGCGGATGAGTGAGCTTGCTAGCAAGGTCGCCGTCGTTGGTGAGCAGCATCACGCCAGTGGTGTTGCGGTCAAGACGTCCCACGGGATAGATGCGCTCGTCACAGGCACCCTTGACGATGTCCATCACAGTCTTGCGACCATTGGGGTCATCCACGGTGGTGACGCAATCCTTGGGCTTGTTGAGCAGGATGTAGCATTTCTTTTCGGTGGTGACCACCTTGTCGTTATATTCAACGGTATCCTTAGCCGTAATTTTGGTTCCCAGCTCGGTCACGGGGGTGCCGTTGACCTTGACCAGACCCTTCTGAATCAACTCATCGGCCTCACGACGCGAGCAGATGCCCGCATTGGCCATGAACTTGTTCAGGCGAACCTCCATGTTGGGGTCGATGGCGGGCTCGTCATAGACAACCGGTTGGGGCTTGGGCGTAAAGCGCATCTTGGGCTTGAAACCTCCCTGCATGGGACGCTTGCCTCCCTGATTGCGCTTCATGGGACGGTATCCGCCTTGCTGATAACCGCCTTGCTGACGCTGCTGGTAGCCACCGGGGCGTTGCTGATAACCGCCCTGTTGACGCTGCTGGTAGCCACCAGGACGTTGCTGATAGCCGCCCTGACGCTGCTGATAGCCGCCCTGACGCTGCTGATAGCCGCCCTGACGCTGCTGGTAACCGCCCTGGCGCTGCTGGTAACCGCCCTGACGCTGCTGGTAACCGCCCTGACGCTGCTGATAGCCACCGGGACGCTGCTGGTAGCGGGGCTGATAGCCACCCTGCTGTTCGGCTGCTGGATTAGTGTTATTCTCATTGTTTTCGGCGCCAAGTTCACCAGCTGCCTGCGGTTGCTGATAACGCTGCTGGTAACGGGGCTGATAACCGCCCTGACGCTGCTGGTAACGAGGTTGATAACCGCCCTGCTGGCGCGGTTGATAACCACCCTGGCGCTGCTGATAACGGGGCTGATAACCACCTTGCTGACGGGGATGATATTCACCCTCGTTGTTGCCTGTTTGTTCTCCCTGCGGTTCACGCACGCCATATTCTACTTTTTCATAGCGTGCCTTGTCAACGTTCTCATCGGAGCTCATGTTTGCTTCACCGATGCGAGGTCTCTTAGGTTTCTTTTCCAAATTCTCGTCCATCATAGTCGTAACTTTTGAAAATAATTAGTGTTAATTGAATTGTTAGTTATTTGTTGTTATTTGATGGCCTCGCGGCCTATTTCTTGCCTAATCCTGGGTATTATCGTGAACAGGGAATGCTCAATCAGCGCATCCCACTGGCACAATACTTATAACGTGAAATTGACCATATTGTGATATGACTGGCCTTTTTTAAGAGTTTTTAGCAAAACACTTGTCACAACCCATTGTTCATTGTGGGCGGTGAGGGATTCGAACCCCCGACCCTCTGCTTGTAAGGCAGATGCTCTAAACCAACTGCGCTAACCGCCCTCGATCTCTTGTCAGAAAAACGCTGCAAAATTAAATGAATATTTGGAACTGTGCAAATTTTAAACAGATTTTTTTAATGCACCACCGCCACGACACCCGCAAGGCTCCCACTATCTGCCCCACAGCCTGAGTCAAGATCATGTTAATCAAATGAAGAACACGATAAAACGCATGCACACGCCCAGTGTGACAATCGAGGCCGCCTGAGAACGGTCAACGCCATCCAAGTGGGACTTCCCCTAGATTGGTGGCAGGCAGGGGGCATCAAGAATGACACGATGGAATTACATTCAGAACAGAACCGTCATCTGCAAGAGATGGACTAGTTGAAAAAGCAGTTAAGTTTTGCAAATCATGCATCGAGTGCTTATGCAGTGACACCTGAAATGAGGGAATTCAAGCTGAAAATCCAAAGGAAACAACGACAATTCAAATTTTATTCGTAACTTTGAAGCGCCCAAGAAAGGACGAGGGCTCACCTTGCTTGTTGTCTATTTTACGGGCAAATGAGACAACATCCATATGATGAGAAAGGGTACAAGTCTAGCAATGGAGAGAGCAATGAGCTATGGAACAAGGTTTTAATACAGACTTGCTAAATATGACTTGAACCTTTTTACATTAATAAGTGAAGCAACAGAAAGATAATTCATGGCAACGTGGAATCACATAGAGATAACAGTTAATGGGCGGCTTGTAAAAGCTCAGGCTCCTGTTATCGTGTCGGCCAGCAGGAGTACAGATATTCCAGCTTTCTATGCCGATTGGTTTTTTGACCGTTTGGAGAAAGGATATTCCGCATGGACAAATCCTTTTAATGGAGTTAAGTCTTACGTGTCGTATGATAAGACAAGGTTTATCGTATTCTGGTCAAAGAATCCCCGTCCTCTGCTGAAATACCTGCCCATATTGAAGCAGAGAGGCATCGGGTGCTATATCCAGTATTCACTCAATGACTACGAAGCAGAAGGCCTGGAAAAGGTGCCTTCGCTCGAAAGCCGCATAGAGACGTTTAAACTGCTCGTTGAACAATTGGGAAAGGATGCCGTGATTTGGCGGTTCGACCCACTCATCCTAACGGACGACATCTCGGTTGACAACCTTTTGGCTAAGGTTCAACGAATAGGCGAACAGTTGAAGGGCTTTACCGAGAAGCTGGTATTCAGCTATGCCGACATTGCCATATACAAAAAAGTGAAGGCAAATCTTGAAAAGAATGGTATTCCGTATCATGAATGGACTGTGGGGCAGATGGATGATTTTGCCAGACGGCTTTCGCAAATGAATAAAGACTGCGGATGGAACTACCAGCTGGCCACTTGCGGCGAAAAGATTGACATCGAGCAATATGGTATTGCGCATAATCGTTGTATTGATGGAGACTTGATTGTGAAGTTGGCTTACCATGACAAGGCTCTGATGGACTTCATGAAAGTAAAGGTGCAGGACAGGCCTGCCCCAACTCTTTTTGACGATGCAGACGCACAGTTGCCACCAAATGCAATTCGTCTGCCGCAGAACAAGTATTTCATCAGTGCTCACAAGAAAGACCCTGGGCAGCGAGCCCTGTGCGGCTGTATGGCCGCTAAGGACATCGGAGAATATAACACCTGCCCACACTTGTGCGAATATTGCTATGCCAATACGACCAAGCAGTTGGCCTTGGAAAATTGGAAACGCCATCAAGAAAACAAACATGCTGATACCATAACAGGAAAATAAGACTATGCCAAAGTTTATAGAAACATTCAAGCAGAGAAATGACATTTCCTTTATGGGAATGAGAGATGTTGCAATGGACTTATTACCAAAGAATAAAGCCATATTAGACAAGTTATACGATGACCTTGATCGAGGTAAAGGAATTCTTGATGACGAGCAGCATCTTAATTGCTATCTTCTTAGCTTTGGCAAAATGCACAAGGCAAAGTTGGATTACGCATTCGAACGTACTCCTTTGGATAAGATACTCAATAATGATATCGAAATATACGACTGGGGATGTGGGCAGGGAACAGCAACAATTTGTTTACTGGATTTTCTTGCCTCTAAAAATATAGCCCCTCGTATAACGAAAATATATTTGGTTGACCCATCTGTTCCAGCCGTAAAAAGAGCTGCTGATGTTATCAGTTGTTATAATCCTAACTTTCAAGTCTATCAAATAACCAAAGGGTTTGATGATTTGAGACAAACTGATTTTTCAAGGACAAATACCAAGAAACTTCACTTATTCAGCAACATACTTGATGTTGAGGCATTTGACCTTGCTAACTTTATACACTTGTTTCAGCAAACCTTCAGTGATGATAATTATTCTATTTGTGTTGGACCTTATTATAGTGGAAATAGAAGAGTTGATGAATTTATTGCAGCCACTTGTCCTGATGAGGTTTACGCCACAACGAATAAAGGATTTGGAAATTGGATTAAGGACTGGACAATTTCTATGCGTATATTCTATAAGTCGTTTGATAAAGTTGAAACGATACAAGATATTCGCAAGAGGATTGAAGAATCACATAAGAAAGACCAATTTTTTGCTGGTTACATATTGGATGCCATATCGGATGAGATTGGAGATACCGCTAAAGATATTGAAGCCTTATTTAAGGCCTTATCTGTGTTTGACGTGAAATCTAATATAGCATTAAACTCAACAAGAAACATAGATTCTAAACTGGCTGTTCTTGCTAACATAATATCTCGTGGACTTCCAACGAAGGCGCCAGTTTTATTGGAGAATTATTTTTCTGATTTCTTCGGGATTGCACAGAAGCCGCAAGAAGGTCAAATCTTATATTATCCCTCTACCCACAAAATCCAAAAGCAACATATCTACGAAGTTTTACACATCATTGACCCACGTTTTAATGCAGACAACTATAATGGCGACATTCTGCAAAGCGGATTTGAACGGGATTTCGTTGAGAAGTATCTAAAAGGAACTGATAGTGAATATTTGATACAACTTTTCGAGCCACACCGTCAGCTATCCAGCATTGTTGATGTGCCTAATAAAACATTCCCTATAGACCAACGTATTGATTTCTCCTTAGAGATACCATACGGTGAGAATCAAATAGGATTCATATGTGAATTAGATGGAGTACCATACCGCTCTAATATTTTTCAACGCCTGAATGACGAACGCCGTGATAGGATATTCAACGACAATGGATGGGACGCATATAGAATTGAAGATTTGGATAACTTCTCGTCTTTAAATCTTTGGAAACAAGAAGCATCAGTAAACAGATATCTTTCTACAATTAAAAGGAATTATGCCAAAAGTATAACAGGAGAATGGAGAGATGCTCTCCAAATGGTACTATCGCCTTTGGCAATAGCGCGAGTGGAAAGAATTATGCTTGAAGCTATGATGTCTGGCGTGCTGGATATAACACAAAATGAGTGGAATATTGTCATCATAGAGCGTGATGTGCCTTGTGCTGCAATCGCAGTCGAAGACATTCAAGAAAAATATAACAAGATAAGTTCTCTTGCTGGTGAGGATACGAAACTGCCCAAAATCAACTTGTGCATTGTATCGACAGATGAGTTCAAAGAGTCACCACTTCATTTAAATGGAAATATCACATTATCAGTTCCTGAAGGGACGTTTGACTTATGCCTTGATGTTTCCATGCTGTTGCGTGATAATGTTGACGCTCTGCCCTTGAAAGTTGACGCGAAAGGTATTTATCTTGTTCGTTCTTCCCATTATCAAAAGAGGGATAGAAGAATCTGCTCTGCTGAAAACATCCAGTATCCCAGATTCGTAGATAAGACAAGTTTAGGCGAATATGAAAACATCCCCGCAAGAGAAGAAGTCTTAACCTATTTCCTAAGGGAAATATTTAGGAAACCTAATTTCCGTGCAGGGCAATTGGCTATTTTAAGTAATGCATTGGTCGATAAAACGACCATCGGGTTATTACCGACAGGTGGCGGCAAATCTTTGGTCTATCAATTGTCGTGCTTACTTCAGCCTGGTGTAAGCATCATTGTTGACCCACTTGTTTCGCTGATGATTGACCAAGTTCGTGGAATGCGTGAGCTTCGGATAGATTCATGCGATTGCGTTAATAGCACCATGAACGCGAACGAAAAGAACAAGAAACTAAACCTTCTTCAAAAGGGTGCAGTTCAATTAATGTTGCTATCCCCCGAAAGATTCATGATGGAGAACTTTAGAGAAAGTCTCTCCACAATGTCAAGAAGAAACCACGTTTATTTTGCTTATGGCGTGATTGATGAGGTGCATTGCGTATCGGAATGGGGGCATGACTTTAGAACTTCATATTTGCATCTGGGTAGAAACATGATGACTTATATGGAGACTAAATCTGGGCGGCCACTATCTATTATTGGTCTAACAGCAACAGCTTCTTTTGATGTCCTTGCAGATGTGGAGCGTGAATTAACATTAGGCGATAGATTAGTTATTGATAGCGATACGATTATTCGTCCAGAAAATGATACGCGTCCAGAGCTGACATATCGTGTGGTTGAAGTCGTTTCCGATTACGACCGCCTACGAGATCCCTCCAACAAACACTTATTGGATGTAAACAATGATTGGGGATTAAGCAATCTTGTCGCAGAAACAAAAAGACAAACGATTAGAAAGCTGCTGTTGCAAATACCTGAAGATATACAGAAAACAAATGATGCTTATCCTGATTCTGCCTGCCACATTCATGGCTACTCTTCCAATGATTTCTATAAGCCTATAGATAATCATTACCAAAACGCTGGCATTATCTTCTGTCCGCACACCCGCGGTCCAATGGGGGTGAATGATAGCTCTCCTCAACAAATGGGTGTTGCTTCTGGTCTAACTGGGAATGAGAATTTAAAGATTGGGACATTCGTGGGTGGAGATCAGCCATTTGGTGATATGAAATCATTTAATGAGAATGAGCAGAATTTGATGGTTGCAACCAAGGCCTTCGGTATGGGCATTGACAAACCGAATATCCGATTTACGATTAATTTTAATCACCCGTCATCCATTGAGAGTTTTGTTCAAGAGGCTGGTCGAGCAGGTCGAGACAGAAAACATGCAATTTCATATATCCTATATGAGCCAACGGAATACATACATTTAACTGTTGACAAGGTGAATGACATCCGTTATTATATGGGAAAAGAAAATGATCCTCTTTGGTTACATAACTATGTAAATAAATATATTCTGTTGAGAGATTTTCCCGCATTATGCCAACAAAACGGCTGTTCTGAAGAACAAACGAAGGCAATGTTGCAGATTATCCGATACTATGGTTTTGCCGAGAATGTAGATAAGAATGTTGACTTATGGTTTCATAACAATTCTTTCAGGGGTCTGTATAAAGAAAAAATCATTCTTTATGAGATGACTGATAGGATTTTGAACGTGAAACCAACAATACTCTTAGAAGTTCAAGGAAAACTGAGAGAAGCAACAGGTAACGAAGATTTAGTTCTTAAGGTTGGTCCAAACGGGAATGCTGTTAGAATCCTTTCTGAAGAAGATTCGCGGTCACAATATGGATATATCTTCCTTGATAATCTGCATCCTACATACAATTATGTTAATTTCGATAGGCGTACTTGCACCTACGTGTCGCAAACTCTCATCGATATACTTAATACATATCCAGACCACTCGGCAATGGCATTGCTCAAACCTATTGATGGATCTGACGACCTTACCGAGGGCATATATCATGCTATGGCAAAAGCTGATAAAGATGGGTATGTGTATGTAACTGTTTCGTGGGAAAATCAAGTGCAGCAGGATCCTGAAGAATTTGAGCTTGCAATCAAGCACGAGATAACAAAGATTGCAAACAAAAAAGGATGGAAGGATATCAACACACAGAGATATGGTGAGTTTAAACTTCATCGGATAGGTGATTTTGACGCATTGTTGACGGAGATAAGCAAACGCTCTGGAGATCCTAACTGGCTCATAAATCATGGTGATTTAAACCTCTATAATGCGCTCCGAAATCAATTCTGCAAGAAACGAGACAAGGATGATACAGACAAAGCTATTTATCGTATGTGCTGTATTGGACTTGTTGAAGATGTGACAATAGATTTTCTTTCGCAAACATACCAACTGAAAATAATCAATCGCACTGATGAAGAATTTAAGCAAAACATGCTTTCATTCTTTAGAAAATACTACTCTCAAGAACAAGCAGAAAAGAGAGTCGCAGAAATAGACAGTCAAAAAGGCAGAAACTATAAAGACAAGTGCCTTGGGTACTTGGCAGCGTTCGTTTATGATAATTTGGAACGGAAACGTTACCGAGCAATCGAGGATATGCGAAATGCTTGTGTTGATAGCATATCTAATAGGCAACAAACAGGTAACGATGACTGGATGAAAGAGTTTATCCATCTGTATTTCAATTCTAAATATGCGAGAAACGGCTACCAGGTGGATGGCAAAGACTATTCACTGAAAGACGATACGGATATCTATGGGCAAGACGATTTTAGTGTTGTCAGAAAATA
>Ga0181612_142674_pt1 | contig 11655 bp, 7 predicted proteins | sample HoacroProtozoa21_FD_119630 | JGI IMG/M metagenome (GOLD analysis project Ga0181612, IMG submission 119630) | Hoatzin crop microbial communities from Cojedes, Venezuel. Combined Assembly of Gp0051906, Gp0051904, Gp0051908 | reverse complement strand
CCTTCCACTATGACTGGCGACGAGCAATGTGATTCATACCGGCGGAGCTATGCAGGACCTCATCCACAAGGGAGAGGGAGAGGGAGAGGAGAGCATTTAACTGCTTACGTGGCTTGCACTGCAGTATTTTTAAACTCCTCTTCATCATCTTGTAACGTTGGATAATTGTTTCAGCATAGTTCTGTAAGCCACTTGAATAGAAAATATGATTAAAATATGTCCTTAAGGAGTATTAACTGAACGTCAGTAAAATCTTAATAACAAAAGAACAATCTCTCCGAATATTTTCAAGACACTTTCAGATGTTCAGTGTTTTGTTAGACAATCATAGAAGTAAGGGCAAGAAAGCTTTTATATGCTGACTGCTATAGGTCATTCTCAAGTATAATGAAAAATGAAAATGAAAAGATACTTCAAGATGCATAAAAATTTCAGATATCATCTCAGAGTTACAAGCAATAACTTTGACTTCCAATCAGAGGAGGATCAAACCTAAAGGAAAAAAGAACATAGATAATCTTTTTTTATACAACGCTTGGGTAGTATCATTTGAAAACACACCTTTATTCAAGAAAAATGTTCTTGTATTTTTCCTGTCATCTTCTGAGCTTCAGTGGCAGAAGGTAATAATTGAAATTGGCCCTTCAAGGGAACAAATGTTCAGAAAAATATCAGCAAATCATCATCTGGCTTTGCAGCTTGATAATTCCACATCCCCAATGACCAGATGAAGATCACAGGCTTGTGGCTACATTTTTCTACCACTGATGTGAAAAAGATTGGAAAAGTTTTTAAAAATATGAAATTCTAAAACATTCTGTAGAAAGCAAGAAAAAGAGGTCATTAAAGGTTCTAAACTTTTGGATACTGATGAAGACATTTCTATTGCCTTAAGCAAGCAGGCAAAGAGAACATATCTGAATATTTCAATCCAGATAAATGGGGGGTATATCTGTATGGTGCCCAACACTTAAGAGACAAATCTAGCACAGGAAACTATCTGCTGGGTTAAATCCAACTCCTCATAACGCCAGTCACTACTTCACAGAACCCATTCAAAACTGCACTAATTCCTTTCAATAAACTGAAGCACAGATATTCTGTCATCAAAACATACTGTTTGAAAATATACTAACCATTTTGCTTATTCATACATGAGTGTAACTTTTGAACTTTTCAGTTGCAGCTCAGTAGACATGTTGATGAGGAATATGAATCAAACAATACTTCATACACCAAGCAGAGTACATTACATTAATTTAGTTTCAAGGTGACAAGTAAATGAATTATAATGATTAAGTCTGCATTATAAAAAAAAGGATGTTGAAAGCTCCTAACCAGATGGAAATGCTCAAGAGCAGTATTCCAAATACTAACTGGGGACCAACTAGCATCACAGAAAGAGAACCTGTGGCAATACATTCAGTGGTTTTTATGATATTTTCAGCATATTTGCAGATGACATCCAACACTTTGCCAAGATCAATGCCCAAGCTCATACTTCTTCACCTTCTTTTCATCTTACCTGTAGGAATTTCACTTGCCTATTCTGTCTAGTACAGGAAAAAAACACACAGAAGTGCAATGAAAAAGCTCTATTATGGAAGATTTCTTCAAGCAGGGGCTATACACATTTCCAGTAAGAAGGGGTCCATAATATTTTCCAAAAATTTTTGGCAATGTAGTGAGATCCCTTTCAGATTTCCAGCAGCAGCCTACTTCTTCAGAAACCTTTAATCATCTTCACTGTTGGCAAAATATCTGTTGGCAGTTTTGGAAAACTGAGAATGAAAAAGCTTATAACTCTACAGAATTCATTAATAGAAAGTGAGAAATAAAACCTGCACAGTATTACTTGAAGCTTCAAAATGTGCTGATAATAAATGGAATCTGGCTAGAAAAATTTTGGAGTTGAAGCCATAAAATAAGCATCTCCAGATCTAGGAAAATCAGTTCTTAAAAGAATTTAGGAATCTACCTACACTGCAACCTCTGCTTGAACCCCAAAAAAAGTAAAAAGTTACTTCTTATTCACATAAAGAGAACCTCCTCTCTTTTCCCAAACATATGCCTTCTCTTCTTTTCTCTCCTCTTAACATAGTTCCCTGATCTACATATTCAGTTGTCACAGAACCTGCTACTATGTAACCCTGGGGAACTTCCTGCAAGATGAAGTTCAGTATTCCCAGAAAATGCTATTCAAGAAGGGTATGTTAAAATAGCAGAATCCCAAAAGGTGAGAATTTCAAGGTCAAGAGTGCCTAGGGACTTTATGGAAGTTCTTGTGCATAAGAAAATATGAACGATGCATGGTCCCTGGGAGCTGGAGGGGTGGTGATAGAATCTGAAATTAAAAAAATGAGATTGGGGCTTGCTGAAGAAAGACTGCGTCAGCCCTTGCACATTTAAGAAAATGGACACTAAAATTCTGAAGAGGTTCTAGTCTTCATCCAAATAGATCATATTTAAAGACCTTAGTGAGCAATTCTACACTGTTGGGAGTTTCCACACTGTAAGACTGTTCTGAGTCCTCTCATCACTGCTGGTCTTATGTTCTGAAACTATGAAAAACAATAGGTTTTGAAATGTTATCCTAGTTATCTTTGCAACTAACATCTTACATTATTAAACAATTGTGAGCTAAACAGAATCATAATTTCTACATAAAAAGGAGCTTAAAAACCGTGTAGATGTTGACAAACTCAAATGCTACAGCTGACTCAAACAATGAACCTCCTGAGTTTTGGGAACCGAATCAAAATTTAACCCTCCCAAAAAAGAAACTTTTACAGCACCATGTCTCCTATGTTTGTAGATGTCAAAAGAAGAAGAGGGTAAGGTCATGTCTTCCTCTGCCCAGAAAAATGAGGAACAGTTTCCCACACCTCTGGCAACAGCATGGATAGCATAAGGAACATTATTCCTACTTCCAAACACAGAAAATTTAAAGAGGAACCTGCTATTTTCTTATATTACATAAATCTAAAACTAAAAATTTAAATTTTTGTTCTAACAAAACACCCTGAAAAAAGGGTGGATGAATCAAAACTGTAGACCATTTTGAGTAGATTTAAAAAGGAATCTAAAGAAGTATGTATTTATTTGCTTAAAAAAATATTAAAAAATGTTACTTAGATGGCAGATTGGAATATAAGCACAAATTTGTATTTGTACTTTGTATAAATACACACACAAGTATGTATTAATAGACACACACTACAGATATAGTAGACTGAAGTATTTTTCATGCAGATGATAACCAGACTTATCTTTATATGCTGTGATTTATAGAAGCAGAGGAGTAAAAACTGCAAATCTGAAAACATGTAATTATTTGCACCAACACATGCAGAAATAGGTATGTGTCAGCTGATCTGCAATGTGTATTCACCATTTTGTCTGTGATCATTCAGAAATGAAAATACAGATTCATCTCTCTGACCTTTCGAGTTAAAGCTGGGCAAGATGTAATTTGCGTGCCTCGTGAGACTTTTAAACATCTGAAGACTGTTATTCTGTACCAGGATAAATCCAAGACCCTCAATATGCCTCCCAATACAACACCACAGGGGCAATGGTAGAGCAAAACCTTTCCTTTTTTGCTGTGTACCTCAGAGAAGGGAACTGAACTTCGGCCACTCACACTCTAGAGTGGTGATCTGTACAGTGGGCTACAGAGTTAGCCTTTTCCAAACGTACTGAATGATACATATAGGAGATTCAAACTGGAGCTTTTCTCCGCTCCCTTTCACCTAGAATAGCCAGAAAGTCCAGGTCCTTAGATGAGAGCCTACCAAGCTTCAAGTCTTTGATTCCTCCACTGAAACATGTTCAGAGCTCAGATGCCTGTTCTGGTGGATAGAGTCAGAAGAGATTCAGTAATCAGTAAAGATTTGGTCACGCTTTCCATCTCTCAGAAAGGTGAAGCTTATGGTTACGCTTCCTTATTTCTGCCCTGGGATGCCACTCTGGATTCAAAGAGAATTCCTCATTGGCATGTCCAGATGGCATAGCAGAACAAAAAAAGATGACAAATATATCTAATAAGCCTCTCATGGCAGGTCCAACCTGGTAACCCTTTGGTTTTGATGCTGGCTGACACCTGTGGTTGAAATTAACTGCTTTGGATGTGAAAAAGATAATTAGGGTAAATATTAACAGGCAAATAACTAGGGCCTTACTCACTTGCCTTGGCGTGTGGAGCCAGTTATGAAAGTTACAGGCTGTACCCATTGGTAGGTAATGGCTAGGCACCCCCTTGGTCCAGAAAAGATGTCCTCACTTCAACTGTTGGCTGATGAAAACATTATAATCAACTGTCTGTTGGGATACCACTGTAAATGTAGTCTCCAAACCAACTTTTGTGTGCCCCTTAACAGGTAAATCAACCTTCAGTTGTGCATAAGCGATGGGACACAAACGCCCTGTGTGCGACTCTTATAAAAGCCCTTTACGATTTCAGACAAGACATTGCCAATCCTCTGTTAGATTTCATGGGATAATTTAAAACAGACGTAAATAGATGAATGGTAAAAAATTCTTTTGGATTCTATTCTAAATACAGCACGCCATCAATTGCAGTAACTGCTTTAACATGCAGAAATTGACAATAGATCGCAATCCCTGATTGCGACCCAGGTGATTAATGACAGCAGTGATTAATCATTTGCAGGGGGGAAGTATTTTGTTCTTCAAACTTGCTTCCCTCCTAGAATTTGTATCCCCTAGGCCACTATTTTTAAGAACAGTGGTCGTAAATGAAAGGAGGGTAGTAAGTTGGTAGAAGATTCTAAGAAAGGGAAATGTTCACTCACCGCCTTGATTCCCAAGACAAATCAAGTATGTAACTGACTTTACATATAAAGAATAATTCAGTTATGCTGAACATTTCCGAGATACTAAGCTGCATCTACTGTCCACTCAATTGTTGCAGTAATTTCATATCAATAAATATTTCATAAGTAGGAAGATTCCAAGCACTTGCCTTTATGAGTTTTAAGACTAAATAAAGGAAACTGGTATACAAAAACCCAACTGTACCACTTTATGTTTCACAACACTCATTTCTAAATTCAGATTCAACTCATGAACACAAATTATGAATGTAAAAGGTGTTACTCAGAAATTAAAAATATATATATACAGACAGCTACCAAATCACAGAAAGTAGCCATCTAGATCTGTGAAAAGCAGTGAAAATTACTAGCAAAATAAATTTCACCTACAACAGAGCTCCATAGGTGCTACCAGGAGTGGAACAACAGTAGAGTGTTTAGGTATTTTAACATTGTGTCATAACACATAACATATGTAACACAAACACCTGCAATTTGTCTAACTCTACCACTTTATCCTTTCTACTGTAACTAATGTATTTGCTCTCAGAGTGAAACACTTTTCCCATATCATCATTGTAAAGTAGGCTAAAATGCTGGCTTAAAAAAAAAGAAAAAAGTAAGATCTTTCCCATATCATAATTGTAAAGTAGGCTAAAATGCTGGCTTAAAAAAAAAGAAAAAAGTAAGATCTAATGGTACATGTGTATTTGAAAGCGACAAAGTCTCAGAACTTTAAATTTTGTTAAAAATAATCAAAATACAAATAGATGCTTCTTACAGAGCTAACACATCATGTAATAAAGTATGTGACCCAAACAACACAGCTTTTATGCATTCATCTGAGAGCCCTTGATTCAAAATGAACCCAGTTAGATACAAACAAATCAAGTGTATGATTAAGGATTTCTCTCCACTAGCTCTCTATACGGAAGAGCAGCATAATACTTTCTCTGAAGGTAGAAATGTATTCCATGCTCCAGGGTGACACTCTGAGATTTCCCATTCTATACTGCATAAAGTTGTCTTTCATAGACAAGTCTCTTGTCACATTGCAGTAGACCAAACAAATGCAAACTCTATTTCCACTCTGAAAAAATAGAGACATTTCTGTCACCAGAGAAGAAACAAAGAACGTCCACATTAACCAACTGGAAATAACTGTACATGTATTTTTCAGAGTTAAAGCAGAGCCCTCCAGAGACCATGGCTTTAGCAATAACAGTATCCTGGTTTCAACACAGTCCCAAGCTGAGAAGGCTCTTGTTGGGTTGGTACATGACTCCTAAAGGCAACAGATAGCTCACAAGGGTGCCTTGTCTCTCTTTCATGCCTTGCTGTCCTCAGACCACAGGAAGGATTCAGGACAATACAATGGCAGAGTAACTCACTATGCCATCATTCAGGTTTCACAGGAAGACATCTGAAACAAAATAAAGGCCACATGAGCAAAGAATGTGAAAACAAATATCTGCGTGTTCAGTTTTACGTATGTAGGTGGTGTCTGTTGTTTCACCTAGGCTAAAACATTAGACAAAAAAGCATTGACTATAACTGTTAAAAAACAAATATTGGGCTAATAACTAACATCCATAAGAGCGGAAAGTATCCTATACCAACCTGTGCAATTAAAAATATTAGGGTTCCAATGCCTATATATCATATGTAAATGTTACACTAAACATTTCAACATTTGTTTTAGTCCAAATTTCATAATGCTTTCACCAGCACTTCTAAGCACAGGGATAAATATTTGCCTTCCTCTATTTTTATAACAAATAAATAGAGAATGAGATTTACTGAAAGGCAGTCTCCCCAGCAGGTAGGATTGATTTTATAAGTGATTTTATAATGGTGGTAAAACAAAATCTTCGATTATGGTAGCTTAGAAAAAAGACTGTTGCAATTTGTCTTCTGTCAGATGCGCAGTAGACATACCTGGCTTTGTTTCTACATCAAAAGACTGCAATATTCTCACATTCCGTATGTATGCATCATCCTGATGTAGGTAAGTGCTCAGCCAGAAACAGTAAAACAGTCAGTCTGGTGACTAGTTGGAATCAGAAAGTGGTTTTGCGGCTTAGCCGTATCTGCAAAAATAATTTTTTCAGACAACAAGCTGTAATTAGAAGAGAGATATTTTGAAGGGATTTCCAAAGAGCATTAATCTAGATCAGCATTAATCCAGTTTCAAATGTAATTCAAGTTTTTTCTGCATCTTTCCACAGATATGATCATTTAACAAAGTTTCGAGAAACCCATAGGATGGCACAAATTACCTTTCCAATTTACTGAATGAGATTTAGAAAGCGTTGCTGTCAGTATGCTGCAACCCATTTTATCTTTCCTTTTTTCTTCTGTACTTCAGAAACATAGCTGGAGGCACTGAAGGTCACAGAAGAGAAGAATACAGTTCAAATCTCTGTGAGAGAAAAGAAAAAATTCAAGATTCTGTCAGAACATTTTTCTCAGTATGCAGTACTGCTTTTCCAAGATAGCTGAAGAGTAAAATAAATAAGCATCAAAAATCAGCAAAAGGTTCAGTAAGATTTATAGGCTTTCCCTGTTGGTGGACTGGAAGAGGTAACACACCAGCATTACTGTGTGATTAACACCTAAGCCTGTTTTAAAAGTATTCCAAGATACTAGAAATTATGACTTCTTTTGTTTATTTATGAAAACAAAGATAAAACACAGAGCCAATTTTATGCAACAGATCTTCAGGAAGGACTCACACCACTTATTTTACACTTCCATTATCCCTAATCTATAAGCTGGGCAATCAGGCTTTTTTAGTGGCCTGCAGAGAATTTCAGTTCTTCACATCCCAAAAGAGGCATGCTGAACTCCCATATGGACATACCTAATTCCTTACCGTTCACTATCAGATGTTTCTAAATGCTTCAGGGTGTATCACAAGTGTCTCTCATCAACAAAGACGATCTTTTTTTTTTCTTTTTCTACAAAATCATCCTTCTTATGTTTTAAATACCTGTGTATTTAAAGTTTTCATCAAGTCAGATACTAAAACATTAGTTTAATTTCAGTATCTGTTATAGCACGGATTTTGCTTTAAGAATTAAAATGAAGCAGAAGGCTTATCTTTGTCTGTCAGATTGCTCAGATAGTAAAAGTCTCTTCTCCTTGGAAGCTTCAGTGCCAGCTAAATCTAGGGTCTGCCTTTGCTTTTGGCACCCCAAAACCCTGACTTTGTTCTAGGAAATATTAAAAGAATTTTCTAGAACAGGTTCTGGAACACTGCCGTATTCAAGGAGCAGCAGCCAAAAGGTCATGATGCTTAACATATATGTGTATCATAAAATTAAGTTTGAAGAAGTTTTGGAAAAAGAAATATAAAATGCAATTTATGAGGCTCGTCTCCATTCAAACTTCTGTGATTCAGACCATGACAAGTTGCCAATTTGCCAGCACAAATAGGAAAATGGTTATAATTATGATTCCCTGTGCTGCTGTTCTGGAAAGTTTTGACAATTTAGGATGTTCCAGAGTCAGTGGTTATCCAAGACGCACAAATAAGCGGAAGGCCACAGCAGGAAGGAATTTTGCACCGCTAAGCACGAGGATGCCAGCCCAAGTGTAGAGTACCAGCAAATGTACCAAGATGTTTGTAAGGGGAAAAGAAACTGCCAAGACGCCTTAAAGACGCTGAATTAACCAATGGATTTCCATTAGAGCCACATCCTATGGAACAATGCAGAAATGTGACACAACTACATGAAGACTTTCCAGAAAGACAGAGTCAGGATAATTACATTAGTGAACTGTCTCATACTTTTACCACAGATTGCATAGAAAAAACTACCAGGGTTTTGTGCTTGACTTCTGCAGATGATTACTGCATGAACAAGATTTTTGAGATGATTCTGATGGGCTTTTGGTTTTTGGTTTGTTGTTTTGGTTTGTGTTCTTTTTTTTTTTTTTAAGAGTCTTAAAACATCTTTTATGTAGACAAGTATCAGAGGGAAAAAGGGAAAGAATTAACTCACATCTACTGACCTAGGCACATAGCTTCCTGCATTGCACAGGTTTTTTAAGAAGGTAAGTCAGAGCAGGAATGTAAATTAAGGGCTAACAATGCCTCTAAGTGCCATACCTCCTCCAAGGTACACCCACATTAAACAAAAAAAAACCAACAACAAAATAAACAAAAAGGCCCTAATTATACAGTTTGCTCCTAAAATTTGTGCTCACAAGTGTATTTATTTGGTGAATACCATCTTTCTGTTAGGTGGTAAATATAAAACAGACTTTGTCCATTTACATATTTGTGGTTCATACGATATTTAACTGAGACTGGATGCAACAATCATGAATAACAGAGGCAAAATAAAACCATATCTATATATTCAAAAGCATAATTAAATACATTTCCATTGATACTTCTTTCATTTTCTCACAGTGAGCAATTTAACAGGAAAGAGAGTGACAGAACATTACCAGAGTGATTTAAGTTATTCATTTGTTCATTTATGCAGGAAAACTGTTCGGCTCAAGAAAACTTAGAGACAAGTTCTACAAGTCATTTAGGGATCGAAGAAATGGACAGAGAGGGCTAGCAACATCTATTTTGGTCTCATATGGGCAACAGTAGTGAAGAAACTGCCAAGGTTTGTTTCCTACGCCAGAAACACAAGCCAGGTCCTATTCATGGAACAGGAAAAGTTAAGTCAGTGCAGCAAAGCCAGCCAACTCTCTTACCTTGGGCAGAAGTTGTTCTAGACTGTAGTTCTAATTTATTTGGGTTGGTATAGAATACTTTATCTACCCCACGCACCTGTATGTAAAATCAGTTCTTCCTAACAAAGTTAAATTTGATGGCACAAGCTGCAGAGGACTGAGCACCTTTTCAAGCATTTTGCAGCAACAACTGGGTTTAGACATGCAATTTCTACTCCACATCATAAAACAGGTTGTTGAAAAAAAATGTGTAAAAATAATAAATCACCTATTGAAAAGGGTACAGGCACTGATCCATACATTTAGCATTATCCTGTATAAGAAGGCACCACGGAAGCCTAGATCATCACCTGCTGACATTTTTATTTAACTGAAAGGCAAGAAGATGAATGGTTGTAGTGTTAGGAGCTGACATTAGAAGAACTAGGGATTTTCAGAAGTGTAAAGAGCTTAGGTAGGCCAAGAAAGAAGAAAAAACAACCTGATCTGAGGCCTCAGGAGTTACCATTACTTCAAAGTGAGACACAACGGTTGGACGCAAAGATCTGAAAGGTCTTTTCCAATCTAAATAATTCTGTGGTTCTGTTCTATGATTCTGTATCTGAAAAGCGACAATATGACAACCTGCAAAGGCAGTCCCAAAGAATATCTAGTTTGCTGAAGTTGCAAATTCATTGAAACAGAGGAGCTGGCAGCAGATTTCCCATCTCCCGGAAGTGAGGTAGGCAGCAGCATGAAAATTTTCTTCTGTTCCAGGAGTCCTCCAAGAGCGAAGACACAGAGCAGATTAAGACCGAGGCGCACACAGATCATATGTCACCAGAAGGATCAAATGTCCTGCCTCCCACCATCGGCCCCATGAGGTGCCAACAGCTATCACAGGGAGATGGGTAAGGCTTGCCCACGTTGTGGAACAACTCAGAGATCACTGAGGCGACACTGAGAAATGGAGAGATCTCTTTCCTGTACTATGAAGACAACTGGAAGTAGACACCAAACACAGCAGCTGAGTGTGGAGCACCTTGCCTGAGCCTGTGCACTTCTCCTCGCTGTGGGTTGGCTCAGGGCTGTTAGCAGCACAAAGGTCTGTGTGGACCCACCCAGCCACTAAGGATTCCTCTCCCTATCACAGAATGTGAGGGGTTGGAAGGGACCTCTGTGGGTCATCTAGTCCAACCCTCCTGCCGAAGCAGGGTCGCCTAGAGCAGGCTGCACAGGATCTTGTCCAGGCAGGTCTTGAATATCTCCAGAGAAGGAGAATCCACAACCTCCCTGGGCAGCCTGTTCCAGTGCTCCGTCACCCTCAGAGGGAAGAAGTTCTTCCTCATGTTCAGACGGAAAATTCAGACAGATTAGCAGCTCCCACTCTGCTGCCCCCCTTAAAGAATGTATAGACTGCGATGAGGTGACCCCTCAGCTTTCTCTTCTTCAAGCTGAACAAAGAATGTGACCTCAGACGCCCCTCCTAAGTCTTGCCCTCAAGGGCTTTACCATCTTGCTCACCCTCCTCTGTATACACCTGTGCCCAAAACTCCACACAGGACTCAAGGGGGTCCACACCAATGCAGTGTAGAGTGGGACAATCACCACCATCCATCCACTAGCTGTGCTATGCTTAATGCACCCTAGGACACGGCTAGCCCTTTTGACCACTGTTGATTCATATTCAACTCGCCATCAAACCAGACCCTCAGATCTCTTTCCACAGGACTGTTCTCCAGCCTCCCATGCCCCAGTTTGTACATATAACTGGGTTTACCCTGTCCCAGGTGGAGAATCTGACACTTGCTTTTGTTAAATTTCATATGGTTTGTGATTGCCCAGCTCCCCAGTCTATCCAGATCTCTCTGTAAGGCCTCTCTGCCCTCGTGGAAGTCCAGAGCTCCTCCTAGTTTAGTACCATCAGCAACCTTACTTACTGTACATTTGATTCCTGCACCCAGATAATTTATAAAAGTACTAAAGAGCATTGATCTTAAAATTGAGCCCTGGGGAACCCCACTGATGACTGGCTGCCAGCCTGATGTAACCCCATTTGTTATAACTCTTTGAGCCCAACATATCTGCTAATTGCTCACCCAACTTATTATGGACTTGTCTAGCTGTCTGCTGGATATTTTGT
>Ga0181612_149761_pt1 | contig 11657 bp, 8 predicted proteins | sample HoacroProtozoa21_FD_119630 | JGI IMG/M metagenome (GOLD analysis project Ga0181612, IMG submission 119630) | Hoatzin crop microbial communities from Cojedes, Venezuel. Combined Assembly of Gp0051906, Gp0051904, Gp0051908 | reverse complement strand
TGCCTGGCCAAGGCAAGGCAAGAACTGCCTCCTAAGATAAAAGCAGTACTATGTCGATTACTTTGGCTTGTGCTCAACTTCAGACAAAACATTCTGTGGATCTTGAGAGGGCTGGCCAGGTGAAAGAGCTGCTGCACTGAATTTGACAAAAGCTTGAGCACTGTAGCTTAATTTGAAAGACAGTTCAGAAGCTGCATGGACAGGTACCTGTGGTGACAATTATATAAAAATTTGCCCGTGGGTGTGGTTTCCTATAATCCCAGTTATTCACTATGTGGCTTGGACTTTGGTATGTGAAGGGTTTATTTATCATTTTTAGTTGTCACTTTGCATGGCAAAGTACAGGCCACTAGCACCACTCAACTGCTTGTACAACCAAGGAGCACCTCATACAAGGACACAGAAAGATCTTGGTCTCTTCTGAACGTCGCTGGGGGTTTTGCTGTGATGGTATCTAGTGGCAGGGAGTGTCACAGTTCAGCTGGACATGTTCCCTGTTTCCCAGCCTGGGTGTACATCATGCACATCAGTTCGAACAAAAAGGAAAGCGAGGAAGGACTTTGTCCCACGATTTATCAAGCAGTAAAATGTGGTCACTGTTTTGCCAGGTGAATAGGCTAATTCAGAGCAGAAAAACTGACTTAAGGTCTTCAATCTGGAAACCTTAACTCCAGTAGTGACAGATATGGGAGTTGAAATCAGCCTGGAAATCCTCTGTATACAGCCCTGGGGCTTCTTCATGTCCTGCCCCCATCTACCACCCGAGCTAACTGCTGCATGGGTAGCAGGTCGGATTTACTGCGCTTTGCTTTGTCAGCAAAGAGCACAAATAGTAACTGTAACAAGTTCTCAGACAATTTCTAAATCATTGTTGTATCAACCCAACTGGGAAATTAGACTGAGCAGGTGTAATGCAGAAATAAGTAAACAGGAAGTATCAACCTATATACCCTATATATTTTAGTCCTGTGCCTATAATGATAGTCAGTTAGCTCTTATTTTGGCTTGAGCAACAGCGCTGATTTCCAATCAGGTGAGCTCACTCTCCCAGCATACTCTGCTACTGAGCATTTCGGTCAAGGAATTGCTCTTCACTTTAGCTTTTAATAGCATCATCATATTAAAATCACCTTGCGGGTTGAAGCCTTCAGGACGCCTTCATGAAAGACTTCTGTAACAGCATAATCTAAGGGCTAAACTGAAATACAGTGGTGGATCAAAATCTGCAAGATAGGTACTTTTCCCCGCCCAAACATGAAAAGAAGGATTTATTAGACGTCTGCTAAAAATGATTCACAGTGACTATCTGTATCTGCATTAATATCGTCCTAATTTGTGAGCTTTAATGTTTCCATGTTTCCTATAAGGAGGGGCTATGGTTCGTTAATCCAAGAGCTACGGAGTGCACTATCAGGGTTGCACGAGGTACCGTATGTCACTTTTTAAAGCTTGAAACCAAGACGGTTTTCTGCACAGGCCTCTCAGCCCGTGGGTTTGGAAGCCGTGCTTGGGAAACAGCACTTCTCAAGCCATTGCTTAAGCCAATGAGAACCAGCTTGTTCAAGGTGTGCCTTATACACACCCTGTTCTGCTAGATAATTCATGGTAATTATATGCTCCCTGAAAACACAGAGCAAAACCATAACTAGAAACAAATAGGCAGTCTGGGAAAAGAAATTCTTTGGTCTGTAGCAGTTTTAAAATAGATGCCTTTTGTTTGCTCCTGCAAAAACTGCGGTTAAAGCACAGCTGGACTCCTGCTCCTTGCCTGCAACTAGCCTCACCCCTGATCAACTTTCCTGAGGGTGGGCATGGTGTCAGGGTCTGGGAAAAGAATGAGGTGCCCTGGGGAACCCTAGCCCTCCCTAACTGGCATTAACACAACTGTATCTTTTAAGAGGTGGGGGTTTGCTTCCCTAGACCCTGACAACGTCTCTGGTTTGACGCGTGGAGGTCGAACAGCTGCGAGGCAGAGCTGAGCGAGCCTCGCCCTCCCCCTGCGCCGGTGTGAAGGGAGCCCAGCACCGCTCAGTTCGAAGGGAAGGGTAGGGTTGGTGACTTCTGCTTCCTTTCAAAGCAAAAAGCCAAGGCGCCAGACTGGGGAGAGCAGAGCAGCAGGCCCTTGGTGCCTGCAGGGATCTTCCCTGCTTCTGGGTGCCGTGAATGTGTGGCTGCACACTCTCCTCCTTGCATGAGGCCGTAAACGTGACCTGTATGCAGCTGCCAGGGTCTCTTATTGCTCCTGGTTTAGTCATCGTGAAGTATAAATTCGCTTTGAATTGCTAGGTTTAGTTTTATTTCTCAGGAGTTTGTTTGTTTCCTGAGGAGAAAAATCATGGACTCGTAACTCTCCCAGTTAGGAGTCCACAGGCTACTTAATTTAGTATAGTTGCAATACCACATTTTAACAATTAGTCTCTACTAATTAATTAATTACACTGTCACTAGTGTATCTATGAATAGATGTTAAATTCAATTGCGGAGTGCGATGACAGAATTAAACCCACGTGCAAGGAGATAACACTCACTACAGACTCTCCCACGCTCCCCACAGTTGTTACTACAGAAAAGATGCAAACACAGAGCCAGCCTTTCCCAAAGTAGTATGTATCATGACATCATTTTGAAATTATGCCCCTTAAAGAGCCCTGACGACACCCACTGGTGACCCACGTCAATCAGCGCAGCCTCAGCCACGGAGGTCGGTGTTTCGTGGACAGGCTGGGGCAGGATTTTGTCTCCGGTGGTAGTCCTGCCACGTCCCGGGAAGAGGTGAGCACTAGCTGTCCCCAGACCGCAGCCTTTGCAGCTGCGCTGGTAACGGTCTGCACCCCTGTAGCTTTAGGGGGAATTAGAACCCTGCAGCCGTGTAGCCTTCAAAATGTTAATGTGCACCAACCACATACCACACATAGGCGCCATGGTTATCGTACAAGTACCCACACCCTGTACCACCCTTACGCTGTGACCTGTGCGTGTATTCACATATATGTACTCATACAGCCAAATTCTGCTGTCTTTTCTTGATAAAGGGCATAAATGTGTAAGAATAAATCAAGATCCTACTCACTAAAAAAAACCAAACCAACAAAACATTCCTATAAAGAAGAACATCCAAAACAAGCCATCTGATATTTTAGAAAGGAAAATAACATTCCAGGTAAGAAATGGTCATAAGTGGATGGCAGTGGTTGAAACAGTGAAACTATAGGTACAATATGACAGAAACAGCTACAGGTATTCCAGGGCATGTCTTTTCAATTGAAGCACGCACTTGCTGAAGACTGTCTGCTAGGGTGAAAATGCAGAAGGATTATAAAGGACAGAAATAAAAAGCTCTATGGACTAAGCTATGTTTTGCAAATCAGAGGGAGCAGAAGGAATTTGAATACTGAGTTTCCTCATCTTCCAGTGCAAATGAATGGTGCAATGCTGACACATTTCAAGTGGAGAAGAAAGAATTTGATGTAATTCTATTAAACATAGAAGGGAAATTTAATCTAGCCATGGTAACATGGTGTCACTGAAGATCACTTAGGAAACTCACAAATGTAAATGGAGTAAGATATTTAAATAATATTTTACTATAGACATTTTATGCAAATTAACCCACATAACCAATGCTACATGTATCTTCAAGTCTGGAGCTATTTAAATAATACACAATGATAGCTGATGCAGAATCATTCTAAGTTGATTTACCTGTTTCTTCGCTTCTTTTGAAATGTTAATTGCATTGTGACAGAAAACTTGATGCTGTGAGACAAAGTAGAAGGGTTTCAAGACCAAAAATATGAACACTAACGTTATATGGATTCATGATCAGAAGAAAACAAAGCCAACAGTAGTGGATTTTAACTATAAATGCTGAAAAAAAATTACGGTTACACATGGTCTATCTTTAATGACGGCAGCTCTCATGGAAAATAATGTTTTCTTTGAAGACCTCCCTCCTAAAAAAAAATCAAAAAAGCAAAAAAACACCAGGAAAACAAACAAAAATTTGTACAGGTTTCATATTTGTAAGAAAAGCTAGAAAAATTGATGTGCCTGCAGAATCAGAAGGTAAATACAATGTATCCCCTGATTTTAAATGTGCAAGTATTTGGAGTTCGGTCTTCTGGTGTCTTAAGCCTGTCCTGTAAGTGTTAATTAATTTTCAGTCCGGTGAAAGCAGTGAAGCTTATCCGTGAAGCACATAACTCCACTGGGTGAGTAAGGATAGTAGAATCTGGCCTGAATGAATCAGACAAATAACCATAATTTTGTTAACTAGATGCCTAAGGCATTACCTTTGTGTGCACAAAACTCGGAGAGATGTTGCGCTCTAGATGAACCAGCTACTCTTAGTAGGAGCTGGGGTGCTCTTTGCTACTAAGGATTAATTCCTCGGTGGCTGGATGAGCTGTGGGAGAACAGTAAAATCAAGACATGGAGAAGACAGCGTATGGAGACACTTCAGCATCAACGAATAGCATTTAGCACTAGGTGGTGCTCTTTTCTCTACTAAATTACGATTCAATAGCTGTGAGAGGAATAGGCTTTTTTGTGACACTATGCCACATTTGTTACAGTAGAACTTCACTTAAAGAACAGAAAACTCATAAGCAAAAATGTAAAGCAAACCAGAGTGCTTTTCTCTGTTGATTAGTCATCACCTGTCAGCCCAGAAATATGTATCAGGTCATGCAGTCGATTTCTGTGAGTGCTCACTGCCGTTGCTCCTGGTCGTTTTTCCACAGTGCTGTTTGCAGAGTCCCAGTGGTGAGGGATTTCTTACTTCCCTATAGAGATTCTGTTGGATCTGTACATAGTTCACTGTCATGAAATTTATTCCCGAGATCTTCTGTGTTCCCTTTATGTTTGTGTTCTTCTTCTCAACCACGGTATGTGTCCTACCCTAAGTCATTCTTCGTTCTTTCCCTCCATATATTTCTGCTCTTCAGTTATGTGCTCTGCGGCTGTTATTTAGTTAGAGATACATATATACATAATGAGTTGTTTTAAGTCTTTTCCCTTGTATATCAGTCTATCAGTCATTACAGGTCTTCCTCCTTCCTGTTATTTTTCTACAAACAGCCTCAAATTTGTCGGTGCTTTTTATTAGCAGAGACTCGTGAGAATCTTTGCTGAGTTCTATGTTTTCCACGAAAAGCCAGACAATGAGATAACAACTTTAATAGTTATGAAAAGATCTAGAAGGCTCTCCTAATACAGAATGACTCAGGGATAACAAGTGGTAAATGAAATTCAGAGCAAAAAGATAGAGGAGAAAACCGTCTTTCATTTTGCGGGGGAAAAAAAAAAAATCATTATTACCATACAGGAAGAAGATGTTAGATGGTGGATAACAAGTGGCAGCTCAGTGCCTGTCAATCAGACAAACACAATCTCAGGACTTACAAAAGGACTGGGAAAAACAGAGGACATCCTTGTGCTAGGGCAAGAATCCACGGTGCAGCCTAATCTTGAGTGCAGCTTCCAATCCAGTTGCCTAATCTAGGCAAGAGGTAATAGAGCTGGAGGGGAAAAGAGAAGAGCCATAGAAGTGCTCAGAAGTGACAGGAGGAGAAATCAAATGAAGTTAGAGCCTTCAGCTGGAAAAAGAGACAGCTGCAAAGTCGTGGCTGGTTTGCTGTCCACTCTTTCTTTCAGCGTCACCCCTGAAATTGAGGAATGTCTGTTCTCATGCACTTTTTGGAGAGTGAGCCCTTTTGGTGATATCCCAAACAGTTACAAAACTCATACTTTATTAACAGGATCTTCTGTCTTCCTCCATCTGTATTTTTCTGAACCTCAGTGAACGGTTTGTTAAAGCCAGTTCCTTTTTGCTCTTTATAACCGCCTTCCAAGTCTACCATGCTGGTTGCTGGCCCCTTTGGTGACAGCAGCAACGCTTAGGGCTTAAGCCATCAGAGCATTAGGAAGCGCCCTGCTGGGTCAGACCAACAGCCGCAAACGCCCATGATGGCACTGGGGTGGCTGCATGCGTGCTGGCCATCTGCCCTGCTGAAGTCACAGCTTTTGAAGGCCCCAGCAGACCCTGCAAGGTCCCCTGGGCTCCCAGCGCAATGTTACCTGGGCAGGCAGATCCAGACAGTAAAGTCTGAAGAGTGACAACAGGAGATGCTGTTCAGGGACAGCACCTGTACCTGGCCTCTTCCTCCGGTCCAGCCTCCTACGATCGCAGTCATTGGAACCGCCTGTTCCTTTTATTATCTGTTAATAGAAGCATTGTTCACAAATCTTGTCTAATCCCTCTTTATGCCTGCTAATAGCCTGCTTCCCCAACCTCCTGTGGCAATGAATTCCAGAAGTTCATTACCTGCTGTGCAAAGAAGTGCTCTTTCATTTCAGGACCAAACTATATCTGCATTCCCTGTCCATAAATGCAAATTTAAATAAGATTCAGCTTGTCACTGTTCTGAGTATTATCCTTTGGCCTAAGTTTTCCCAATGGATATGTACACAAGGAGTGGTATGAAAATAACTTCAAATAAATATTAAGCAAAACAACACTCAGTTTGTTGCATTTTTCTGGGGAAAGGTGGGGACTCGTTGCTTAGCCGTGGCTGCTACCTGGATAAGTGAAGGCCTCTTCTCTGCATCCGTGTAGCCCAGCACAGCCCTGGAAGCATGTGTTTTCTTATGGGAAGGGGAAGAGAGGCTTGCAGCCTGCCACAGAGCTTGGCGCAGTGGCCCTGGCTGCTGCTGCCATGGTACAGCACACAGCACAGTGGTGGTCCTTCTGCAAACCCTGTTTGGGAACTCCTGCTTCTGACATCTCCCAGCTTGCTATGCCACCATTTCGACTACCCTTTTTGTTCACAAGTCTGTGTGACAGTCCCAAGCCAGACTGCACACATGTAGAGAGTAAAGCAACTTGTGCCATGCTTAATCTACAGCTGTCATCCCTTAATTTAGAAATTCCATTATGCTATCAAAATAAAGACTCTCAGTTTTGTCTTGCAAGACCTATTCTTTACCCGCCCCACCCTCTGTTATGCAGGTGACTCTCCACCCACTCGCTCTTCCCCAAGCTCCTGTGCTGCCTGTGGCTTGTGGTCCCAGTATTATTTAGGTAATTAGTCATGTCTTCACCCACCTTCCATCCTTAGTTTTTTGTTATTACTATTTATTGTTTTTATTGCGGTAATGCCTAAGGATGCCAATTAGGCAAAAGGACTTAATCATAGAAAACTGTACAACAAGGTCTAACCCAAAGCACTCACCATCTGGGGCTTAGGCATACCGTGGCTGCTGAATACAAAGACAAGAGGGAGGAAGCCTGGGAGGACAACACAGGAGGACAAGGTGTTTACACAGAGTCATCATAAAACTGGTCACTGACTAGCCTCTGCTAATAGTCATCAGCAGGCTCCGCAGGGAAACAGAAAAATTCTTGGCCTCGTTGGAACTAATTTAATCTGGGTATTTTACCAGAGATGGAGAACTTAAAATCTGTTTCCTCTGGAACATGCTAGCGTTTTGGTGCTTGTCGTTTAAATATGTAAACCCGTTTTCTTCTATCTTATCTAGGGCAGATTGGCAAGACTGCCCTGTGACTGCTAATGCTGTGCTCACCATGCACTACCGGACTTCTCTCAATTCAGTACCTGCCACAAGGCTGAGACAAAAATTGAAAGCATGGTGGTGATGGGGGAAAGGTGGAAGACAGAGGAAGGATGAGGATACTACTGGGAGGGACATTATGAAAAATCCATCAAGTTGAGTAACGGCATCCTTAAGGCAAAATTTGGGTTGTGCAACTGTGACACATTCAAGTCTGAACAGCTGGTTCTGGTGAGAGGCAGCAGAAATTAATTTCCCGTGCAGCTTTTGTATTAATAATTCATCTGATTAAGGCGTGGTCTAGTAGTGTTTGTAGAGGCTCAGGAGGCAGCCCCAATACTGGTTCTGACAACCACTGCTGCTTCGGGCATCTGTGATTCTCATGCCCTTCTTGCCTCAATTTCCCTGTACAAGACAGGGGAAGAGCTATACTTGCTTTGGTTCAGATCTGTACCACAGTTGGCCTACTACTCTGTTCCTTTGGAGATACTTTGTAGTCTTTTACAACAGCATGAAGAAAGCACAATATTCAGTCATCCTGATCTAGTAGCGTTTTGGATTTATTTCAGGGCGTTAGTGAATCAGGCCCAAGGATCAGGTTTAAAAGGTCAGGTTTCTGACCCACAGGATGGGGTCCCTTGCAAAAAACTGCAGGACCTGACTACACCTCAGGAGATATTTAATGACAAAGCCACTATAAAGTCTCGTCCTGCTAAGACCTGAGTTATTTTCGTCTTCATACTACGTTAGATTGGAATAGTGTAATCATAAATGATTAAATTACATTATGGTAAAGGCTACTTTCTGATTTTTTTCCCCTCATCTCTGTTATTCATATTCTTCCTGTAATACCTGAAGGGACTTCCAGTTGCCAGGGTGAATTTTCAAGATTTTACGCAGAAGAGCGGATCGCAACTCTGAGTTAACCAACAAATTCTTAAAACAAGGTGACATAAAAGACATGTTCGTCCTTAGTGTATATCCACTGATGCGAGTTATGAGTCTGTTAAGATCACGTAGGGGAGGTTTTCCCCAGAGATGTGTTTTAGCCCTGTTCTCTTTCTTATGCTTTCTTCTAGTCTAGCAGCGCTGGTTTAGTGGGGATCTATGTATGTGTGTACTACATGGGATATGATGCAATATGTATATTTATATCAAAATACTTATCCTGATAGAATCATCTCAGTGTAGACAGCAGTTATAGTAGTACAAACTACAGTGGTCCTTAGGCCTGGAAGCAAGATAAGTGTATGGGTACAAGCAGATTTTTGTCACATAACACAAACACTGGGCTGCCAGAAGCGGAGAAAAACTGTACTGCTTTGTTAACAGCAGTGTAGTTAACACAGTACAATCTTTGTGTGTAAAAAACATTAATACGTAAAGAAATTCATTTTTTCTTTGCGAAGTGTAGTGGTGTAGCTAGCAGCTATATTCCCACTGAATCCTTCGCTCAGCGCCAGGCATGATCCCTTAGTCGTGTGTTTCTTTTCATTATATTTTTTCTGCTACAATTCATTCATTTTCTGGAAGGTGGACAGAAAAGCCCTGTCTCCTTTCTTCTCGCTTTGGAGGTGCCTGATGCTGCTTTTCCTCTTGTGCTGACCAGCTCTAGCAATGACCCTGCAAAGCTGTTACTTGGCTTTGACTCCAGAGATCCCTTTTGCTTCCCCATGCTGTCCTTTCTGGTTTCTCTACCATCTTCTCTCCACACTTGTCTGTGCTAAACCAGCCTGTTTCCTTTCCTTATCTGGTGTTATTCTGATTATATAAACATCATCTTGCACTCCTTTCTTCCTTCTCATCTTTGAAATTACCTTCCCCCATCCTGTCACGAGCCAAGTGATAATTTCCTTCAGCAGCCTGCTTTCTTTTCCACAGTTATTGGAAGCAAAGGCTCCCTTGTTGTACTTTTTAGCCTGCTGGTTTAGAGTGGCTTAACACTTTTCTTTCCTCATTGTTCTTTAATGAAAAGTCTCGGTGAGTGATGGGAAGAAAAGGGAAAGCATTTGAAATGTCTTTCATAAGCTTGACTGCTTTCCAAGACATGCAGTTTGAAATGAGAAGCCAGTCAGAGAAGAAAAAATCTACTTCTAGAAAGTCTTTAAAAATCAAGATGTAAGCGTTTTTAGAAGTTTTGTTTAGTTTGTAGCAAAGAAAGATCTTTCAAAAGATGACTATGGAAAAGCCTAAGGTTCATGTAAGCCCAAGGCATCACACAGAAAATGCAAACAGAAGTTTCACTTTGCCAAGTAGAAACCTGGAAGCACTGTGTATGTTAATGTTGAAGAGTTTAATGTTTATTAGATAAAATGGACTAGTTATTGCTGAGGAGTGAATGTTGCTGATACAATTTCCATCAGCAACAGCTCATGAAACCCAGTTCCATAGGAGTCCGGTTACCCTTCCTGTGTCAGAAGATACTGGAACACAAGCTGTTATTGGGTCACACAGTTCATAGAATTATGACAGACCTGGACAAGGAAAAAGCTATGGAGAAAATCTGTGATCACTTACGTGAGCCAAAATCTGTATGTTTTTCAAACTGTTATATGAATGAATACAATAAAAATGTTGCGCATTAGACTGTATATATTATACCATATTTAGGCTTCATGGTGTGTCATTCCAAAGTCACTGACTAAATTGTGGCTTGTATGTGGCTAAAAAGAGTTTATTTAATACATACATTCAAGAAAACATAGTCACTGACAAGATGATGTACTAGCTGTTTATGTGTGTGAATTTGATAAAACAGCATGAACTATGCAGATGATGAGACTTACTGATCTGCAGAACAAGGCATCAGTATTGCTTTTCCATACATTTCATGTGTTGCTGTCTGTATCCGAAAGAACATCTGCCTTCCATAATAGTGGGCCAAGGGCTTAACTTGATAAAGCCTACTAATTTTTTCTTGAAGCCTTCTACCAGCCATGGTGCAATTGTTCTAATTGATACAGATTAATCAGAAACCAGTGATTTCATATATTATGGCCTGTCTCAGTGAAACAGTGTCTCCTCCACTACTCGGCAGAAAAAGCACTGGAGAACATCACAATTGCACAATGAATGTCAGGCTGTTACCTGATAAAGTTTTGTGCAGTGAAATCTTCAGTAAAAGATCATTATCAAACTTACTGGACAGATCCTCATGGCTATGAATAGTCTCAGTGTCAATGTCTTCTAACACTGTTCTGCTATTTCCATGAACAGAATCTCTTCTCTGAACTAAATTATATTTTCAGCGGTCAAAGTAATAGACAACCTTAACATGGCCCTAACTAACAAGTTGAACCTTTGAATAAGTTGGTTTACTTAGCACTGGTAAATTATCATGGTTAAAAAATTTGAACTGAGGATTTTACTGTTTTAAGTGGTCTATTTTAATTAGACCATTTCAAAACCAGGTGGTACAGCATAGGCACGGCCTAAACAAGGTCTCTGCAGACATACATAGGTCAAAACACAGGGCTCCACCTCCTGAGCGGAGTCAGCTTGGCTTTCAGGTTGTGTACAGCTCAGCGACTTTAGGCAGCTTCTGATGCTTAAAGGAACTCTGCGGGCAGATTCACCATCTGTGCAGGGTGTGCGTGTGTGTGTGTGTGTGTGTGTACGCGCGTCAGTCAGAGTCCTCACCCCGCCAAACGCAGGTCTTTCTTTGGTTGCTCCAGTGGATGAAGCTGATGGTGCCGAGTCATGCGTCAGGAGGATGGAGGAGGTGAAAGTGCAACAGCCATCAGCTGGGACGGCTGCCAGGGAGGGATGTTCCTCCCCAGTCCTCCTCTGAGCACCGAGCAAGGGCCAGAGCTGTGAACTCCCTCACTGCTCCCCAGCCTTGCAGTTAGTCCCCTCTGGGAAGCCCTGCAGCTGACCAGGGGGTGACCAGAGGTGGTTGGTACCTGTGGTGTTTGAGCCACAAGAGAGATGGTGTGCTCTGCTGCAGGTCCCACCTGTAGGCGTGCTGACCAAGCAGGGGGAGGGGAGGGAACCTTCTGGGAAACCTCATTCATTAGCTGTGAGATTGGGCAAGTCTGTAAATGTTACCATACAGCTTTATTCAAGATAAACAAGACATTGGCAGT